>Ga0307488_10002284_pt1 | contig 16218 bp, 12 predicted proteins | sample SB02metaG_FD_202248 | JGI IMG/M metagenome (GOLD analysis project Ga0307488, IMG submission 202248) | Sea-ice brine microbial communities from Beaufort Sea near Barrow, Alaska, United States - SB 0.2 | ecosystem: Environmental > Aquatic > Marine > Coastal | place: USA: Alaska | collected... | reverse complement strand
ATAAGGCGGGTAAAAAATCGCCCTATTCGATGGACGCTAACCTGCTGCACATCTCGTACGAAAGCGGCATTTTGGAAGATCCTTGGGCCGAAGCCGAGGAAGATATGTGGCGTTGGAGTGTCAGCCCCGAGGCTGCGCCCGATCAAGCCACCTACATTGAACTGTCCTATGTCACCGGTGACATAGTCGCGATCGATGATCAGGCGATGACCCCGGCCGAGGTCCTGACCTACCTGAATAAGGTCGGTGGCGACAATGGTATCGGTCGACTGGATCTGGTCGAAAATCGCTATGTCGGCATGAAAGCGCGCGGCTGTTACGAAACACCCGGTGGCACCATTATGATGCGTGCCCATCGGGCTATCGAATCGATCACCCTAGATCGAGAGGTTGCCCACCTTAAAGACAGCCTGATGCCGAAATATGCCGAGCTGATCTATAACGGCTACTGGTGGAGCCCAGAACGTCAATTGTTGCAGAAGATGATCGATGCTTCCCAGGAACCGGTCAATGGTACGGTCCGCCTAAAGCTCTATAAAGGCAATGTGACCGTGGTCGGTCGTAAATCCGATGACAGCCTGTTTGATGAGAAAATGGCCACCATGGAAGACGATGCCGGCGCCTACGATCAGAAGGATGCAGAGGGCTTTATTAAACTCAATGCCTTGCGGCTGAAAATTGCCGCCGCCAAGGGACGCAGCCCGCTCTAATCTTGACTATACTCCCCCTACGGCCGGTGTCCCGGGTCGCAGGGGAAAGTTTATGCGTCACTTTATTCGCCATCCAACGGATATTCCAATCAACTGTGTGCTGCAGAACCACTATTACTGTATCCGTAACGCTTTGCTGGATGTCAGTGCCGGAGGTCTGAGTTTTACCACCGATCATTTTATTACCCCAGGTGAAACCGTACACATCAACATCTACGTGCAAGATCCCAGCTTTAGCGCGGAGTGTGCTGTCAAATGGTGTCGCCGAGTAGCAGCCTATTATCACGTCGGCTTGCAGTTTCGGGATTCGGCCGAGGCTTTTTGCTTCCGCATGGTCGAGCAGGTCTGTCATATCGAACACTATAAGCGGCAAGTCTACTCTGCCGAAGGTCGTCAATTGACCGGCGAACAGGCCGCCTACGAATGGATCGACAAGTTTGCCCGTGATTTCCCACGTTAGGATCGGCCCGGATCCGTCTTTAACCTCTCTAAGCTCTTTAACCGTCTTTAACCTCTTTAACCAAAGGAATGCCGCTTGGATAGTCTATTTTTTATCGCCTCAAAACTCATCTGGATGTTGATTTCGCCGGCCAATTGGCTGCTATTTATTCCGTTGCTCGCGCTTTTACTGGGCAAGCTGCAGTGGCGCGCCTCGGCGCGTTGGGCCTGGTCCCTGGAGGTGTTACTGATACTGCTGATTGGCGCCTATCCCGTCGGTCAATGGTTGGTCAAACCATTGGAATCCTACAGTGCCTTACCGGCGCTGGACGCACCGCCACCGGACGGTATTATCGTGCTCGGCGGTGCCTGGGAGACGGATAAATCTGGCTATTGGCAGCAGTGGGAGCTCAATCAGGCTGCCGAACGAGAACTGGCCTTTCTGGTGCTGGCTGAGCGCTATCCTGCTGCTAAGTTGGTCTTTACCGGCGGTTCGGGCAAGGTGTTCAGTCAGGGGTTAAAGGAAGCTCACTGGGCCGAGGCTCTGTATCGAGATTTTGGTCTCGATCAGACCCGTCTGGTGTTGGAAAGTGAGAGTCGCAACACCGATGAAAACGCCCGCTTTAGCAAACGGCTGGTGAGCCCAACGGTCGGCGAGCGCTGGTGGTTGATCACCAGCGCCTACCATATGCCCCGCTCAGTGGGCGTCTTTTGCCAGCAAGACTGGTCGGTCACGCCTTACCCGGTGGATCATTACTACGCCGGTCTGTCCTGGCGTCCCAATTGGCAACTGGCCAACCACCTGCAAGAACTGGAACGGGTCTTACACGAATGGTTGGGTCTGCTGGTATATCGCATCACTGGCAAAAGTGGTCAGTTGTTTCCCTCGGGTTGTTGAGGCGCGACGGACCATTTTACCAGCATGTCGATCAGTTGTTGCTGTTTGATGGGCTTAACCAGGATGTCATTGGCCCCGGCCGTTAGACAATCCTGCCGGTCCTGCTCACTTGAGTTCGCCGTGAAGGCAATAATGGGATGCGTGAAACCGCGCTCACGCAAAATATGGGTCGCGGTTAAACCATCCATTTCAGGCATTTGAACATCCATAATGACAAGATCAGTGGTCTGTTGAGCAATATGCACCAACGCAGCCGGAGCCCGGTCAAAGGCGGTAATGTTGACATTAAGTCGTTTTAATAATCCGCAAGCTACCTTCAGGTTGACGGCGTTATCATCCACTATAACGATATGCAGGCCGTTAAAGTCAGGCGGCTTAACGCTGAGCGGATGGCTTGCTTCGTTGCTGCGCACCGGGGCGACAATGAGCGGCAGACTAAACCAAAAATGGCTGCCCTGGCCCAATTTGCTTTCCGCCTCGATCTTGCCACCCATCAGCTTTACCAGATTGCCGACAATGGTCAGGCCCAAACCCGTGCCGCCATAGCGTCGGGAAATGGATGAATCGGCCTGGGTAAAGGCACCGAACATGTCGCGGATGTTTTTGGGATCAATGCCGATGCCATCGTCGATTACTGAAATCTGTAGCAGTCGACCCTGATCCTGCATCGAAAGCTCCAGTCTGACGGTCCCGTTGGGGGCAAACTTAAAGGCATTGCTGAGTAGATTGGCAACGACCTGTTCGATGCGCTGTTCATCGCCCATGATCCATTCCGGTAAATCGGGGGCGATCTTCAGTTCGAACTGGGTGTCGACCTTGCCAGTAAGGCCACTGCCATAGATAAGGCCGATATGGCTGGCCATGGTCTTGACATTAATGGCTCTGTTGTCAATGACCAGCTTGTTGTCGTTCAGCTTGGCAATATCCAAAATATCATTGATCAGAAACAGCAGGGAGGCCGATGCGTGGTCAATGATAGTGAGACTTTCCAGAGACTCCGGAGTGTCAATCTCCTGGTTTAATAATTCGACCGAGCCCTGAATAGCATTGAGCGGCGTGCGCAATTCATGGCTAATATTTGCCAAAAATCGTTCTTTAGTGCGAATCGCCTGGTCGGCAGCGAAGAGCGCTTCCCGGGCGGCAAAGAGACTGGCGGACTTTTCTCGATAAAGTATGTTCAACTGGTGACCCAGTACCAAAGACAGCAGCATGACTTCGATGGCTATAGCCAGCAGACCCAAGTGTTCGATCAGCAGGGTGTTTTGGGGCAAGGATTGGAGCAGGATGGTAACCGAGGCTGGAATAATAAAGGCAATGCTGACAATCAAGTAGTAGCGCGCCGTCTTGTTACCCCGGCGAGTCAAAATAACGGCTGCGCTCAATCCGTACAGGGCAAAAATGGCCACACCATAGCGGGCAAATTCCAGGCTGTGATGCGGAAAGAACGGCACCACGAGCCAAAATGAGGCCAGCGTAGCCAAGGCGATCAAGCCGGTTTTGTGCAGTCCTGGGGTGTGTTTCTTGTTAATGCCGAGCAAGCGCATAACAAATCCGATATAGGCCATACTGGAGACCATAATGGGTAAGCCGATGCTGTAGAAAATGGTCCAGCCAAAAATATCACTGAACACATTCAATGCGGTTGCGTTGTAGATCAGGTAGCCGAAAATAAACACCGAATATAGAAAATCGGCCGATTGGTTGCGCACAAAACCCAGGGTCAGGTAGTAGAAGCCGAGGGCCAGCAAAATTCCCAGACCCATTAGCGTTAAGGTATTGCCCAGCTTGATTGACTCAAGGTAAGGGCCTTCGGCAAAAATATTGGGCGCTAGCTGGGCCACTAAAAAGGGCGATGTTATACGGGTGTAAATACGGTAGTGACCGGGCGGTACGGCCAGGGCGCGGCCATGACGTAGGAAATATCGGTTTAGCTCGGTACTTTTGATGCCGCCGCGGTAAGTGGCAATCCGTTCACCCTGAGCATCGATGACGAAATGGCTGAACAGGCCGACCACCGAGGAACTCTGAAAATCGATCACCAAGGGTTCGTCGGCAACCACTTCGGCGGACATTAGATGCCAAAACGTGCCGCCTGTGAGCGGCAAGGCACCCATCCGGGCGGTCAGCTGGGCAGGATCGACTTGCAGCAAGTCGTTCAGCTCGGAGCTCGGGTCGAAGTGGCTGTCATCGAGCCAAAAGGCTGAGGCCTCGGCTGCCGAAACCGGATTAGTGACAACCAAGATTAGCGCTAGCAACAGTCTAGTGAATACGGAGTCTAGTAATAGTGATCGCAATAATGTCAGGACGGAGGGGTTCATCAAGGTTTAGTGATGCTTGTTAAATTGATAAGTGTGCAGGCTAGCCAGCATCTCAGTGGTTGTCAATTCCAACCAATCTCCAGCTCAGTACGCGTTGTTCAAGGGTGCAGTCTGGCTGGGTGCTTTGCTGAGGTCATTGACCCTAGCTTTATACGCCTAGTATCCGTTACAAAATGTAATTTTAAGAACATTCTTAACGTGATTATTCGTTGATTCCGATCAACTTTGTAATATTCCTACAGGTTATTCTCGTGCCCAGACATAAAACCCTTAGGAGATTCGGTATGAAAAACCGTTGGCTTATTGCAGCATCTGCTGTTGGAGTACATGCCTCAATTGGTTCTGTGTACGCGTTTAGCGTATTCAAAAAGCCATTGGGACAGTTGATAGAAACGGCGACAAACAATGAAATCGCCTGGACATTTAGTTTGGCCATATTTTTTCTGGGTATGTCAGCTGCCATTATGGGGCATTTTGTCGAACGTCATGGGCCACGCAAAGCAGGCATGTTAGCCGCGAGTTTCTTCGGTGGTGGGATGTTAATCGCGGGTTTCGGTGCTTATATTCAGAATCTATATGTCATTTGGCTAGGGTACGGTGTGCTCGGTGGTATTGGTCTGGGCATCGGCTATATAACACCGGTATCAACCCTGATTAAGTGGTTCCCGGATCGGCGGGGCCTGGCAACCGGTCTGGCGATTATGGGTTTTGGTTTTGGCGCGATGATCGGTGCACCCGTCTTCAACTACATTATTGAGACCTTCACAGTAGCCGGCGGCGGTATAGCCTATACCTGGTTGATCATGGGGCTGGTCTACCTAGTGGTGATGTTTGCCTCGGCGTCCTATTTGGAACGTCCCCCACAGGGCTGGATGCCCGCAGGCATGCAAGCGGCTGTTGACGCGGGGGAAAGTAAAATTGCGCCTGACCTGTCCCAATTGATGGCCAATGAAGCCATTAAAAAAGCCCCCTTCTATGGTCTCTGGATCATGATGTTTATTAATATTTCATGTGGTATTGGGGTTATCTATTCCGCTTCGCCGTTAGCACAAGAAACGATTGGCCTAACCGCGACCCAGGCTGCAACCATGGTCGGCTTTATGTCGCTGTTCAATGGTCTGGGTCGTATCGGTTGGGCATGGTTCTCTGATGTTATAGGACGGGGTAATACTTATATGGCGTTCTTTCTGATCCAGATTGTGGCCTTCATTCTATTGCCAAACCTAACCTCTGTGGTGGCCTTTGAGCTTGTGTTGTTTACCATCTTAACCTGCTACGGCGGTGGTTTTGCAACCTTACCCGCCTTCATCGGCGATTTATTTGGCACCAAAGAGTTGGGCGCGATTCACGGTTATGTGCTTACCGCTTGGGCTTTTGCGGGTCTTGTCGGTCCGCAAATTAATGCCTACTTACATACAGTGACTGGCTCCTACGAGACAACACTCTATATCTTCTCGGGCGCCTTTGTTGTGGCCTTGATCGTTTCAATAGCCATGATTGTTTATATTAAGCGTGCTCGGGCCGAATTGGCGTACAAGCCGGCCATGGCATAGTCTACCGGCCACTCCATAGGGGGATTGCGCTGGCGGGGGGCGGCCAGCGTGGAGCTAAGGGTTTGCGCAACGGGCCGAACGCAATCCGCAGATGCAGTGGTTGATCGACTCAGCGGCCAGATGCGGGTATTGGCCTCGAGACTATGGCCGTCTCGAGTGGCTCTTCTAGTTTGCTCTTCTAGTTTGCTCTTCTAGTTTGCTCTTCTAGTTTGTGTGCAGTCTGGCTTTATGCTCTGATGCCTCGTCTACCTCTAGAGAGTCGCTCCATCATGACAGCCAAAAAGCCCGCAGCCGGTCAACTGCATCCCCGTAATAAGCATCAGGGCCGCTACGACCTAGTGCAACTGGCGGGCACTCATGCGCCGTTGGCAGATTTTTTCATTCAGAATCCAGTCGGACAGCTGACCATCGACTTTGCCGATCCGCAGGCGGTGCTGGCCCTCAATAGCGCGCTCTTGGCCCATTTTTATGGCATCCAGCACTGGTCCATCCCGACCGGTTATCTCTGTCCGCCGATTCCCGGACGAGCCGATTACCTGCACTATGCAGCCGACCTGCTAGGACCGGAGCACGGCAGCCAGAGCGCTGCGGGACGGATTCTCGATATAGGCACCGGTGCCAATTTGATTTACCCGATCATTGGCAGTCAGGTCTATGGTTGGAACTTTGTCGCGACCGATATCGACCCGGTCTCGATCAGCGTCGCCCAAACCCTTATTTCGGCCAATCCGCGCCTGGCGTCGAAAATCGAATTGAGGCTGCAGCCCAAGCCGGAACGGATATTTTCCGGCTGTGTTAAGCCGGACGACCGTTTTTCCCTGACGGTCTGCAATCCCCCTTTTCACAAATCAATGGCCGATGCCACCGCCGGCACCCGCCGCAAAGTGCATAACCTGAGTAAAAACAAACCCACTCGGGCGCTGCCAAGGCTGAATTTCGGCGGACAAGAGACCGAACTCTGGTGTAAGGGCGGTGAGCTGGGGTTTATTCAGAATATGATTCGCGAGAGTGGCGACTTTCAAGCGCAGGTGGGTTGGTTCACCTGCCTAGTCTCGAAGCAGGAGCATATCAAGGTGCTGCAGAAATCGATCGCGGCCCTGCCGGTGCAAGACTGCCGGGTGGTCAGTATGGCTCAGGGTCAGAAAAGCAGTCGATTTTTGGCCTGGACCTTCAAGACGCGAGCGCAATTGGCGCTCATTTAAAAATTTGCGCTATCTGTTGCCGCAACGCTCATTGGAATGGATAGAGCTTTAATTCTGGGCGCATAAATCACTTCAGGCCGATCGGCGGCCAAGATCGCTAGGTCAAAAAGGGTCTCTGGCAGGACCGTTTCGGGATGCTGGATCCAATTGACCGATACCGCTGGGCACGGATTCGCCCCCATAAAATGATAAATGCGCTACCTAATACATTTCTTTACGATTACTTGACACTTAAAACTGATTAAATTATGGCCAATTAGGCGGTTTTTGTTGTCATCTGGTGCATCTTAAACGCCCCAAAATGGTACACGCACCAATAGTACACAGGTGGGTGGCCACTGGCCGGCGATTGAGTGTTAAAGAGTTCGATTTTTAAATTAAGCGTGCTAGTCTAACTGAGCTAGACGTGCACTTCGATATCAGCTCATGGTCAAAATGACATTGAGTCGTGTCAGGGGTGCATGAAAATAATTATAAGTTCAGGAGACTCACATGATAAAGAAAGCTTTACTAACGACCCTCGGTGTTGCTCTTACATCGTCATTAATGATGTCTACGGCCCAAGCCGGCGAAGTTTTAGACAAGGTAAAAGCCAAGGGTTTTGTTCAATGTGGTGTGAGCCAGGGTTTGCCTGGTTTTTCAAACACCGATGTCAACGGTGAGTGGTCTGGTCTCGACGTCGATTTTTGTCGCGCCGTATCTGCTGCAATCTTTGGCGATGCCTCTAAGGTGAAGTATTCACCCTTGTCGGCTTCTGAGCGTTTTACTGCATTGCAATCGGGTGAAATCGATATGCTATCGCGTAACACCACCTGGACTCAGACGCGTGATACGTCTTTGGGTATCAACTTTGCCGGTGTAACCTACTATGACGGCCAGGGTTTCATGGTTCGTCGCGATCTGGGTATTACCAGTGCATTGGAATTGGATGGTGCTTCAGTTTGTACCAACCAGGGTACGACTACCGAAGTTAACTTAGCTGACTACTTCCGTGCCAACAACATGACCTTTGAACCGGTTGTCTTTGTTAAGGCAGACGAAGTGGTTGCAGCTTACGATTCAGGTCGTTGTGATGTATACACCACCGATGCCTCCGGTCTGGCGGCTCAGCGCACCAAGCTGGCTGAACCTAATGCACACATAGTGCTGCCGGAAATCATCTCTAAAGAACCACTAGGACCTGCAGTTCGTCATGGTGATGATCAATTCTTCGATGTTGTTAGCTGGGTTATTAATGCCACAGTTGAAGCTGAAGAAATGGGTCTGAATTCAAACAACATTGCTCGTTTCCTAGTTGATTCCAATAAGGCGACGCCTGCGCAACTTCGCTTCGTAGGTCGTGAAGGTTCTTTGGGTGAAAACCTCGGACTGGACGCCAAATGGTCTTATAACGTTATTCGCCTAGTGGGTAACTACGGTGAAATCTGGGATCGCAACATTTCCGGTTTAGAACTGCCGCGTGGCCTGAACAACCTTTGGAACAATGGCGGCATCATGTACGCGCCACCAGTTCGTTAATCTCTATAGATTAGAAGTTGCTTGGTCCTACTTAACCACCTCTTTATGAGGTGGTTTAATAATATAAAAATAAAGATCAATCCAGCCTCGTATACTAAGCTTTACAATCCTTTAGGTAAGTCAGCTGACTTCTCTACCCACATTTTATTAAATGAAATTCCGGGAGACCTTCTGTGAGCGAACTGAAAAAAATTAACGCTCCGGCTAAACCCCCTTTTTGGCGAGATCCTGAAAAACGTGCCTTAGCATTTCAAATAGCGTTCTTGGCTATTGTGCTTTATGTCGGTTATTCATTGGTAAACAATACCATGACCAACCTAGCATCACAGGGAATTGCATCTGGGTTTGGTTTTTTATCGACCAATACAGGCTTTGCCATCGCAGAAACACTCATTGAATACAATGAGAGTTCTACCTACTTACGATCCTTTTTTGTCGGTCTGCTCAACACCATTTTAGTGTCGGTCATTGGTATCTTTCTTGCCACTATCCTCGGCTTTACCATGGGCATCGCACGCCTATCGAATAACTGGTTGATATCGCGTCTGGCCGCTATCTATGTGGATACGCTACGTAATATCCCCCTCCTGTTGCAATTGTTCTTCTGGTACTTCGCGGTGTTGCGGCCCTTGCCTAACCCCAAAGATGCCATCGAACTCGGCACCAACCTATTTTTGACTAATCGCGGCCTGTTTGCCCCGAAACCCATCTACGAATCCGGATTTGTCTGGGTCTTTATGGGCATTGTACTGGCGATTATCGCAACGGTGGTCCTCTTTAAATGGGCCAGAAAGCGTCAAGAAGCAACCGGGCAACTGTTTCCGGTCTATCGCACCGCATTGGCCTTGCTGGTTGGTCTGCCCCTTGTTGCTGCGGCATTCAACGGCTTCCCGCTAGGCTGGGATCTGCCCGTCTTGAAGGGCTTTAACTTTCGCGGTGGCATGTCTTTAACGCCGGAATTTTCGTCCCTAGTCTTTGCCCTGTCGATCTACACCTCGTCCTTTATCGCTGAAATCGTCCGCTCCGGAATACTGGCGGTCGATCGAGGCCAAACCGAAGCGGCCTTTGCGCTGGGCATTAAGCCAGCATGGACTACTCGGTTGGTGATTGTGCCGCAGGCTTTACGGGTCATTATTCCGCCCTTAACATCCCAATATCTCAATCTGACCAAAAACTCGTCCTTGGCTGCTGCCATCGCTTACCCGGATTTGGTGGCCGTTTTTGCCGGCACCGCGTTGAATCAGGTGGGTCAGGCGGTTGAAATAATGGGCATGACATTAGCCGTGTATCTGTTTTTAAGTTTGACCATTTCATTCTTTATGAACTGGTACAACTCAAGAATGGCCTTGGTCGAACGCTAGGAGTGTTGCAATGACAGAACAAAAATATGCTGTTGGTCGCCACCCCGATTTGCCACCACCGACCAATTCGGTGGGTGTAATCTATTGGATACGGTCGAGCTTTTTCAGCAGCCCAATGAATGCCGTGCTGACGTTCTTTAGTCTGTTCTTGGTATGGCAAGTCGTGCCGCCCTTTTTGAATTGGGCTATCTTTTCCGCGGACTGGGTCGGTGACGATCGCAGTGCCTGTTCCCGAGAGGGCGCCTGTTGGGTGTTTATCCGAGCTTGGTATGACCAGCTAATCTATGGCCGCTTTCCCGACGATCAGATCTGGCGGATCAATCTGTCCTATATCCTGGCCATTGCGGCCGCGGCACCGCTTTTTTTCGATTCGGTATCGCGCAAGACCAAGACGGCCCTGGTGTTGTTTCTGCTGGTGGCCTTTCCAGTCATTTGCTTCTACCTCTTTTACGGTGGCAGTTTTGGTCTGGAAGTGGTTGAAACATCGGTCTGGGGTGGTTTGTTCTTGACCCTGGTGATTGCCGTAACCGGCATCGTGATGTCTTTACCCTTGGGTATTTTACTCGCCTTGGGGCGTCGTTCCACCATGCCGGTGGTGAAGTCGATCTGTGTCGTCTTTATCGAGTTTTGGCGTGGTATTCCACTGATCACGGTCCTGTTTATGGCTTCAGTGATGTTTCCACTCTTTGTTCCGGAAGAGATGAGTCCCGATAAGCTGGTCCGTGCCTTGATCGGTGTGGCTTTGTTTTCGTCGGCCTATATGGCGGAGGTTGTCCGCGGTGGTTTGCAGGCTATTCCGAAGGGGCAGTATGAAGCCGCGGCGGCACTGGGTCTGAATTTCTGGAAAAGCACGGCACTCATTATCTTGCCACAGGCATTGAAGATGGTCATACCGGGCATCGTGAATACCTTTATTGGCTTGTTTAAAGACACCACGCTGGTACTGATTATTGGCCTTTTCGATCTGTTGGGTATGGCTCAGCTGGCGTCGACCAATCCAGACTGGTTGGGCTTTGCCATTGAAGGTTATGTCTTTGCGGCCTTAGGCTTCTTTGTGTTTTGTTTCAGTATGAGCCGCTACTCACAACATCTGGAACGTGTCTTAGATACTGGCCATCGAAATTAAGGAACTCCTGTAATGACTCAATTTGTTGAACGCGACCTCTCAGAAGAAGTTGTCATCCAGCTCAAAGATATGCACAAGTGGTATGGTGAATTTCATGTCCTCAAAGACATTAACCTGGCAGTGAAGCAGGGTGAGCGGATTGTGGTGTGCGGGCCTTCGGGTTCGGGCAAGTCGACCATGATTCGTTGTATCAACCGCCTGGAAGAACACCAGCAGGGCCAGATAATCGTCAATGGCACCGAGCTCACCAGTGATGTTAAAAACATCGAGGAAGTTCGCCGCGAAGTGGGCATGTGTTTTCAGCACTTTAACCTATTCCCGCATCTGACCATTCTGGAAAACCTGACCCTGGCGCCGATGTGGGTGCGCAAGATCCCTAAAGCCGAAGCGCAAGCGACGGCCATGCATTATCTCGAGCGAGTCAAGATTCCCGACCAGGCGAACAAATATCCTGGCCAGTTATCCGGCGGACAGCAGCAGCGCGTTGCCATTGCGCGCTCGCTCTGTATGAAGCCTAAGATTATGCTTTTCGACGAGCCGACGTCGGCACTCGATCCTGAGATGATCGCCGAAGTATTGGACGTGATGGTCGGTCTGGCGGAAGAGGGTATGACCATGATCTGTGTAACCCACGAAATGGGTTTTGCACGTAAAGTAGCCGATCGGGTGATCTTTATGGATGCCGGTCAAGTGATCGAAGAAAACAATCCCCAGGATTTCTTTGATAACCCAGAGAATGAACGGACCAAGCTGTTTTTGAGCCAGATTCTGGGTCACTGATAGTAGCCAGTCTGAGCAGATATCAATAAGCCCGAGGTCCTCACGGATCTCGGGTTTTTTTTGTCGCTCAGACTAGAGCATATTGCTCAGACCGCCACCATTGGTCACGTGCAGATAGCCGGCGCGCTCCAGCAGGGTTTTGGCGACACCGGCACGACCACCGGCCGCACAATAGACTGTGATGTCGGCATCGGTGGCCATAGCCAGTCCCGTGCTCAGTTGAATCGCTAACTGCTCGACCGGAATATTGATTGCACCGGGTGCGTGACCCATTTGAAATTCTGCAGGAGATCGGACGTCGACTAAATGGGGCATAAATTATTTCCTCTTGAGCGAACGAAAGTGACTTCCATATATTAGAGTAATCTAATTTAAATTCAACAAATGTTTTTCGTCAACTGCGTTGCAAAAATGGAACAATCATTCGCTAAATGGCCAGTTCGCCTGCGACCTGAGCGCGCTTTTCTGGGCCATAAAGCTGAGCAACCAGCTCCAGGGCAAAGTCCAGAGCGACACCAGGCCCGCGCCCGGTAATGAGATTGCGATCGACTTCCACTGCGGCGCCGGTGTGAGTCCACTGACAATCGAAGGCATCGAGAGCACCGGGGTAGCAGGTCAAGGTTCGGTTGGTTAGCAAACCGGCAATGGCCAAAGCCTGAGGTGCCGCGCATATTGCGGCGAGGGACCGATTGTGCAGATCCTGACCCTGCAGCATCACGTGCAATATGGGGTCTTCGGCGAGATGGATCGCGCCCGGCAAGCCGCCGGGCAATACAATCAGGTCAAACAGTTCATCCTTTACTTGGGCCAATGTCGTATCGGGTACCAATGTCAGGCCGCGACTGGCCTTGATCGGGCCTGCATGCAGGCCGGCAGTGATCACGCTCGCACCGGCTCGGGTCAGTATATCGGTAATGGTGACCGCTTCCAGTTCTTCACAGCCGTCCGCCAATGGGACCAGTACTCTTTTCATAGTCATTCTCCTGTTAAATGGATTATCCAGGGTCTTACCACTGTAGCGGATCACAAACAGGGGCTGAGACTGACTGGTGCCGCTGATAATCCACCACACCAGCAGTTTGAACCTGGCTTTTGCCCCTGTCATCAGTTTTAAAGCGGCGGCGTCTGGGGTATTCTTGCCCATTCTGTAGATCCAAGTTTTAGACTTGGGTGTTCTAACCTCATTAAGCGAGTTTCAAAACCAATGGAAACAAGTTACGTACCCGCCGCAATAGAGCGCTCTGTCCAGCAAGTATGGGCACAAAAGCAGGTCTTTAAGGCCGTCGTCGATACCAATAGGGAGAAGTTCTATTGCCTGTCGATGTTGCCTTACCCCAGCGGTGCCTTGCATATGGGCCATGTGCGCAACTATACCATTGGTGATGTGATCAGCCGTTTTCAACGCATGTTGGGCAAGAATGTAATCCAACCGATGGGTTGGGATGCCTTTGGCATGCCGGCGGAAAATGCCGCGATCAAGCATGGCGTCGCGCCGGCTAAGTGGACGCTGGAAAACATCGACTATATGCGCACCCAACTGAAGAGCCTCGGCTTTGCTTTCGATTGGGAGCGTGAGGTGACCACCTGCAAGCCCGAATATTACCGCTGGGAACAATGGTTCTTTACCCGCTTAATGGCCAAAGACATGGCCTATAAGAAGTCGTCCTTTGTTAACTGGTGCCCGCACGATATGACGGTGTTGGCCAATGAACAGGTCCACGATGGCTGCTGCTGGCGTTGTGACACGCCGGTCGAACGTAAGGAGATGGAGCAGTGGTTTGTGCGCACCACGGCCTATGCCGAAGAACTGCTCAGCGAATTGGACAACCTGCCCGGTTGGCCGGAAGAAGTGAAGGCGATGCAACGCAACTGGATCGGTAAGTCCAGGGGCGTCAATCTGGAGTTTACCGTGCAGAACAGCACCGAGGTGGTCGAAGTCTATACCACCCGCCCGGATACTCTGATGGGCGTCACCTATTTGGCTGTAGCCTCGGCCCACCCCCTGGCCATGGCAGCGGCGCAGTCGAATCCGGCGCTGGCGCAATTTATCGATGAATGTCGGCAGTCGACTACCTCAGAAGCCAATATGGCGACCATGGAGAAGCGTGGCTGTGCTACCGGGCAGATGGCTGTGCATCCCTTGACCGGCAAGGCGGTACCGATTTGGGCGGCTAATTTCGTGCTCATGGATTACGGTACCGGTGCGGTCATGGCCGTGCCGGCTCACGATCAGCGTGACTGGGAGTTTGCCCACAAATACGCTTTGGCCATCGATCAGGTTGTCGCCCCGCTAGCAGAGAGTGCCGTGGCCTGCGATATCAAACTCGCAGCCTTCACCGAAAAGGGCCAGTTGGTCAATTCGGGTGAGTTTGACGGCCTAACCTTTGACGCCGCCTTCGATGCGATCGCCGCCTTACTGGTCGAACAGAATAAGGGCTCGGTGACCACCAACTATCGACTCAGAGATTGGGGCGTAAGTCGCCAGCGTTATTGGGGCACCCCGGTGCCGGTCGTGTATGTCGATGGGGTGGCCAAACCGGCCGAGCAGTTGCCAGTCGAGTTGCCCTACGACGTCACCATTGACGGCATTAATTCACCGATCAAAAACAACCCCGAGTTTGAACAAACCACCTGGCAGGGGCAACCGGCGTTGCGTGAAACAGACACCTTCGACACCTTTATGGAGTCGAGCTGGTACTACGCTCGCTACTGTACGCCGCAGTACGATGAGGGCATGCTCGAGCCGGAAGAAGCGAACTATTGGTTGCCGGTCGATCAGTATATTGGCGGTATCGAACACGCCACCATGCACCTGATGTATGCCCGCTTCTTTCATAAGGCGCTGCGCGATGAAGGCCTGGTGAAATCGAACGAACCCTTCACCCGCTTGCTGTGCCAAGGCATGGTGTTGGCCGAAACCTGGTATCGACTCGACGGCACAACGCGGGTGTGGATCAATCCGGACGCCGTGACGCCGGAGCGTGATGAACAGGGGCGTATTGTTGGCGGCATTGAAACGGCCACCGGTGCGGCACTGGTTTATGCCGGTATGGCCAAGATGTCCAAATCGAAAATGAACGGTAAGGACCCTCAGCAGGCGATCGATCTCTATGGTGCCGATACGGTGCGGCTGTTCTCGATGTTTGCCGCGCCACCGGAACAGACCCTCGAATGGACTGAAGCGGGCGTACAGGGCGCGAAACGGTTTCTGGAGCGGGTCTGGCGTGCGGTCCATCAGCTGGTCAGCGCAGACGAGCGTGTCGCGCTCGATGTGAGTAGCCTGAGCGCAGCCGAAAAGACTTTGCGGCGCAAGACCCATGAGACCATCGAAGGCATTACGGCCGACTTCGGCGAACGGAAAACCTTCAATACGGCGATCGCCAAAACCATGGAACTGTTAAATACCGTCAACCAGTTTAGCGGCGAGGGTAACCAAAGCTCGGCCGTGATCGGCGAAGCCTTACAGGCTATGGTGGTGATGTTATCGCCTATCGTACCCCATATCAGTCAAGTGCTCTGGCAGGAGCTGGGCCAAGATGGGCTGATCATCGATGCTGCCTGGCCATCGGTCGATCAAAGTGCGCTGGTGAAGGACACGCTGCTCTATGTGGTTCAGGTCAATGGCAAGGTACGCGCCAAGCTCGAAGTACCGGCCAGTATGGCTAAAGCCGAGGTAGAGGAATTGGCACGCAACGATAGCCACGTGATGAAGTTCCTCGAAGGCGTAACCGTCCGCAAGGTGATCGTGATTCCGAACAAGTTGATCAATATAGTGGCCAATTGATCGCACCGGCACTGACCGCCCACCTGGGAACCTGGTTTGGTCCAGGCGTCCTAGGTGGGCTTCACTTTTTACGCGCTCACGGGGAACCCGGATGAAAATCGCCGCTGCTCAATTGGCCAAAAACCTTAAGTCGATGCCCTTACCCTCGGTCATTTGGCTTAGTGGCGACGAGCCCTTACTGGTTATAGAAGCCAATGATCTGATCCGAGCCCAGGCCCAGCGGGCCGGCATCGCGGGGCGCATCCTGATCGATGTCGATGCCTCGTTCGACGGTTCGGAATTGATCGCGGCCAACCAGTCCCTGTCTCTCTTTGGTGATCGGGAACTGATCGAGCTGCGCTTGAACGCCAAGTTTAACGACAAGGGCCGCAAGGCCCTGATGGAATACATCAGCCAACCTAACCCGGACAATCTGTTAGTGATCGTCTCCAGTCGGCTGGAGAGCGCACAGACCAAAGCCAAGTGGTTTCTGCAGGTGGTTGCCGCGGGTTGGTGGTTGCCGATTTGGCCGATTGAACACAACCAGCTGG
>Ga0307488_10002283_pt1 | contig 16220 bp, 9 predicted proteins | sample SB02metaG_FD_202248 | JGI IMG/M metagenome (GOLD analysis project Ga0307488, IMG submission 202248) | Sea-ice brine microbial communities from Beaufort Sea near Barrow, Alaska, United States - SB 0.2 | ecosystem: Environmental > Aquatic > Marine > Coastal | place: USA: Alaska | collected 2017-05-06 | reverse complement strand
AAACCCTTGATGATGAATACTTAGGTCAAGTGAACTCTATGATTGAGGATCAGGAAGGTTATATTTGGTTTGTTACCAGTAAAGGTTTATTTCGACAATCTAATTCAGGCCCCCAAATTGAACAATTTAACCTTAAGCAGAACAGTGGCCTAAGAGTGATTTTCGAAGATAATTCGAGAACAATATGGGTTACCAGCGAAACTCACGGTATATATAAGTTAGTGCCACATCGAAAATTTAAGTCAATTAACAATCCTGCATTGACAGCACCAAATGGCATCGCAACGGACGCTAATGGTGATTTGTTAATTGTATCGTCATCATCACAATTATATAGATGGGATGTATCATCACAAACGCTAGAAACATTATCTGGGCCCATTTTTAAAGATGGCGATGATGAAAGTAGGTTATTTGAAAAACCCATTATATTTTCGGACGGTACTGATAGTTTATGGATTGCACAAGGTGAAGGTTTAGCTAAATTCAGCTTAGAAACTAAGCAGGTTGAGCTATTAACATACCCTAAATCAGATCCAAGCTATGAGGAGTTTAGAGAGTTACGAGCCCTTAGTATGGATCAATACGGAAACCTTTGGATTGGTACTTATAAAAATGGTTTACATCGTTATGATCCTCAGACTAAAACCTTTACTCACTTAAATGAATCTGTAGGATTATCTCATCCCGAAGTGTCAGAAATTTTTAAAGATAGCGAACAAAACATGTGGGTCGGTACCGGCGATGGAGTCAATCTATGGCAGGAAGACAGCCAACGATTTATTTCATTTAAAAGTGATAAAAACATAGTTGATAGTTTATTGGGAGCCATAGTTCAGGATGTGCATCAATCTAGGGGTGGAGAAATTTGGATTTCTACTCAAAAAGGGCTTAACCAATACCTCCCTAAAACAAAAAGTTTTAAACATTTTAGCGCCAAAACGGGATTACCTACTTCTTTGATACGCGCGATTTCAGATGATAAAAATGGCCATTTGTGGTTAACCACGAATAAAGGAATTTCAAAGCTAAACCCATTATTGGGAGAAGTAACCAATTATGACGGTAGTAATGGCTTGTTGGGTTCAAACTTCTACGCAAATAGTCTGATACAGGGCGGTAATGGAACGCTATTTACCAGCAGCCAAAGGGGTATTGAATATTTTAACACCGCATATGTTGCGCCAAATTCTAGTGAGTCAAAGCTTGTTCTAACGGGATTCAATAAGATGGGGCAGTCAGTAAAGTTTGAAACACCTTATTCTTATGTCACTGATATTCACTTGTCCTATTTGGATTACTTTTTTTCTTTTGAATTCTCTATATTAGATTTTATTGCTCCTAACAAGAATCAGTATGCTTATAAACTAGAAGGATATGATGACCGTTGGATTGATATTGGTAATAAAAATACCGCTTCTTTTACAAGCTTAGAGGGCGGCTCATATAAATTCTTAGTAAAAGCGACTAACAGTAGTGGCAAATGGGGGACGGAGTTACTGTCAATCAACTTGCATGTACCACCACCGCCTTGGAAAACTTGGTGGGCATATAGCTTGTATGCATTTGTAGCCTTGCTCATCGTATCCATTTTAGTTTATTTAAGAACGCGTTTACAGCAAGAGGAAATAGTGACACAGAAGCAGTTTGTTTTAACACTTGAAGAGCAAGTTAGTGAGAAAACAGCTTCATTAAATACGCAAGCTAAGATTTTAGTTGAAGCGTTGAAGAAAGCCGAGGAATCGACACACCTGAAATCAGAATTTTTGGCAAATATGAGCCACGAAATACGCACTCCAATGAACGGTGTATTAGGTATGCTGGGACTGATATTACATAGCAAACTAACCGAAGAGCAGCGGTATAGGGCCAGCATAGCGAAAACTAGTGCTGAATCATTATTGACAATTATCAATGAAATACTGGATTTCTCTAAAATTGAAGCGGACAAGTTAGAACTTGAAATACTCGAATTCAATTTACAAGATATGCTCGGCGAGTTCATCCAATCTATGGCGTTAACAGCACAAATTAAAGGGTTAGAGTTAATTCTAGATACAAGTGCTATTGATTATAAAGTGGTCAAATCTGACCCAGGTCGTATTAGGCAAATTCTCACCAATATTGTAGGCAATGCGATTAAGTTCACCGAAACAGGTGAAGTTCTTGTCTTCGTATCAACTAACGCGATTAGTGAGGATCAAGAACGTTTAAAAATGGAATGTACAGTAACCGATACAGGAATAGGAATACCCAAAGATAAGCGAAATCACCTGTTTAATTCATTTAGTCAGGTCGATGCATCGACTACCAGAAAATACGGAGGAACAGGGTTAGGTCTGACAATTACCAAGAAATTGTGTGAATTAATGGGCGGAGAGATACAAATGTCCAGTAACCCCAAAGGTGGTAGTTGTTTTCACTTCACGCTAGTCTTTGAAAAAGGACATGACAAGAAAAGTGATATATCGAATATAGATGTGCCCATTAAAAGAATACTGATAGTGGATGATAACGAGACTAATCGAAGATTTTTGCGCGCGCAATTAGAGCAATGGGGAATGCTAATTGAAGAAGCTGTAGACGCGAAAATGGCATTGGAGCAATGCCGAAAAAACGTCGATGAAAACGGAAATGTTCTTTTTGATATTGCGATTTTGGATATGAAAATGCCTGGTATGAATGGAGATGAGCTAGGTAAACTACTGAGTAGCACTCCTGGATTTTCCAAAATGAAACTAATGATGATGAGACCTGTGGGGCAAAAGGGAGGTGCTGAAAAACGTTTAAAGTCTGGCTTCTGTGCGGACTTTCCTAAACCTGTCACCACAAAAGATCTGCTTCATGCCGTTTCAGTGGCATCTGGAATGGAAAAGGCAAAGGCAATAGAGTTGCCATCTCTCTTAACGGCAGACAACAGTTTAGCTACCTCAAAATCTGTATATAACTGGCCTTCCGATACAAGAATACTATTGGTGGAAGATAATCACATTAACCAGGTAGTTGCAGAGTGTTTACTTGAAAATATCGGATTGTCCGCCGACTCCGTATCCAACGGATTCGAAGCCATAGAAAGTTTAAAAAATGCAACTGAACACTTACCCTACACGCTCATCTTAATGGACTGCCAAATGCCAGAAATGGATGGATATGAGGCGACAAGACAAATTCGTCTCGGTAATGGAGGGAAACAAAATCAAATGGTTCCTATCATTGCTATGACAGCTAATGCAATGGTTGGCGACCGCGAAAAGTGTATCGATGCAGGCATGAGTGATCATATTACGAAACCGATAAATGAGGAACAAATTTACACAAAACTGTTGCAGTGGTTGAATCTGCAAAGCTGATAACGTAAATGATATTTACTTTATCACAGACTCCAAGATGAATGACTGTGGGACTATTAGCACTCTTTTTCGCGTTTATCATTTGACTATCTAACGGCAAATTTCCCACAACACAAGTATGCTTTGTTATGATGATTTTTTGTTAAAAACAAAATCAAATAAGATCTCTAAGTTAATTAATTGAAAGCACCGTTTTCAACCACGTTCGCTTTTGCGGGTGATGGTGGTGACGGCGTTATTGACACTGGCAAAGTGTCGCCTACAAGTAGTAGAGCGAACAAAGGCGCAGTTGCAAAACGATGCAAGACTTTTTGTTGAGTCTCAATGCCGAGGTAGCAGGGTATACTATGGGGATGTTGACGCCTGATAAAGTCCAGCATTACCGGCAATGTTATCGCGATATTTTGCATGAGGGTGAGCAAACCTGCCCAGCCCCGGACAAAGACACCCGTGAACCTGGGCAGCGAGGGCGCTTAAAAAGGAGTAAGTCACGAGCGTTACTTGATCGTTTGAGAGAATACGAAGACGATAGTTTAGATTATGGACCCTAATACTTATGGCCGCCAAGCGATATCAGGCTTCCAGTTTTGCAGCCATGGCGGAATATGACTAGCAGGCATCGGCTTTGCAATACCGTAACCTTGTGCTAATTCACAGCCTAGTTGCAATAGAGCATTACCATGCTCAATCGTTTCTACTCCTTCAGCAATCACCTTAAGTTGAAAGGCTTTCGCTAAACTGACAACGCCCACAACAATGGCTAAGTCATCCTCATTCGTTAACATATAGCGTATAAAACTCTGGTCTATTTTAATCAGGCTAGCTGGTAAGCGTCTGAGATACGTTAGGGAAGAATACCCAGTACCAAAATCATCCAGAGCAAAGTGTACACCAAGGTCAATGCAAGCATAGATAGTCGCTACAACATGGTTGATGTCACTCACTGCGCTGGTTTCTAATATTTCTAATTCCAATAAACGGGGTGGGACTTCAGGATGTACTGCCAATAATGCTGCTAAGCGTTCTACGAAGTCAGCTTGCTGGAGTTGGTAAGCACTGATGTTGACGCTGATAGATAATGTGATCCCCATGCTTTGCCATTGGCTTATTTGGCTCAGTGCGGTGTCAATGACCCATTCACCTATATCGATGCTAATGGTATGATTTTCTGTGTCAGGTAAAAAATCCAAGGGTGGAACTAAACCACGTACTGGGTGCTGCCAGCGGATCAACGCTTCTACGCCAACCACCTCACCCGAAGACATATTCACTTTGGGTTGATAATACAAGACGAACTCACCTTTATAAAGTGCTGCACCGATATGATCAATACTTTCTTGTCGAATGTTAACGGCATCATCTTGTTCGCTATCAAATAAGCGGTAGCAATTTTTACCTGCTTGTTTTGCCACATACATTGCTTGATCCGCATGACGCACCAATATATCTGAATTCGAAGTATCTTGAGGGTAGAGCGTTACACCTATGCTAACGGATACTTTTAATGTCAAATTACCGACTAAGATAGGCTTTGACGCAGCAAGTAATAACCTTTCTATTGATGACTTATAATCATCGGGCTTGGCTAAATCGGTTAATACCACGACAAATTCATCACCACCAATACGGGCGAGTGTATCCCCCTGACACAATACATGGCTCATCCGCTCAGCCACGATAATGAGTAGATCATCACCTACAACATGGCCATAGGTATCATTAATATATTTAAAGCCATCTATATCCATAAGAGTGACGGCAAGTGAGTTATGGAGGCGCTGGCATTTCAGCATGGCTTGGTTTAGTCGGTCAGTAAGTAACGCTCGATTAGGTAGTTTGGTTAAAGCATCGTAATGTGCTAACTGTTCTAGTTGAAATTGATGTTCTCTTTGCTGAGTAATATCACTGAATAATAAGACGTAATGGCTGACTTCACCCACCCCATCTTTTACGGTACTGATGGTAGTACTTGCAACATAGTTTTCGCCATTTTTACGACGACTCGAAATTTCACCCACCCATTGACCTGTGGTGCTAATTATGTGCCACATCGCGCTATAAAAATCAGATGAATGACGGTCTGCTTGCAGGAAACGAGAGGATTGACCGATGACCTCTTCCCGAGAGTAACCAGTAATGTCAGTAAATGTGTTGTTGACGTCAATAACAGTCGTCGCAGAATCCGTAATCATAATACCTTCTAGGGCATATGTGAATACACTGGCGGCAAGCATTAATTCATTTGCTCGTTTATCTTTTTCTTGGTTTTGAATGGCAAGGGCGTCGTTAGCATAGGTGAGGTCTTTTTCTGCCTTCGATTGCCAAAAAAGTAACTTTCGGATTTTGATAAAAGTAACCAAACTAATGAGGATAATAAGAACAAATCCAATTACTTGCGTGCGCTGGACTAACATTTTGCTTAGGTATAAAGCGTGACGTCTTTCTATCACAAGTGCGTATTCTGCGTTTATCATGTCATTAATGAGGACGCTAAGTCGGCCCATAAGCATTTTCCCTTTGCCATTAATAACGATACGCAGTGCTGCTTCTCTGTTTTGAGTCGAAATTAAAAAAATTGTGTTTGCTAATTCCTTTAATTTTTCATCTTTCAAAGGAATGATTTTTTTCAATCTGTTTTGTTGACTGGGATTGTCCATGATTAACAGACGAACCGAAGTTAATAGGCTGTCTAATTGTTCAATGGACTGAGTATAAGGCTTAAGATACGTTGTGTTTTCGGTCAGAAGGAAGCCACGCTGTCCAGTCTCTGCACTTTTTAGCGCCAATAGTATTTGAAAAAGGGATGCATTAACTTGATGGGAATGGGCTACCCAATTTTCCGCCTCTTCTTCTTTATTACTAAACCAAAAATTAATGCCAACAATTAATATTAACGTTGGAAGGGCAATCAAGCTAGCATAATAGCTGATTTTTTTAGCCGAAATATTCGGTGATTTTTTTAGGTCAAGGGCAGTCTTTGGCACACCAGTTTTCATTTTAAATCAGTTTCTATTGTGTGGCTCACCGTTTGTGAGTGCAGCTCATTTTTGAAATTCACATACCTAATCAAGTATTATTTGATTAAACATTGTCACTAATCTAGCCTAAACGCCTTTTAAACCATAAAACATAGGTATTATTACGCGTTTTTAATTATCCATTAGTCAAAAAAGCCACAAACTCACCACCCTATTAACACAGAGGTCATGCCACCTTTTTTTATGTGTGTCTTCGCTTATCAGGTGCGAAGGGTTTGCATTTTGTAGAGCCTTAGGCGAATAATGTCGTATATTTACCCTCGAGTATCAGATTTCAGTGATCATCAAACACCAAGAAAAAATTGCTTCCCCAGAGATTATTCAAAGCCGTTACGAAGACTTAGGTTACATATGCAGTCATTCAGTTGCCACTGCCATATACTTGGCTTGTCACCTGCAAAAACCCATTCTAATTGAAGGCCCTCCCGGCGTAGGAAAAACCGAATTAGCCAAAGTCACTGCCACTTATCTCAACGCACCGCTGATCCGCATGCAATGTTATGAAGGGCTTGACGAGTCAAAGGCACTGTATGAATGGAAGTATGGTAAACAATTGCTTTACACTCAGGTACTCAAAGAACAACTGGGCGATGTGCTCAGAGGTGCGCGGGGGTTGGATGAGTCTATCGCCCGGCTGCATGATTTTGGAGACATCTTCTATTCACAAGAATTTTTGGAACCCAGACCTTTATTGCAAGCTCTACAGAGTCAAGATGGTGCCGTCTTACTGATAGATGAAATAGACAAGGCCGATCAAGAGTTTGAAGCTTTTCTGCTAGAGCTATTATCGGATTATCAGGTGTCTATTCCAGAAATCGGTACGGTGAAGGCCGTGTCGACACCCATAGTGATGTTAACCAGTAACAACACACGAGAGCTAGGAGATGCACTGAAGCGCCGTTGTTTACATCTGTATATTCCTTTTCCCGATGCTGCCTTAGAAAGTCGTATTTTAGCGACTCAAGTTGCAGGTCTTGATACACAGCTAAAAGAGCAGATAGTGGCACTGATTGGCAAACTGAGAGACATGCCTTTGAAAAAATCACCCGCAGTCAGTGAGACTATCGATTGGGCAAGGGCGCTGCTGTTATTAAATGTTGAGGAGCTGGACTCTCATTGGGTAAAAGCAACCTTAAATCTACTTTTGAAGTTTCAGGATGACATCGAATTAGTGGAGCCAGAAATTGCAACCTTGTTGAAGGGTTTACGTTAGGTGCGTTTTGTTGCCGACTTTATTGGCGCGCTGCGTGAAGCTGGGCTGCAGGTGTCGCCAGCTGAATCCTTGGATGCACTCAAAGCGATCAAGTTGTTAGGGCTTGAGAGTCGCGAGACATCGAAAACAGCCTTAGCATTGACCTTGGTAAAACGCCAAGCTGACCAAGTGATTTATGAAGAATTGTTTGACTTATATTTTGCAGGTGTTGCAAAAGCCAAAGAGTCTAATAAAGAGTCAAATAAAAACGCGGATAAAAGCGAGATCGAGTCCTCTGAAAATGCGCCAGAAGCAAAGAACAACCCGAGCTCAAGCCAAGCTGATATGTCAGGTGGGGAGTGGATCGAAGCTAGCCCAAGTTCATCATTGGGGCAGGCTCTAAGTAAAAATAAGGATATGAGTTTGGCAATCACGCAGGCTGCTATAGATAAGAAACTGTCTTCTATTGTTTTGTTTACTCAAAAAAATTACTTCGCTTATAAAATAATGCAACACCTCGGAGATGAAGCTTTAAGCGCTGAAATCCGTTTGGAAGCAAACAGTCCTGAACTTAAAAGCAGCCCTGAACACAAAAGAAAGCAGCGTGAATTAATAAAATCCCGGGCACGTTTACTTGATCAAGTGAAAGATTATGTAGAGCAGCAGTATGGGATTTTTGCTCAACATAAAGGCCTGAAGTACCGTGAGGAATATCTACAGCAGGCAAGGTTAAGCCAGCTTGAACGTCACGATTATAAATTAATGCAACGTTTGGTACAGCGAGCCGCACGGAAATTAGCTTCGCAACATAGTCGTAAACGTTTAACCCGTAAACGGGGTCAGTTGGACGTGCGCAAAACTATCGCCGCCAATGCCGCTTTTGATGGCGCATTATTCCACACACGCTGGAAAGCGACGCGCATCGAACGACCTAAAATTGTGGCGCTCTGTGATGTCAGCGGTTCGGTGAGTCGTGTGGCGCGTTTTCTTTTGTTGTTTCTCTACTCCATGCAAGACGTTATGCCAAAAGTGCGTTGTTTTATTTTTGCCTCGGATATGGTCGAGGTCACGGAACTTTTTAAGCAACAAGGTATTGAGTTGGCACTCGAAGACATCATGAAACGCTGGGGTGGCTTGTCTACAGATTATGGCAAAGCGCTGACAGGGTTTCAGTCACAAGTGCTGGCGAGTATCGATAAAAAAACCACGGTTATCATGCTTGGTGATGCGCGAAATAATCAAGGTGATGGCCGAACTGACATTTGGGAAAAGGTGTTTCGTCAGAGCAAACGCGTTTTGTGGCTTAATCCTGAGCAGCGCAATAGTTGGGATAACGGCGATTCCATTATGTCTGAGTATTCGCCTTGGTGCAGCAGTGTTGAACCTTGCCGAAGTTTGAAAGATATTGAACGTATTTTTAGTCGGCTTTTGAAGTACAGTTAATCTACCCCAATCGTTCTGACACGCTCATTTGGAGGTTGTATGGGTATTCGATGGGCGAAGGCGCGAGCGAAACTCTCGAGGGGTGATATCGGTCAGCGATTTAAATACTTTTGAGAACGAGCTGACATCTCGATAACCCACCCCCATTCCGATTGTTTTAATACTGTCTTGGGTATTACCTAAACAGTGTTTTGCGGCTTCAACCCGAAGTCGCTGTAAATAGCGAGACGGCAGTTCACCGGTTGCTTTTTGAAAGCGGCGAATGAAGGTGCGTTTACTCATACCAATTTGTTTGGCTAGATGCTGAAACTCCAAGCTTTCGGTATAACGTTCGTCGAGCCAGTCCTGTGCTCGATGAATGCCCACATCTCTGTGTTGCCGAAAACCTGCGATATTAATCAGATTTACATCATTGGTTCGACGGCTATCAAAGCTAATGTCTCTTGCCAAACTTGCGGCTAGAGAGGGACCGCAAAATTTTTCCAACAGATGCATACTTAAGTCCATAGAGGCATTTTGGCCATTTGAGCTGTAGATACCTTCATGCTCTACACTTGCTTGGTTAGCCTGCCATTGAATATTAGGATAACGCTGTTCAAATTCTCGCAGGTGACGCCAATAGGTGGTCGCTCGTCCTCCGTTCAATATACCGGCCTCTGCAGCCCAAAAAATTCCGCTATTAATGCCAGCGATACGAGCACCTTGAGCGTATTGCTGCGCCAGCCAAGGTGGAATTTCAGGATGTTGCTGAGTGACCTGTTCGAAATCCCCCCAGTAGTGGGCAAGTATAATAAGATCATAAGGTTGCTCGCCTATCATCGTATCACCATAGATCGAATGGCCACCATATAATTGGACTGGTTGCTTGTCCGAGCTGAGTAAATCACAGTGGAATTGCTGATCCTTTGGTTGACGTAAGTTAGCGCTGTGAAACAACTCCAATGAGCTAAAAACAGTAGAAGCCCAAGCACCATTATAAATCAATAAGGCAACTCGCCATTTTGCATCAGGCATGATTTTCGACACTTGAATAATTTTCTCCGAGGCACTTTCTATTTTAACCAAACTATTTTGACACATATACCGTATTAAGTGGCACTTTACACTAAGTACAATGTAAAAGAAGGGGCGTAAAGTAGTGGCCTACTTGGGGTCAGTCCCGAGATGAATCATTGATAGAGGAAATACAAAGTGGATATTACATTTTCAGCTGAGGAATTGGCTTTTAGAGACCAAGTGCGTGCATTTTTGTCTGAGTCTTGGACTGAAGATTTAGCGTCGCGTATAAATGGTCGTGATGGCGATTACAAAGCAGCACAAATTGAATGGCAGAATAAACTCAGTGCAAAAGGCTGGCTTGCTCCAGGGTGGCCTGTTGAACATGGTGGTATTGATTGGTCGGTGACAGAAAGTTTTATCTTTGAAACGGAACGTTCACTAGCCGGAATACCTGATGTGGTCCCCTTTGGCTTGAAAATGGTTGCCCCAGTTATTTACGATTTTGGTAACGAAGAACAGAAAAAACGCTTTTTACCGCGCATTCTTAAAAATGAAGATTGGTGGTGTCAGGGTTATTCAGAACCCGGTGCAGGTTCAGACTTAGCCGCATTGAAAACCAAAGCAGAACTAGATGGTGACGATTATATCGTGACAGGAGCCAAAATTTGGACGACTTACGCACAGTATTCTGATTGGATTTTTTGTTTGGTTCGTACCGACTCTTCCGGTAAGCGTCAGGACGGTATTACCTTCTTGTTGATTGATATGAGCAGCCCAGGTGTTTCGGTTAATAAAATTTCTTCTATTGACGATCACCATAGTCTTAATGAAGTCGTTTTTGACAATGTACGTGTTCCTACTGCAAATCGCATTGGCGAGGAAGGGAAAGGCTGGACTTATGCTAAGGCTTTATTGGCTCACGAACGTACCTCTATAGCTGCTGTTGCTGATTCTAAGCGTAAGCTTCGCGAGCTTCGGGATTTACTTGCTCAAGAAGTGAGCGGTGGACGTCCTCTTAGTGAAGATACCCAGTTCCAGAATCGTCTTTCTAATACTGAAATTGAACTGATGGCCCTAGAATATACTGAGTTACGTGTACTGGCCTCAACAGCAGATGGAAAGGGGCCGGGCGTTGAGTCTTCACTGCTAAAAATTAAAGGTACTGAAATTCAACAAGCGATCCAGCAGATGTATATGGATTTAGCCGGATACTACAGTGGTGTGATCCACGGAGAAGATACTGAAGACACCATCGGCCATGCTTTTGGACACTCAGCGAGACAAGCTTATATGTATGGACGGGCAGCCACTATTTACGGTGGTTCAAACGAAGTACAGAAAAATATTACCGCTAAATACGTATTGGGCCTTTAATTATGAATTTTAATTTATCCGAAGAACAAAATATGCTCAAAGACAGCGTCGCGCGCTTTGTGCGAGACGAATATGACTTTGATAGCCGCCGCGCTAATGCTGCGAGTGAGTTAGGCTTTAACCCTGCTAACTGGCAAATGTTTGCTGAACTTGGTTGGCTTTCTATTCCCTTCGACGAAGCCCATGGCGGTTTTGGTGGCGGTGCCACTGAAGTGATGGCAGTGATGGAAGAAATGGGCAAAGGTTTAGTGGTTGAGCCCTTTGTGGCAACAGTATTAATGTTTGGTGGCTTGCTAAATAAAAGTGGCAACGCTGCCTTACAAGATGCCAACATTGAAAAAATTATCGACGGTTCACTACAAGGTGGGTTTGCCTATTTGGAACGTCAGAGCCGTTTTGAATTGGCCGATGTGAAAACCCAAGCCAAACGTGACGGAGCTGATTTTGTCCTTAACGGCGAAAAGACCGTGGTGTCTAATGGCATGGCCGCTAATAAAGTGGTGGTGTCTGCCAGAACTTCAGGTGAACAGTGTGATGAAGCAGGTATTACTTTATTCCTGATTGACACTGACGCACCGGGTTTAGAACGCACTTCTTACCGCCTGATGGACGGACAACTAGTTGCAAATATCAAATTAACAGATGTGCGTGTTGCTGCTGATCACGTTTTAGGTGATGTCGATAAAGGCTACACACTGATTGAAGCAGTGGTTGGAGACGTCATTATCGCTTTGTGTGCAGAAGCCATGGGAATTATGCAAAAACTCAACACCACCACAATTGAATACACCAAAACACGTAAACAATTTGGTGTGGCTATTAGTAGCTTTCAGGCATTGCAGCATCGCATGGTTGATATGTTTATGGCTGGTGAGCAAGCTAAGTCAATTTTGTATCGTGCCGTATGCGCAGCAGAAAGTAGAGCAGAAGATTTGCCCAAAAACATTGCAGCGTTAAAAGTGATGATTGGTCGTAACGGTAAATTGATTGGTGATGAAGCCATTCAATTGCATGGCGGCATGGGTTTGACAGACGAACTTGATGTAGGACATTACGTTAAGCGTTTGATGATGATCAACACTACTTTTGGTGATGCTGATTATCAGCAGCAAAAATTTAACCGACTGTCTTATTCTGGCTGATAACTGATCTCGGCATTTAGTTTGACTATCAGGTATTTGGTTTGATAAAAATGTCTAAAGGATAATCCAATCTTAAATGAGGTGGTTAAATTAAGTTAACCACTTCATTTCAATTAATGTGTTAATTCACCAAATCTTCCAAAACAATGCCACTTAATATCAAGACTCAAGAGTGTATTATGAGTTTTTTGATAAGCCGCTCAATAAACGATTCAAAGCATAAACAAAGATCATGCTTCTTTATTCTTAATATAGAAACATATTCCAACCTGTCGCACTTGTGGTCCAAGCTAACTTAATCCTTAGAGTAGAAAAATAGATATGTGTTATACAAGTTATGTTTCTTGGGAGCTTAAATTTAAAGCTTTTTTTACGGGTGCTGATGTCGCTAATTTAAGGTTGTAATTGTTAGTCTGGCAGCTAAAAACCCCTATGATTTTTTCAGATAAAATACATTATTTTACTGCATTAAACTCACAGATTTGTAATCCATCCATCCTTTGGAGTTCATATGAAGAATATATCTACCATCATTATATTAGCTGTCTTAGCATCTGGCTGCTCCCAACCCATTCCTGAAGAGGCCGTCGCGACAGTCAGCGTTTGGCAAGTGAACTTCATAGATGAGTTTGACACCTTTAACCCAGAAAACTGGCAAGACCAAATGTTATGGGTGAATAACGAAGACCAATGTTATGTGCCTGATAATCAGTTTAATACTCGGGAAGTCAGCAATGGGACCCTAAAAATACGAGTGATTGACCTAGGTGAAAAACGTCCCTGTGACAACATCAACAAACAAGGGCAGCCACATCACGATACACAATATGTGGCTGGTCGTATTGCCTCAAAAAACCTTAAAGAATTTGTTAAAGGTAAATGGACCGCTAGATTAAAAGTGGAAAATAGTGGTCAAGCTGGGATGTTTCCGGCGTGGTGGTTGTTAGGGGCTTTAAACAATGAACCTCCGGTGCAAGAAGCCGATGAAATTGTATGTTGGCCAATGACAGGCTCAGGTGAAATCGATATTTTTGAACATCATAGTGACGGTGGCCCTGATCACTATGCAGCTCGAGCAATTAAAAGTAATGGTCAATGTGACGGCGGTGATTGGCAATCATTGATGTTGGTTCAAGAAGCCCAACTTAACGAATACCATGAGTACTCGGTAGAATGGGTTGGTGATGATGTGATTTTCCGTCTCGGAGAAATGGAAGTTTATCGACTTCCTAATGAGGCCGCTAAACTTTCTGAGCCGTTCTTCGCTATCCTGAATTTTGCTAAAATCAATGACTCTCCCATGACCCAAAACTGGACCATGGAAGTAGACTGGGTGAAACATGAAGTCTGGAAATAAGCAAACGCAGCTCAGTGGCTTGAAGGTTTACTTGATAACGTATTCAGTTAGACTTTTGGCGACGCCATAGAAAATCCAAGATTCATGTGTACGCCCATTTTAGTTTTGGATTGAGTTAGATATCACGGTTGACTAAAACCATGCCTGAACCCATCACCGATATTTAACAAATATGCATACAAATTGCCTTTGCTCTATACAATAAGCGCGGCTAACAGACATTAAACTAAGCGTTTTTAAAAAGGCATCCCTTGAAGATTTTTAACACCATTAATCGAAACAGTTTGAAGGGCGACATTTTAGGCGGCTTAACTGCCGCTATTGTGTCTTTACCTTTGGCATTGGCATTTGGTTTAGCTTCAGGCGCAGGACCCGAGGCCGGTTTGTATGGGGCCATTATTATTGGCCTTTTTGCTGCTCTATTTGGCGGCACGCCTACGCTTATATCAGAGCCTACAGGCCCCATGACAGTCATTATGGCTGCTGTAGTAACGGCTATGGTGGCGCGCTACCCTGATACCGGTTTAGCTATGGCCTTTACGGTAGTCATGATTGCGGGCGTCACACAAATACTGTTTGGCTTATTGAAATTAGGTAAATACATTACCTTGATGCCCTATAGCGTGATCAGCGGCTTTATGTCAGGCATTGGTTGTATATTAATCATTATGCAGTTTGCACCAGCGGTGGGAGTGACAGCACCCTCTGGTGGTGTAACTGGAGCAATAATCGCTTTTCCTGAAACCTTACGTAATATCAATCTTACTGAGTTGGGTATGGCACTAGGCACCCTGCTCTTAATATTATTTACACCCCGAAAAGTAAAACAGTGGGTGCCACCACAACTGATTGCGCTGGTGGTTATTTCGTTAGTTTCAGTATTTTTACTGACAGACCCAGATATCAAACGCATCGGTGAAATTGATGTCAGTTTACCCTCATTAGTGTTCCCCACCTTTACCTCTGAATTACTGCAAACCATGATATTAGATGGCATTGTGCTGGGTATGTTGGGTTGTATAGATTCGATGTTAACCTCAGTCATTGCCGACAACCTGACGCGCAGTGAGCATAAATCAGATAAAGAATTAATTGGCCAAGGTTTAGGTAATTTATTCTCAGGTTTGTTTGGTGGTTTGCCGGGTGCGGGTGCCACCATGGGTACAGTGGTGAATATCCAAACTGGTGCCAAATCGGCCTTGTCAGGCCTCGTACGTGTGTTCATATTAATTGTAGCTGTATTTGGCGCATCAGGGCTCATCTCTGTCATACCCATAGCGGTATTGGCGGGCATTGCTATCAAAGTGGGCATCGATATTCTGGATTGGAGTTTTATAAAACGTGCCCATAAAACCTCCAAGCAAACCAGCTACATCATGTACGCGGTATTACTGCTGACCGTTTTTGTTGATTTGGTCGTTGCCGTTGGAATTGGGGTGTTTATTGCGAATATTATTACGATTGAAAAACTCAGTGCTTCCCAAGCCAAAAATATCAAAGCGATAAGTGATGTAGACGGTCGATTACCTCTAAACAAAGAACAACGCTTGCTGCTAAATAAAGCACAGGGACAAATCCTTTACTTTTACCTAAGTGGGACTATGATTTTTGGCGTATCAAAAGCCCTGTCCAGAGAACTCAGTAGTCTGGGCGATCACCATGCATTAATTGTAGATTTAAGTGATGTGTCTTTTTTAGATGACACCATTGCTTTGACCATCGAAAATTTGATAAAAGATGCGCAAGAACTTGATAAACAAGTGGTGATGCTTGTGAATAAACCCCGCACCAAAGAAAAATTAATGCACTTGGGTTTTGAAAACCTATTAACGGATGCAGATTTTGTGTATGACCGCACCCAAGCGTTAACCTTAGCCCATAAAAAACTTCACCATGCCGGTGTTTTAATTGATTGAGCTAGGTAACCTGAACTCGGGATAAGCCATACCGTCCAGCACAGCTATTACTGCGCCTATCTACGTTGAACTTGCTGTACGAGCATATTAAAGTTTGAAACTGAAACCCCATGAAAACCGCGATTTTGTGTATTTAGTTTTTGCCCAAATTATGTAATGTTTGTAACTAGGAAAAGCCAAAGTTTAAACTCTATAAAAATTCGACGAATCAATGTTTGAAACTCAGCCTTACCTAATAAACTGACAGGCGGGTTCACGCCCTGAGCCATTCAAGCAATCTGTATGCCTTTAGACTTTTTGATGTTATCGGTTGGTATCCTAATGGCAGGTGATCGCTCATAGCTGCCTGTCACCTCAGTCCTTCTTAACTTCTGCAATTGGCACATGACCGACGGATAGAGGACGCTCC
>Ga0307488_10002280_pt1 | contig 16237 bp, 12 predicted proteins | sample SB02metaG_FD_202248 | JGI IMG/M metagenome (GOLD analysis project Ga0307488, IMG submission 202248) | Sea-ice brine microbial communities from Beaufort Sea near Barrow, Alaska, United States - SB 0.2 | ecosystem: Environmental > Aquatic > Marine > Coastal | place: USA: Alaska | collected... | reverse complement strand
AAAGACTTATTAATTGGTCTCATTGGTAAAATAGTTGTGTGTAAAGAGGATATATCACTAAAGAGAAGTAAGCTTCAACTGTTGAGAAACAGATCTAAGTATAACGCTGGGAACCAACAGGTAGTTTCCAGCTTCATAACAAATTGGCGGAGAGAGAGGGATTCCCCGCCAGAAAACTCTAGCCCACGTAACTCGTGGCTTACAGTTACTGTAGAGTCAGAGTGGCAGAGTTTAGTGGCAGAGTAAAGTGGTTTTCATAATGCTTAGATTTATTAAAAATATTGAACATAATTTTAAACTAGCGGGGTAATTGAAAGTAGTTTTAAAAACTTCAACCTTGGTTTAAGCGGCATAGATGCAACGGGTTATCGCCTCCAAAAAAAGGATTGGGATATGGATATTTAATTTCCCCATAGATTAACTTGATATCACGATGAGATTTTTCGCACTCTTTAATAAGCTTTACACTCATGACTTCTTTATTATTCGTCAACGCAACTCGGGCCATATGAGCATCAAATAAATGCAACTGACCTTCTGAGTTAAATATTATTTCAAACTCTTGCCAACGGGTGTTCGTATAAATACGGTCATTAATATACTCATGTTCATTTTTGTAACCCATTATTTTTGTTAGGTAATAAACAGCACCCTCCCAATATGCACCATGTGCAATTATATCTTTTGTGTTAGCCGGATATCGCGGATATCTGGAAATTGAGTCTGTTCTGAGCGCGTCAATAGCTGGCCTATAAGCCGTGTGCCAATCTTCAGATATATCTATGTAATTCGTCCATAACCATCTCAGGTTATGTTTTATTTGAAGCTTAAGATGTGGCGGAGCAATTAGTTTTTCACCGGATAGAGTGCTAAAGATTTTACCCGGCTCAGGTTCGTTATATTCTAAGAAGAATACAGGTAACTTTTCACGTTCAGCTTCTCCTAGCATATATGTAAACCAACCAATATATTCAAAGTTGTTTCCTTTACACCGCTCTAATAACCTCGGGAAACGCATTTTAATAAACTCTGCCAACTCCCTAGCATTTGCATTTTTGCTGTCTTCCCATCCAAAATAGTCATTGCCATTTTGACCTGATGAATGGTTAGCTATTTCTGCTTCATTATCAAACTCTTGACATATTTCACCCTCTTCGTTTTCGTATAAATCACCATAATACTTTAGCGTTAATCGCCAATGCATACCGGAGGAACTCTTGCAGAAATAACAGGCTAGGTTTTGGTAACCTTGCTTATGAAGTTCGTGGATGGCATTTAACAATCGTAAGCTACGTCTTTTTATGGGGCATTTAGGTTGCATCACGTTTTCTCATTATTTATGTCATATGTTACAAAATCGACAATATTTGCAATACGACCATGGCGAACAGTTGTAACATTTAAAAATCATAACTTGGAGCTCTATCGATTATGCCAGAAAAGAAAATCAAATTTGAATTTGAAAAAGCCAATAAAAATAGCGTTCGGTATAAACAGATACCTGATTAACCTTACTGGGAACATCTAATATACAGAACGCTTCTGCAACTGTAGACCTTGTCATAATTGTAGTTATTCCAATTTTTCGATTATTTCCTTTATCGGCACTGATTCAGTAAGGTGCCCCCACGATATACTTTTAGCACCAGCAAGACGCTTCTCATCTAATTGCATTGCTTTAAAAACGTGCGGTGGTGCTTAGCTAGAAGAAGTGCAAGCTGCACCATTGGAAACAGCCACAACGCCTTTGAGCATGACTATTCCAGCTTCTGAGTTAACACCTGGCACAGAGAAATCAAGTAAAAACGGCGGGGTATTCTTACCATTATATTCCGCACCTAACTTGTTTAACTCAAAAATCAATTTATTCTTTACCTCTTGCGAATGAGCTCTCCACTCGATAGCGTTTTGTTCCGCAAGTTCACAAGGCAATCCAAAACCAGTGATCAGGGGCACAGCTAAAGTGCCAGACCTCAAGCCTTTTTTTTGCCCTCCACCGAACATAATTGGCTTTAGTCGATGTTTAATGAAGCCACGTTTTCTCGTAATACTTCCCCCAAAATCTGTAGACATTTTTTACTTAGAAAGCAAAGTACGGTAAAGAGTGTTATGAATAAAAAAGATTCTGATAGCTTTTCGCGGTGTCAGGTTTCAGTTTATCGGCATCAGCATAAATTAGAAACTAGCACTAGTTATCAAGCGCTTGAAGTTAGCTCTAGTGAATAAGTACCATCGATCTGCAGCTATCTGGCAATCCATCTTGCAGCCACTAGTAGAGTTATCGCTAAACAACGGGGAGAGCTTCAGTTCGAAGTGCCTTCAAATTCGAGCTTTTCTTGAAAGCATGCGAAGTATTCTGACCAATCCCCATTCTCTATTTTTCCCTTCTCAATACAGAGAGGTACTACCCATAAATGAAGCGAGTCCGAAAAGGAAAATACTGGAAGAGGCTTCTGAAAACCTGCGTGTTTTGGATAAATCAGCAACATGTGCCCATTTGAGGATTGATATTGAGTGCCATAGGCGAACATCTGGTACATATCTGATTGAGATAAACCGTATTTAGCGAACGTATTATTATCGTGACTTGCTATTAGCTTCCATTTTGCGTCTGCGACGTTCCTGTTACTTTCATTACTCAACAGAAAATCGGGTTTCAGTTGAAACCACTTATTAGCAGTCTGACTTCCCTCAGCTTTGTGAGTTAGCAGGTAAGCACTGCAAGCTTGTAATTTAAGTCTCCAAGGGCGTGTAATTGATTTTTTAAGAATGACGCCAACGTATGATTCAAACAATACTTCCATAGGAAATAAAAGCGAAATACCACGATGTGCCCCCTTTTGGAAGTCAGGGTTAAGTCGCTCCAAAATGAGCGAACACCATGGCTTTATCCTCTGATATCCCTGCATCAATTTGTTATTTCGCCATTTTGGTAAATAATCGACAGCATTATTTAAGGGCTTCAATTCGTCTAGTTTATGATTAAATTCGTTAGCCATCCTCCAAACTTCTGAAGATTTCCCAAAGCGCACAACAATTTGCAAAGCCGTTTTTATCAAGCGGTTCTCTATTCTATCTAGAACGAAGACATCATGGTTAATATGAAATAAATGCTGCGTACCTGGAGGTTGCCTTTGTTGCTGTGAAAGATCCAGTTGACCGCGAATGAATGGGCTTATTTCGCTAACTCTCGAGTATTCACCTCTCAATCCTGCGCCAAGTAATTGTTTCAATTCTTTAAGGAATTGAGAGAAAATCCATTCATGCATTGGCAGGTTAGAGCGAGCCAATGCTGCACTTTCGGCTTCTCTATTATTAATATTTAACGACGCGCTTAGCATTTTTCGCAAGGTGCGCCTTCCATGGTCGGGGTCTTCTTCACCTAACTTTGTTTTAGGTAATACTTCTATACCAATTCCGCTAGGAGATTCCATATAGCCGACATAACTGCCGAGCTTAAGTGTGTTTGGATCTCGAAGACTAAAAGGATTTTTTTCTCCAACCTTTATCCAATGGCACAACCAAGCAAACGTTTGTTTATCTATTTGCGCCAGGTCTAAGGATGATGCATCGACAGTGTTAGTTGTCAAACAAGCATATTCACGTACCCTAATCATTATTGCAACGCAGCATTTGGTAAAATACCGATAAACGACTGGGGATTAGAAAATGCAGCTTCGTTTATTCGATAACGACGATCATTAATTTCTTCAACAACTGAATTACTAAACAATTCGTTAATCGGCAGACCTATATTTTCTAATTGAATAAATTGGGCTGGTTTCGATTTATCAATGTCGTTTAATACCCAGCTGATACGCTCCCAGTCTGAGAAAAAATACTCTTGTAGCAGTGGGATGATTTTTTTCTGAAAAATCGTTCCGATCAGGGATTCTCTTTCTGCTTCATTTTCAACTTTTTTCAAAGACCAAAAGTGACTATGCCCGATGGCATGGTCTCTATCCAAAAGGACTTCAATACGCTGATTAATAATGTCTAAAATATCAGACACTTTAATATTAAAAACAGTAATGTCTACTAGCAAATCAGGCTTTGGTAACAACTCGATAAATTCGAAGCGTCTGCGTAATGCTAAATCTAACTGAGCAAGCGACTTATCTGCAGTATTCATCGTACCAATAATGTAGAGGTTGCTGGGCACGGTGAAAGGCTCTTTTGAATACGGTAGTATAACAGTGCGTTGATCCCCTCCACCCTGTCGTTTATCTTCTTCAATTAGTGTAATCAGCTCACCAAATATTCTTGAAATGTTACCGCGATTAATTTCATCAATAATTAAAACATGAGGCAAAGGCTTCCCTGTGGATACTTCTGGTTGCTCCAAAAGTGCTGAAAGCTTTGTCATATCGATTGTCGCTGACCTCAATTCATATAAGGTCATTTGCGACAAAGCCTTTTTGAACAAACGTTCCTTAGGGAGACTGGGGGAGTAATGTCTTAGCCATTTTACGCGTCGAAGTTGCTGATAACCAACACGCTCCTCAGTAGTTAAGAATTCATAGTCCTCAGTCACTTCAGCGATAGCTCTAAACCTATTATTTCCATCAGAGATAACGATGATATCACCGATTTTGATGCCATTTTTGAATTGATTTACTGAGGTAATTTCATAACTATTTTTGTCAACTTCTGCATTTTGAGATGCTTCCAGTTTTGCTTTGATATCGGCTCGGTTTGAGCAGGCAGAAAAGTTAATATCTTGCCCCCATCCCAGTAATACATAGTTGTTTTCCTTGCACTCATCGAAGATATGTTCTTCATTTCCCTGTGTATCACCAAGAGACATTTTCCAAACACGGCGACCTCCAAGGTTTATTGACTGTTTGCTATCGGTTTGAACTTTAACCGATGCGCTAGTACATAATTGCTTAAAGATTCCGTCGACCACTTCATATCTGATATCGCCCTTATCTTCATCTGATAAGGCTCTTATCCCTTCAACAAAGTCCTCGTATGAAAAACTTTGATGAAACGTGGTAAAAGTAATCCTGCCTTGATTGACAAGGTCGTCATATTTTATTTTTATCGCAGTTCGTAAGTCAGAATCATCATTGTCAGTAGAACTTAATTCCGAAAACCACTCAGGTTCAGCTAGTTTGACTGCTTCTTCAGTGGTTGAATAGGTTTTCCCTGTTCCAGGTGGTCCGTATAAGATTTGGTTAAGCGGAAAATTTGTTGTCATTGTTGGTGCTCCCTTCTTATATGCCATTGGCTTGTGTTGGTCAGTTTCTGCTACTGTAATTAAACTGATAAGCTCTGTAAGTGCGGTGATACTTTCAATATCTGCAGGGTAGCCATATTGCGATTTACCATCAAATTTTGGAAAGCGTCTCAAACTTGTACTTTTGTATGGTTCCCAATAAACATTCAGCCCTTCAACCTTATCTAGTAAGCCTCGAATTTTTATATTTTCGGGATGAATGATCAAGTTTTTTTGAATTATCTGGCTTCCTTCTTTTCTTTTAACGTATAAGAAAACATCTTCAGCTATCTGATGTTCATACGTATATGAAGGCTCCTTCTTGGAGTGTATAGGAAGTCTGTAGCCTAAGTTATTTAAGGTTTTGTGAAGGATTTCCGAATTCATTTATGTGCTGTATCCTTAATGTTCTTTGTTCTTTGTTCTTTGTTATTTATTTTTCTTATTTACGAGCCTTCATTGTTTCATTCTAATCTCTAGCTTACGAGTTATTGCCGTGGCAAACCTATGCACTCAAAATTTCAAAAAAATTAAACCGCCTAATGCCCTCTGACTCTCCTGTCACTAGCGTAATCATTGCCACAATAAGTCCGCAACCAATCCAAATTCCAACTAATGTATCCATACAAAGACTTCCTGTTATTTATTTCAGTATTTTAATGTAATTCCACTTTTTTTTGATAGTGTATACGCCATAACCTTAACCACTTCCGTCAGACTCATAACCCGAAGGTCGTAAGTTCAAGTTCAAATCCTACTCCCGCAACCACATTAAGAAGTCAACATTATTTGTTGGTTGTTTTTTTCCTAAAATTCGTTGTGAGCACTTTTTTATATTACCTGTTTGGTTTTCTGAATTCTGGGATTTTGTTGGCTTAATATTGCTTAATTTAGGATGTTAAAGCTGGTCCTATTTTAAGATTTGGGCAAGTGGTCCCTAAAGTGTGCCCATTTGATGCCCATGTAACTTTCTTATATTGTTTAAAAAACCTTTCGACCTTCATTTAATGCGCCCAGACTGACCTTCGGGGTGCAAGAATGAAGGTCGAAAAATACTATAACCTTCGGGCATATTTGGTGTTTTTGGCACGCTGTGGGCACCAAATACAACTAGAAATTACCTTTGCTTGAAGCAAAAGTGTCCTGCTCTGCAAAAATAAACAGGAGTCTTCGGTTTTGTTAAATACTAACCACCTCAAAATAATTATTAAACTGTTCAGTTAGAAACTTACTCTCATTGCCGCTTTCGAAAAGAATTGTGCATAAAGTATTATCGTAACTAGTTAAAGTACCAATCGTTCCATCTTTATGCTTAACGGTTGTACCCACGCTCCCAACTTCAACCTGCTTGTTATTAGTAACATATATTTTGGGAGGCTGACAATCATCTAATCTCCCAAGCTTTTGGAGATAATCGCGAAGTTGTAATGTAGTGTATGACGGCAATTTATCATCACGATAAAGCTTTCGCCCAAATTCAGAAGATGCGTCGATGTTCATTTCATCAATAAATTGACTTTCATCTTTCTTTTGTTTTTCATTATTTTTAGTTGTTGTCTTCGCTACATAAATAGACGCACAGCGTCTTGCTCGCGTTATAGCGACGTATGCCAAACGCCTCTCCTCTTCTATATCAGAACAAACACCAGATGCATGACTATGATTAAAAGGAAAAGTTTCCACATCCCAAAATGGTAAGAACACATGATCAAACTCTGCGCCCTTTGCGCGAAAGATTGTCGTTAGTGTAACCCCACTATCATTCTTATTACGTAAAATAACTTGAGCTTGTATTTCCTCAAAATATTGCAACGTTTCTTCACAATTTTTATCTAGGTCTTCAAGCACTTTTGATATTGCGTCTAATTTATCTAGCGTTTCTTCGACATCGCTTTCTGTTGCCTCTGACTCTAGGAGCCACTTATCTAAACCGGAATATTCCCTGTAAACTTTAAACAACAATGATGCACTCATATCTGACTTATTAAAGACACTTGAGAGTCCAGCAACCCTTTTAATAACGGTATTGAAGTTACTATCACGAAAAGCAGATGAGGAACTAAGTTGCTGTGTCAATTCAAACCAAGTCGACGGTGGACTTTGAGCAAGTTGCGAACATAAACTAGCTAGTGCTCTCGGCTTCAGATAACAATGAGGAAATTTTAATAGTTCAGAGATTAACAATTCTTTGTTGACGACGCTGTCCTTATGAGTCCAGCGAGCGTTCAGTTGCATTAGGTTTTTCATTAACCCTATCTCTCTGCCACCCAGAAGCGTGCTGTCCTCAGGCATGATATACGGGATATTAAACTCTATGCAACCGAGCTCTAAAAGCATTGCTTGAGACCAACGTCTTAAAAGGATTGCTATACTTGGAAACGAAGAACCAGAATCTCTTTGGTGCATAATTTTTTTTAAGATATCAGAGGTAACAGTCCTAGAGTGATAAACTCTTAATTTTGTATCGTCTACTCCCTCAGCAGTCACAGTTGTAAAGTCAGAGAATCGTTCTTTATTGTTACTAATAAGATGGTTCGATGCTATCGCAAGAGTATGACCAAAACGGAACGTTTTGCTCAGCTGATATCGTATGCATGGTGAGAAATCCTTTTCAAAATTCAACATTAGGACTGGGTCACTGCCACGCCATTTATAAATGCACTGATTTATATCTCCAACTGCAATAACATTAGTTTGGTCCCCTTTGACCAGCTTAAGCAACTTGTACTGTGCGGTATTGGTATCTTGAAACTCATCAAGTATTAATAACTTCAGCTTCGATTGAACATGATCTAGGTAAAGTACGTTACTTCTAAGCATTTCCAGCGCTTCGATTATCCAATCATCAAAAAACAAAATTTTATTGTTCTTTCTTAACGCTTCAAAACGTTCAAATGCCTCCAACAAAAATAAGTATTCAGGATTATATCCCTCTGTTTCAAAAACCTCTTTTGGTGAAAGTAATTTTGCTTTAATTAAACTTGTAAAGCCCTCTAAAACACCCAAGGTTCTTGGTTTCCTTATCAAACTTGACGTCATTTTATCTTTCGCTTCAAATGACATTTCTTTGAGAATTTTACGCATCCATGCTTTTGCTTTATTGGAATCTCCCGATAAACTCAATCCTTGACTTTCAATGTGGCCGCTACTCTTCAGCAACTCACTACAAAATCCGTGATATGTTTTGACCGAACTGCCCGGCACTATTCGTTTAAGTAATAGTTGCTTCTCAAAATCTTGTTTTATATCTCTGTTGAACATTAACACTTTAATTTGTTCATTAGATAAACTGTTAGTTCGTTGTTCATAGAGATTTACCAATGTTGTTGTTTTACCCGTACCAGCTCCGGCTAAACACAGCGCATTTCCGGAAATATGCTCAACGATGGCTTGTTGCTCTATGGTTAATGATTTAATTTTAAACACCCTCTTTTATTAATTCAACATTCAAAAAAGTAACTTTTTTAATTTAGCGATTACTTATAGTATTCATGTAACCAGTAATAACTTTATACCCGTAATTGTCAAACAAGTTGTCGCGCTCATCTTGTTTCACACCTTCAACTTTAGCGCTATTTCGCGTGAGGTTTAAGTGCACTTCGTCAGCTAAATCACAGTTACGGATCTCTCCACTCCAACGGTTAGGGTTTCGCGCCTTTGCCCGTTGATAAACTTCTGTTCTTTGCGCTACCACCCTGTCAGCCAATCCGGCATGCCCTTAATGTGGTGTCACGAATTTGAACCCGCTGTGCTTGTGGTTAAAGTTGTACCAATGGCTAAATTTCAACACCCAATCACGCGCGTTTTCTATGCTTACAAACCCTTTATAGGGGTAGTCAGGCCTTTATTTACACGTTTTAAATATAGACTTGGCATATGCGTCATTATTACTGACCCTCTCTGTCAACGCAGGTACGATCTGACTCGCAGGCATACTTTTAAAATTAGCGTTGTTAACCGTCTCTAGTAAGTGAGCTAGTTCCCGCCACAGACAATTTATTTTTAGACACAAGGTGAATGGCTTTTGGCCTACCATCTGTTTTGATACCACCATCGGCCACCCAACGTTGATATGTTCTTACACTCATTTCAAGTTCAGCACAGGCCTCGTATTCAGCAGCGCCGGCTGATAACGCTTAATCAGTTAAACCGACAGCTTGCAAGCGATCTGAGTCAAGGATCATTCGTCCTCGGCTTCCCCCCAGATCGCATTTGCTTTTTTTCTTAAAACTAACAAGGCTGCGGTTTCAGCGAAGGCTTTTTCTTTTTTACGCAATTCTTTTTCAAGTGATGCAATCTGACTTTTATCTTTTTTTCCCAATGCATTAAAGACTTTTTCGTGCTCTGTTACATTCGCATTAGCATCAACGCAAGCACTTCTCCATGCCACTATTTGCTCCTCATGAAGCCCTTTTTTACTGCAATATAGCGCTAATTCAGCTTCATTCAACGAAGTCGTTTCCAATACGACTGCAAACTTATTTACGGATGACCATTGCTCAGCACTTTTCCCATCACCTGGCATGACTTGCCCCTTATTCATGGCTTGTTTTCGCCAATAATACAGGGTTGCTTGACTGATCCTTTGCAATAGACATATTGCTAGGGGGTATCATTTTCTTAAGTACGGGCTCTTTTCGCTTTTGTGAGTAATGTTGCATGGTAACTCCACGTCCTCTATTTAATTATATTGATTGAATTTTAAGCGCGACAGGTAGTCTGACATAGAGGGGTAATAATCAGCGTTATGCTGAAATCTCTATATATTTAACCACGTTGTACAGTAATTTTTAGCTGACTATAGAATTAGAGATGTCCCCAATATTATGCCTGCTAAGCCCAATTTTCTTGAAAAGATGAGCGTAAACAATTTATTAATTTAGGAGCTGTGTTGTGGCATGTAATACCCAAAAAAGTTGCAGCCCTTGTTGCGCCAACATATAGATATTTATCAAATAATTCTGGAATATTTGTAGCCAGTATATCTGCCCCAACAAAAAAGACAGCTTCAAATTCAAGACCTTTGATATGCTGCACATCAAATACACGTACATCATTTCCTTCGCCTAACGATTGACCGTCACTGCAAGCTACTGCGCGGATATTTAAGTCTTCCAGCTCTTCATTTAATGCATCGGCTAGCGGTTTAACTTCATCTTCGTGATTAACTAGAATAGCTATACTTGGGAATACATCTACTTTTTGCTCTACTTCGGTAATTCGGTCTTTAAGCCAACTAACCACGAGTAAATTATCACTAGCGTTTTCAAGCATCACTGGCATCACACCTTTATGATTAGAGTTTTTAGGTAATTCACCACTGTACTCGGTATCACCATCCATCTCAGTTAATAACTTTTTGGCAAAATCATTCAATAATTCACTTTGGCGATAAACAATATTTATTGATTTAGTTGATAATTTTTGAGAAATCCAAGATAACTGATTAGCTGACTTAGTGCCGACTTCTGTTATCCTCTGGTTAAAATCACCACACGCAAAAAATGAACCTATAGAAGGAGTAGTTAACGCTTCCATATTTGCTAACTGAATAGGCGAAAAATCGGTTGCTTCATCAACCAAAACTTGGTTTTTAAATGTTTCATTGATTATATTTAGTTGGTTGTAACCGCTTTGATCTAATTTTTGTTGAATAAACCGTTCTTTAAGTAGCTCTCTGGCAGTTCTTAAATTCGCTAAGATAATTACATCAAGTTCTGATTGTTCGATATGATTAAGTTTTGCAGGGGAGCTTTCAAACCACTTTTTAAACCTCTCTTCAGACTTTCGGAAAGCTCGATAACTTTTAGATATATGTTTCACGTACTTAATTTCGGCATTTTTAAACTTTCTAAGTTCACGCATTTGAATAGCTAAACCACCTAAGCCTTTGAGCTTTTCTAACTCAGGTAATCTATCATCAAGCCATATAACAATTGCCGTTGATAGACTGTTCTTTGATAGGGTGCGCTTAAGGTACTTAGCGCGAGCAAGAGCATTTAATGCTTTTTTATATTCACTATATGCCTGTTGCTGCGGTGTAACTATTTGCTCTTCGTCATCATCTTCATCATCTTCTTCTTCATCAAGCGGTTCGATTAATTTACTTTTTTTCCATTCGTTGATGATTGAAATTAACTCGGTAATGAAATTTTTATTGCTGTTAACTTGATATGCTAACGCACCTCTCAATTGCTTATCCGAGTCAGCTTTAATGTCTTTAATTAGGTTTTGTATTTCATTTTGGTATTTTTCAAGCTTACGGTAAAAGTCAATTAAATTACCTTGTACTAGGCTTTTTTTGATTGGCTTTAGCCCTTGATTAATGCTTTTTAGATTTGCGCTTTCAAGTGCAGCTAGTTGCTCAATGCTTAATTGAAGCTCTTTAATCATGCACTGTTTATGAAATTCATTAAATTCATCATACAAGCTTGGGAGGTTAGCTCGAGCATTAGTATTTAAGTGTTGCGCTTCTTTTTTAATGAAGCCGCCACTGCCGCTTGATTGTAAAATTGATAAAACGTTTCTGCCTAAATGATTACTGTAGTTTTCCCATGTTTTTATTTGCTCTGATGAAGCTGGAACTTGCTCCTTCGCAAATGCTTCTTTCAAATAATGCTTTAATAAATCGGATGGCGTAAACATAAGCCAACTGGTTTTATGGCCAGTTTCTCCACTATATGAGTTTACGATTTTTTGTTTTTCAGCGGGTTCTAAATAATCAATATTTAGCTTTTGCCCTAAACGTTTAATTAACGTTGTAGTTTTACCTGTTCCAGGAGGACCTAGAATGATTAATTGGCTGTCCAAGGGAAGACGAAATATTTCTGACTGAAACTTATCAAGAATAGGTTGGTCACGCAGACTCATTGCCGATCTTACTTGATGTTTTACACCTTCAAAATAATCATTAGAAGCATCACTGCTTAGTAGTTCATCCAAGAATGATTCATCAGACAAATCGACTTCATGGTGCTCAAATAATCTTCTTAACGATGGCTCAATTGTAATTGTTTTTTTATCTTCGGGTGTATAAACGGAATATGAAGAATCCCACCCCTGTTCACTTTTTCTTGGTTTGAGTGTTAGTGTTTCCAGGACTTCGATTACTTGTAACTTACCACCAATATTGATGGTGGCTTCATCACCAACTTGTAAGGAAGCTAAGTGGCCTAAAGGAGAGTCATAACTTGCAAGGATACTATTACCCTCCAATTTAATTGAGCTTTTACGAGCGATATATAGAATTCTCGTTTGCTTACCATCATCATATGTTACTCTCGCGATTGCAGGCTCTTGCTGAAGGCTTTGGTAGCCGAGCTCGATTGAGTTAGCTATATTACTCATGCTATCTACGATATTTGTATCATTAAAAGAGTTAATACTTGCTAGTTGCCTATGTCCACTTGAGACTTTTGATTTTTTGGACAACTTTTGTGCCATTGTTGCAATGGTTCCGAGTACATCAACAGCTTCACTTGCAACACTTGTAATTTGACCTGATTTATCCATTAAATATTTCTCCATGAAGCTGTTAAGTGTTTTTCTTAATGTTGGGCGACTCAGATAAATATGCTTTACTAACAATTAGTGCAGCATGATTTATTTGGCCTCTTATTTATATAATTTTACAAGAAAGATACATAGAAGTAGTTAAAAATGAAACCAGCGCTTTTATAGCGATTGATCAAGTCTACTTATTTTTCCTGAACAACGATTATCATTTACTCCGACCCTGTTTTCGTTTCGCCTTAGTTTGCTTTCTTATGGAACGCTTGCCTTTTTTCGTTCTTCTTAAAGTATTGCTTTGCTCCATGTCTTTTTCACAATCAATAGCTGGTTCATAACCTAAACTGACACTTTTAGAAATTAACTGTTCAGTTGAAAAACCTGCAACCGTAAAAATTCCCTGCTTTGTTAACACTTCAGCCAGTGTTAATGCTGCAAAGTAGCAAATAGGACCATAATAATCCGTCCCTTCCGCCTCCTTAATTGCAGTTTCAACGAGGTTTCTGTTAGCAAAAGTACGCATAGAATTAAAGGAAAGTGTGTAAAGTGCAAAACTGGAAGCCATACAATACCCTGGTAGTAATTTTGCTCCGTCAACCACCGATTTCGCATGACTTGTATCAAAAGACTCATTTTGTTCGAGGGAAACACACATAGCCTCAATGAATAGCCCAGCTTTAGACTCAGTTGCTTTTAACTGGATCAGAATCCTATTAATATCCTTTTTAAGAGGTCTTTTTGACTCTTCTCCAACATTATTAAGCTCAATTATTTTATGTATCGCTGTAGTTATAAGACATGGTACATAATTGTTTTCTATACCCACATTAAGGTAGTACCAATAGTCATCGACTAATTTTGTTTTATGAATGAGATTTAGATAATGATCGAGAGCCCCAAAATGCCCCTTTGAGATAGCTTTTGTAATATTGAGCTTGTATGAGTCAATTTCTTGTGAATTATTTAATTCTATAGCAACAAAAAAATGAGCATCTCCCGACACATCGAGTTCGAGCGCCTTATTTTTGAAAACACCACACTTTTGAGCGTTACAAGCAGCCATATGATAATAGCCTTTATAATACAAATAACATTCAAAGCTAACTCTTATGGCGTCTAAGGAATAGGCCTTAGTTAACCAGTATTCACAATCAACTAATTTTGAATTTATTATTTTTATATCATGACGCTTTCTAGAATCGGGCAGCAGAGACAATTCTTTTAATTTTATCTGTAACAATTCGAGAATCGCCTCTAAGTTATCAAAAAAGGCGTTTTGATAAACGAGTGCACCAATCAAATCTGCTGGCTCCTGCCAATCCTTAGAACGGCCACCTTTCGCTTCTGCCTTTTCAAACAACACATCGGCCAATGTTAAAATTGAAATAAAGTTGGTTTTTAACTGTGATTTCGTAATAGTCTGAAACCGTGCTTTTTGTGAAATTTCACTATATCTGACGTGACTTGAAGAATTGCCATAACTTCTAAGTGGCTCTAATAATTCCATATAGTAAGCATCTATCAATTTGCTTTTAAAAGCTTTGTTTATTAGTTCACCAAATGTCCCGCTTAGGTTAACCTTGTTGCCAGAGAGCCTATTCAGTTCATGTAACCAGAGTTCGCCAAAAAGTCTCAATTTGGTAGCACAAGAATCCGCATCAACTGAATATAAAAGTTCTGCCTTTTTAGCAATTGATGCCAAATCATTAAATTCTGCATCAAGAAAAGAGAAATTGCTTACTACGATGCCCATATATGTATAAATCCTTTTATTTATCAGACAGTTAAAAAACTGTATTTTTTATGAAATTACTGAAGTTAGAGTTTTAAACGTTTATTTAGATTTAAAACCATTTTAGGAGTCAATCTGCCATCAAGGATTTTATTGCCACTATATTGAAAATACTCACTATCCTTCAAAGATATTGCTAAATGTACTACTCAAAAGCCATCGATACTTAAAAGTTCCAAATCAAATAAAGTATGAATATCAGCTCTCAACAGTAAACCATTGAATACGCAATAGTTTGTTTCGTCTCCATGCGGGACTATATGAGCTGCTTCCAACACATGCTCTGTCTTGCAACCGGTTATGAAGCAAGTTTGACTATATGCTTGCAAAAGAGCATTTCTGAAACTCGCCTGCCCCCTTCGAGACTTAATTGCCCTTAAGATAGGTTCATCAGTTACCACAGCATCAAATGTGTTATTGAACAAAAACTCGCTAGCACTCCTCCCGAAACTAACTTTTGAAAAACTAGAAATTAAATATCCATTTCGTTGAGCCTTTTCATGACTTTTGAGTTGTTCTAATTTAACTGATGCTCTAACGCAGGCGCTTGGATAAAAATTATTCATTTTATCGTCAATAAGAAACTCTCTGAATTCAGTTTCCAACATCGCAATGTAAGCATCTGACTTTCCACTTAATGAAACATCTAAAGAATGATCCGGGTTTCCTTTTTTCTTCACAAATACTGGATAAACAAATCTGGTTCCTGATTTTTCTTTTGCTCTTAAGTCTTCTAATATTTGCATCTGCATTAGCCTATTTAAATTTACGAGCCTTTATTCTTTCATTCTAATCTCTAGTTTACGAGTTATTGCCGTGGCAAACTTATACACTCAAACTTTCAAAAAAATTAAACCTCCGAATATCCTCAATACTCCCCGGAGCTCCATCTAAAAATGTCTCACTATTTACCACTATCGCCAAAGCCTGAGCCCTAGACACAGCAACATTCAATCGATTAATACTCAATAGAAAACTCAAGCCTCTTGGTGAATCAGCTGCAATACTCGATGTCATCGATACAATCACTATCGGCGCTTCCTGGCCTTGAAATAAATCAACAGTGCCGACCCTTGCATCGGAACCAAGCTCCTTTTTGAGTTCATTAACCTGATAATTATAAGGAGCTACAACCAAAATATCGTTACGATCAATATCTCGTGCTCTGCCGTTTTTGTCGGTAAATTGACTTTTATGAAGTTGCGCTACGAGCTTTTTTATTACACTTATTTCTTCGGTACTACTTTGTTTATTTCCACTATGCTCAACAGCTAAAGATACAATCCCAGTGGCTTTAAGTTCAATATCATTTGCTTGGCTAGCATGAACAATTTGCTGTTTGTCGCAAGCAGGATCATTTTGTAGTCGCCCCTCATACACTAAGTCTGAAATAAACTGATTTATATCTTTATGCATACGATATGAGCGATTTAAAAAAATACCTTGTTCTACAGGCACTGTTCTGTGTTGTTGTAATTGATAGTCAAGAATAGACAACCCACTATCGCCAGGATGAGTGCCCTGAACTGGTTGTGGTAACTGCATTTGATCGCCCATCACAACAACGTTTTTAGCTTTGCGTGCCATGGCGACAAAGTAAGCGATTGACACTTGACCAGCCTCATCGATAAACAAATAATCAACAGTGTTATCGAGCGAGCCTAGGCCCCATGCCGTAGCGCCCAATAGCCCCTCGTTAAGCGTAAATCCGTCAG
>Ga0307488_10002279_pt1 | contig 16239 bp, 14 predicted proteins | sample SB02metaG_FD_202248 | JGI IMG/M metagenome (GOLD analysis project Ga0307488, IMG submission 202248) | Sea-ice brine microbial communities from Beaufort Sea near Barrow, Alaska, United States - SB 0.2 | ecosystem: Environmental > Aquatic > Marine > Coastal | place: USA: Alaska | collected... | reverse complement strand
CCCCAAAACTCGTTGGCTATGTCTGTTTTTATTACGAGGTCAACCCGGTTCCCTGTATCAGCCTCAAACTGCAGTGCCGCTGATTCAAGACCAAGCGCCTCTGACTCGTCTAACCAAATAGTAAGAGCCTCACTTTTGGTTTCTGTTCCTGAGTTGGCCTGAGAACCAACTGGAGTTGGCTCGTTAGACGAACATCCAGCAAATGCAAGTGAAGAAATAATGGCCGATGCAAAAACACGGAGTGCGCCGGCCCTAGTCGTTTTCAATGAGACCCCTTTCGACATGGGAACGCGTGGTCTGAACAATAACATCCACAAACAGGATGCGTTTTTTCAATCCACAGCCTCTGTTAGATGAGCCTCGCGCGCTTCTGGGTAGAGGGGAACTTGAACTTCAAATTTGAGGATTCATCGGACACAAAGCCGGCGAGAAAAATCTCAAAGGCCCAGTCTTGGAGGACTGGGCCTTTGTGGCAAGTGAGGGATTCGAACCCTCTCCTAAGCTGCTAAACGCTCTCCTGTGGAATGCGGTCGCGTTCTGTGCTAACCGAGTTGTAACCGTGCCGTAGTGGTAGGCCAGCACTATCGAGTCCAACAAAGACGATGTGCTCGACAGTCAGAATGTTCTTCTTGCTCACCATATTGCGGACCTCAGCTCTCATTGTGATTGAGGTGCTGCCAAACTTTGTGGGAACCAGGCCAATTTCAATTAGATCACCCTCAATGGCTGAGGCCGCAAAGTTTATCTCTGACATGAACTTAGTGACTACTCGGCGATTGCCTAATTGTAAAATAGCGTGAATTGTCGCTTCTTCGTCGATCCAGCGTAAAAGACTTCCCCCAAAAAGAGTTCCGTTTGCATTCAAGTCTTCGGGCCTTACCCATTTCCGGGTAGTGAATTCAATTTCAGACAAAGATGATATCCAATCAAAGAGTAAGACAGGCGATTTGAAGTCTATTTACTGCTGCCAGCAGCTTTAGGTCCTAGAAGGGACATTTTTGTCTCCAACCTAATCAGACGGTGGCAAGTAGGTGCTCCACCGACTTGCAATGTGGTCTGCCGTAACTCTGCGGATTGCGCCCGAGTGAGATCGCAGAATGATACTTTCGGTCCGGATTACATCACGTTTTCTAGACACACCGTTCAGAAGTAACCCGTCAGTTATTCCAGTTGCGACTGAGGCCCCTTGGCAAGGCCGATACCTCAGCGGGCCGAACCATGCGCCTTGCGGAGCTAGGTATTTTCGAGCTTGCCGCCGGCTTGATGTCGCCCCAAAGCTACCTCCGCTAATTAGCAGCGGCCGTCTTTCGATCTGCCAGTACGGCCAGGATTATGATGACGCCGATGACGACCGGTTTTGCATTTGGACTTATGCCGCTAAATGACATTCCGTTGTTTATAACGCCCACAACAAAAAGCCCGAGCAGGGTGCTTCCCATTGTGCCAGCCCCACCAGACAAACTGGCACCACCGATAACCACAACGGCAATCACGTTTAGAAGGTAACTTCCTGCTGCTGTTGGCTGCGCGGAATCAAGTGTTGCCATGTTTAGCCAGCCAGCTACACCTGCAAGCCCTCCAGCAATTGCGTAAACAAGTGTCTTAATCAGTCGGACATTTAGGCCCGAGAGTCTTGCGACCTCCTCGTTTCCACCAATCGCGTACAGAGCGCGACCTGTAGGCCTGAATTTTAACCAGAGCGAGAGAAATCCAAAGATTGCGAACATAAGAATGGCCTGCAGAGGAATGAGCCAGATGTCCGCAGACGCTGCCTCTGAGAACCAAGTTGGGAAACCATTGATAGTATTACCGTTGGTGATTAGCAAACTTAAGCCAAGACAAATTGACATTGTCGCCAACGTTGCCACAAAGGGCTGAATTTTGGCGTAGGCAGTGAGCATTCCGTTTATCGCCCCAATCGCAGCACCTAAAGCAAGGCCCGCAGCCAAAGCAAGTATGAAGGGCAACTGCAAGCTTTCATAGAGCCAGGCTGAAAACATTAGCGTTAGAGCCATCACGGCTGCGACCGACAAATCTATACCAGCAATCAGAATGACCAGTGTTGCACCGGCCGCCATAATTCCGAGGATAGCTACCTGTTGCAGAAGATTGCTTAGGTTCTGTGCGGTGAGAAAGTATGGAGACATTAGAGAAAATACAATCAATAAAACAACGAGACCAATGAGTGGTCCCCCCAACATACGGAAGTTCGAAGCCTTGAAAATCCGCACCGGCGGAATGAAGGATGCCTTTTTAGAATCCGAAACCAATTCTTTTTTGTCTTCAGTCATTTTTTCTCCTTGCTAGGTATTGATGTCGTTATTTCTATCTTTTTGGTCTACTTGAGAGACTCAGAGCTAAGTCCAACGGCAAAATTCATTACGGTCTGGGAGGTCGCCTTACCGCGGTCGAGAATTGTCTGCTGCCGCCCCCGAGACATAACCAGCACTCGATGAGAAAGTCCTAAGACTTCTTCCAGTTCAGAAGACACAACCACTACCGCAACTCCTTTGGCAGCGACTTGACGAATAATCTCGTAAATTGCTATTTTTGCACCCACGTCCACTCCCCTAGTGGGCTCATCCAAAATCAAAATCTTTGGAGCGCCGGCAAGCCACTTTGCCAACAACACTTTTTGTTGGTTGCCACCCGATAGCCTCAGAGTGGGTAGCTCAAGAGAGCCTCTGATACCAAAATCTTTTGTACTTTCCTGGGCCAAGTTCCTTAGCCAACTTGGAGTAACAATTCCTTTTTTTCTAAGAACTCTCTCCCAAGGACTCGCGATGTTGATCGGAGAAGTTTGAGCCAAATTCAGACCCTGGGTCTTGCGATCCTCGGGAACCATAAAAATTCCAGCATTGATGGCGCTAGAGGGAGACTTAATTTTGACCAACATACCGTCTACAAAAATATCTCCAGAATCCGCCTTTTCCGCGCCGGCGATGGCTCGCACCACTTCGGTGCGGCCAGCTCCAACTAAACCTGCAATGCCGAGGATTTCTCCTTCTCGAACCGAAAACGAAATGTCCCTAAAGACACCCTCCCTTTTTAGATTCTTCACCTCAAGCACAATCTTCTCCGAAGCGGCTACTGGTTTTTTATGGGCAAAAGTAAAGTCACGACCTACCATTGCTTGAACAAGCTCTTCGGTGGGTACAGCTCCGGTTTCCCATTCCTTCGCAACCTTGCCGTCACGCATACAAAGGATTTTGCTAGAAATCTGTCTAACTTCGTCTAGACGGTGTGAAATGAAAACAACCCCTGCCCCCGAATCTTTTAGCACAGCGATTTGGTGTAGCACCCTGTCGGTCTCTGTCGCGGTGAGGGAAGCAGAAGGCTCGTCAAAGATTACATAGCGCGGTTCTCGCAGAATAGCCTTCGCGATTTCAATCGTCTGCTGCACTGCAGTCGAGAGTCCGCGGACAGTTCGCCTGGGATCAATGGATACACCGAGCATTTTTAGAGCATCTGCACTGCGCTCGTTAATTTCATCCTTGTTGACTCGACCTCTCCTCATTGGAAGACGACCAAGGAAAATATTCTCAGCGACTGAGAGGTTTAGGGCCATACGGATCTCTTGTTGGATAAGTGCTACGCCGTTGTGCAATGCGTCGGCTGGAGATTCAGGTGCGTATTCGACACCATCGAGAAGCATCCGGCCAGAGTTTGGGCGGTGAATACCTGCCACCATGGAACTCCAAGTTGACTTACCAGCTCCGTTTTCGCCAATGAGTCCAACAACTTTTCCAGATGGAATCGTAAGATTGACAGAATCCACGACTGAGATTCCACCAAAAGATTTTGTTAGCCCTTCACATACTAAGGAGCTTTCGGTACGCATGGCCGGCCTCACTTTCCTACATGTTTTTTCCGGGGTATTTTTTGCTGCTTTTGTGGATTGAGGGCCACCCTAGAAGTTCTCTACAGGGTGGCCCTCGTTCCTTAGTTGACTGGCGCGATACTACTTGACGTTCGGACCGTAGAAGTCAACTGGGTCGACATCATTTACGTTTGCCGAGGTTACAAGTACGGTGTCCTGCAACTGCAATTTAGGGATGGTTTCACCCCTAAGAAGCTTGAGAGCGTCACGTACAGCCATCTGGCCCATTCCAAAAGGAATCTGAGCCTGAGTTGCTTGAGTTAACCCTTCCTTGATTGCTGTAATCTGCGTTGGGAATCCATCGATACCCACAGCGATGATTTCGCGCTTCTGGTCACGAGCAGCCTTTGCTGCACCGATTCCCATTGCGTCACTCTCGCCAAAAATTGCAACGATGTTTGGGTTGGCCTGCAACATGTTAGTTGTTGCATTGTATGACTCAGTTTCGTCCCAGTTTGCGACGTCCTCTGCGGCGACCTTAATGCCCGGGCTTGCTGCAAGTGCCCTGTTGCAACCTTCAGTACGCTCGATTTCTGCTGTTGAGCCGAGAACACCCCTTAGAATACCGATTTCGCCTTTCCCGCCCATTTGCTCAAACATCCACAAACACAGGACTTCAGCAGCCTTGATGCTGTCGGTTGCGATGTAGGTAGCTAGAAGATCGGCCTTTTCATCCTGTGGCTTCTGGTCCACAGCGATCACAGGCACGCCAGCATCGGCTGCTGCCTTTACTCCAGCTGACGCAGCTGTTCCGTCCTGGGCTGTGAAGATTAGAACATCAATGTCCTGAGCCAATAGATCGTTTACCTGCTGGACCTGACGCTGACCATCGTTGTCGGCTGAAAGAATGATGCACTCTACGCCCTCCTCCTCACAAGCAGTCCTGATTCCATCCGCCTCAGCTATGTAGAACATTGACTTCTGGTCAGCCAGCGAAACACCAATCTTGATGGTGGTACTGTCATCCACTGGCGTGCCAGTGCTATCTGACGTGCCAGCAACCTCCGACGTCCCAGCACTGCAACCAGCCAGTAGAAGAGCGGATGCCGCAAGAGCTGCAAACGCTGTTCCAATTTTATTTAAAGCCATGAGTCTCTCCTTATTTTTCTGACCGTTCGGTCGTCTATTGGGCCCCTCCCAAGGTGGGAAAAACCATGCTGATAATTCGGTGCGAACCCAAGTTGAATACTTATTCAGAAAGTGAAAATCTATTTACCAGGTTCAACGCCTTGTCTATCAGGGTAGTTTTTCCATGTCAAGTGTGCTGGAGATCGGAAAGTCGCAAATTCGGGGGTCCTCTCCGCCAAAAAATCAGAATGCAGGACTTGCTTCGATTCTTGATTTCCCGCTATCTGATTGGGAACTAGCCCGTTGTTAACCGAAGTGGGACCGAAAAAACGGCACGAAAAAAACCTTATCTCAGTGGATTTAGCTAAAATAACAGGTGTATAACTCTTTGACGAGGGAGCTTTTTCTGGCCTCAGTTTGTTTCAGATCGAACCGGCAAACTGCGGGCAGCAGCAACCGCATCCTGCCAACCGACGTAAATGCTCTCACGCTGATCTTCGCTCATTTGAGGCTCAAAGGTTCTGTCGAGAATCCAGCGCTGAGAAATACTCTCGGCGCTCCACCAACCAATTGCCGAGCCAGCCATGTGCGCAATTCCAAGTACGGTGCGCTCCGGATTCGCTGGGCGCACAACCGGTATTCCCAAGATGTCTGCTTGAAACTGGCATAGCATGTTATTTTTTGTGGCCCCGCCATCGACCCTGAGTTCAGGAACTTTAATTCCACCTGCGGTGAGTTTGTCGACATTGTCGCGAGTCTGAAAAGCCATTGCCTCGACTCCGGCTCTGGCAACGTGAGCAGAGGTCGATTCAAGAGTGAGACCCAAGATCGCAGCTTTCACATCGCGATCCCAGTACGGGTCACATAGCCCGGAGAATGCCGGAACAAAATACACGCCGTTACTCGATGTCGCACTCTCTGCCAGTGATTCAAATTCATGAGTCGTCGAAAACAACTTGAGCTTGTCACGCATCCACTGGATGGTTTGTCCACTGTGAAAAACGACACCCTCGGCCTCGTAGGTCACTTTGCCATCAATGCTCCAGGCAGCAGAAGTTGACATACCATCCATAAGTTTTGGTGCATTTCCAACGTTCACTACAAGCACGCTCGCGGTACCAAAAGTATTCTTTGCACTTCCCGGTTCTAAGCAGGCTTGTCCAAATAGTCCGGCCTGCTGATCACCGAGCATAGCTGCCACCGGAACTGAGTGAGCGAGTTTGCCAGGCAGAATACCTTCTGCAATTTCTCCAAATACTCCGAAGCTCGAAACTATCCGCGGCAACAGCGACATTGGTATGTCCAGAATTTTACAAAACTCTTCGTCCCACTGAGCGCGGTAAATATCCATCAGTGCGGTTCTCGATGCAGCACCTGGGTCAATCTTGTGAGCCTTACCGCCGGTCAAATTCCAAAGCATCCAGACGTCCGGTGTTCCAATCGCTAACTCTCCACGCTCTGCACGCTCACGAGCACCTGGAACATTTCGAAGCAACCAACTAATTTTCGCAGCCGAAAAATAAGAGTCATTGCGAACTCCGGTGCGTCGTCGGAATTCTGGGTCTAGGCCTTTGGCCGACCATTCCGCAACAATTGCATCGGTCTGCTTAGACATCCACATGACTGCGTTGTGAATCGGAACACCGGTTTTACGATCCCACATCACGATAGTTTCGCGGTGTGTGGTCACACCAACGGCGGCAATATCCTTGGCACTGAGGTTTGCAGTGTTCATCGCCTCGTCAATGCAGGCCTTTGGAGCGTTCCACAGGTCGGCCGGGCTAATCTCTACCCAGCCAGGATTTGGAAACAACAAGGAGTCAATCGGTCTTGATGCTTGACCTATGGTTTTGCCCTCAGCGTCAATGATTACAACCCGCGCGCTGCTTGAGCCACCGTCTATTGAAAGTATGTAGTTACCTGGCATGGCACGCCTCCTTGGGTTCCAATACTCACGTAAGAATTAAAGTTTTACATCTTCACTAAGCCGGTACTTTTAGGTGATCAAGCCACTTGTCATAACCGGCTAGTTCAGCCTTGCGCTTGGCTGCATTCCAACCAAGGTGATTACCCAGAATCTGTGCAGCTCGTTCAGCGCCTTTTAGCCCGTGTCCAGGTTCAAATGCCAACAGGTTGCGACGCGCGAATACGTCGGCAAGAGTCTGCGCGTATTCGCTATCAACCGAGTAGATCAATTCAGCAGCCACAGCAGGTGACTTTGGATCAAAGCGTTCTCCAAGATTTTCATCTTTGCGCACTAAGTTTAGGAGTTCTTCTGCTCGAGTTCCATAAAGTTTCAGTAGGCGTGAAGCTGAATCAGCTTGGACAACTTTGTCCTTGTTGAAATTCTCTTCGAATTTCTCAAAATCATCGGTCTGAGCACCAGGAAATTTGATGTTCTTGCTGACCGGTTTTCTCAACCCACGACCAAGTTGCTTAACCGCAAGGTCCACCGTGTCCTCGGCGAGCTGACGGTAGGTAGTCAGCTTGCCACCGATGATTGAATGCAAACCCGGGTAGCCAGTCTTGGCGTGGTCAAGCACGATATGACTGCGAGGAATCTTCCATTCGGAAACTCCAGGCGTGTACGGCAGAGGTCTCACGCCGCTGTAAGTGTAGAGCACGTGCTTGCGGGTGAGTTTTGCCTCGGGCATCAGAGTGTTTACCTCGGTCAGTAGGTAGCTAATCTCGTCTTGATCACAACGCGCCTCATCTGGTTCTTGCTCAAAGAGGTGGTCCGTGGTTCCAATAAGGTAACGACCCATCCAAGGAATTACTAGCACTAGGCGACCATCTGATTGTGATTCGTAATAAATAACATCTTTTGGTGCGCCTTCAAATGGGTCGACAATTATGTGGCTTCCCTTTGATCCACCTATAAGGCGCTTCGACTCAACTGTTGAAGTTTTTGTCTCACCGCGCAAAACGTAATCGACCCACGGTCCGGCTGCGTTGATAGTAATGTCTGCGCGAAGAACGGATTTTTCTCCGTCGCTATTTTCAGTTGAGGCTCCAACAACTCGCCCGTTTTCTTGAACGATGCTGGTCACCTTGGTGTGGATGAAAATTTCGGCTCCGGCTTTTGCTGCCGCGACTGCAAGCTCGGTGCAAAGACGTTCTGCGTACTCAACTTGACCATCGGTGAAAAGTGCGGCGCCGGAAAGCCCATCGGTGGCCATGCCCGTGAATCGTTTCTTGGCTTCTTGCTTGTCCAGCACCCGGTGTGACTTTACGCTCTTGTCGAAAGAGAGCACATCATAGGCGATCATGCCCAGCCGGATCATCCACGATGGGCGCTTGTTGCGAGAGTAAAATGGCATGAGCAAGCGAACCGGTTTAACCAGGTGCGGTGCAACCTTAAATAGAAGTTCGCGCTCACGAAGTGATTCACGCACCAATGGAATGTCAGCGTGCTCTAGGTAGCGCAATCCTCCGTGAACTAACCGACCTGACCAAGCAGAGACTCCGTAGCAGAAATCCTCCTGCTCAACCATTGCCACGCGTAGGCCACGCTCGGCCGCATCACGCAAAATGCCGAGGCCGTTGATGCCGGCACCTATTACTATTAGGTCGTACTTCTTGTCCTGCTTTGACACTGCTGTCTCCATCTGCTCAAAATTTAGTTGAACTCAAGTCTATATAATAAATAATCAATAAGTGACCGTCTATTCATTATACTTGAGTATAGGCTAAAAATCCCTTTAAATTTTTGTCTAGAGGCGCTACTTTGTCCTCCCCACTCGGGATTTACCCGTTCCCAATCGGATAGTCTGGACACGCTTATAAATAAGGAGTTGGCTTTGAGACAAGACAAATACAACCTCAGTCAGTTGAGGATGATGACCAAAGTATCCCACCTCTATCACGAACGTGGAATGGTGCAATCAGAGATTTCCCGAACCCTCGGCCTCTCACAGGCACGGGTATCCCGACTACTAACATCAGCGGCCGAAGCTAACATTATCCGCACCGTCGTCGTTGCCCCGGACGGCCTAAATTCGTATCTTGAAGACCAAATAGAGAAGAAGTACGGCTTGCTGGAGGTTCACGTGGTGGACACAGTAGATGGTACAGATACAGAAAATGCGGAGGCATTGGGCATGGTACTGGGAAACATCTTCACGATTCTTCCTCTCAAGGGTAAGGTAGTGGGTCTTCAGGCATGGAGCCGTTCCATGCGCAAGTTTGTCGACAGTTTAGGCAGCTTTCCGCACGCCAAGGCTAAGGCAGTGGTCGAACTTGTCGGAGGTGTTGGTGAGCCCGGTCTGCAACATGAAGCCAATAGCACGACCGCGAGACTCGCATCGATTGTTGATGCGAAAGCTTTGTTTCTAAGAGTGCCCGGGGTTGTAACTTCGCTTGAGATGAGAGACGCAATTCTAGAAAATGACCCCCACGCAAGAAGTTCATTGGAAGCAATGGACAACCTTGACATTGCCTTAGTGGGAGTCGGGACCTGCTCTTTCCGTTCCGGTCGAATTTCACTAGGTAACTTTTTCACACAAGATCAGTTCGATCTGGCAGAGTCCAAGGGTGCAGTTGGAGAGATAAATCTTAGATTTATTGACGCAAACGGAAAACCAATTGAGTCTGAACTCAATGACTTAGTGATCGGCATCACATTAGAACAGCTCTCAAAAGTTGAGCGAAGGATTGCGGTTGCCAGCGGGGCGGACAAACATGAAGTCACCCTTGCGGCAATCAAAGGCGGTTGGATAAACGTTTTAATCACCGATGAAGAAACCGCAGAGTACCTAATTTCTCAAGGAGCATAGGAACTCAGCCCCCTGACAAAAAACTACCCACTGCAGTTTTGGGTGGTTTTTCGCTTGTCCGAATCACTATTTCAGTCGATAGACTACTTCACTAACCAGTGGACATACGCGAGCATCAAAAGTGTGGTTCACTTTTTCTGCTGGCGAATACAAAGCCTGCAGCTCGGTACCGATTAAAATGATGTCGATAACCGGAACTTTTCTACTAAACATTCCAAGCTAGCGTGAACACTTAGACATCTCAACGCTTGGCTCTGGACCAAGAACATCGCGGTAAGCCTGTGAAGCAACAGCTAGTAATTCTGAATCTGGTTTGTATGGGAACTCAGGGGCATCGAGACGAAACATCTCTACCTTGCTCCGCCGCTAACAGCACTTACGAGCGAACAAACTCCATTATAAAGTCGTGCTTGCGCGGGGTCACCGAGGAGGTGATGGTCGACATCAACTGAATAACGTTCGCAGTTGGGCGAATGGTTCCTAGGTTGTTTGAAGTCTCCACGCGGCCTGGGACAAGAAGGTTCCAACTGACCACTCCATGAGGAATCAAAAGTGTGACCGCCGCACATCGAACAGCTGCAGTCTCTGAGAACACTTTGCCTAGCGCACCTACAGAATCTAGCTGCAGACGAACATCTGGGTCAGCCACTCCGTGCTCGCAGCGCAAAGCTCCCTCAAGTTCTGCAACAACCGCTGCAACGCTAGCGCTGTCACCCGATTGAACAGAGAGGTCAACTTCTGCCTCTGCAGGAATCGCATTGTTCTGGGGCCTTCATAAGGCGATGAGAAACCGTAGCCAGGAAGAGAGATTAGGACTGCGTCGAATGAATCGTCTGGGTTGCCACCAAATTTTTCTGGGTTAGTCGGTTCGGTTACTTTGCGAACACACCAGAAAGTCCAGGCCAACCCTGGTGAAGCAGCAACGGCATTGGGTTATTGCCCTCACCCTTTGCCTTCACGAAGTGAAATGGCACGCCCATAATGTCTACCTTGAATTAGGGCAGCTCATTCATTTTTGCTTCGACTGATCACCAGCTGTCTTCGTTTACCCAGTAGTCAATTAACTTGCGGTGGTAATCGGTGTTGTATCCATAGCGCTAATCATCGTTTCCAATATCATCAGGACCAAGGGTCTGACGCAGACGCGCCATCATGTCATTTATTTCTGCGTCGCTGAAATGAATCTTGAATGGCTTTACTTCGTACTTTGTCACTTGTAGCGTCCTTGCTGTTGTTTCTTATTGATTTTTTCGACATTGCGGACTGAATAAGTCTCTAAATTGAAAGGCGTCCCGCCGTTTTCTCAACCCCGTGCTTGAACTGCAGAATCGCCCAAGCTCGGTTGATTTCGTTCTGCGTTCGTTCGGCATTCCAACCAAGTGCAGCGGCGGCTACTTTGGCTAGCTCTTGAACGCGAACCTGATTCAGCGAACCGCTGAAGGCGAGCGTCGTGCGGCGAAGTAAAAAGTCATCCAGGCGGACAGCGTTCTCCGCATTAGCTAGGTACGCGATTTCCTGCTCGCTGTAACCCTCTAGGCTCTCGAGCTGGGTGTCACCGCTCGTCTCAAGGTGCTTAATAAGTTTCTCGGCCGCGGTGCCGTATCGGGTTAGCAATGCGCGGGTGCGAATAAAACCCAACACCGATGTGTGCGCAACAACCCACTCCTCGGTTTCCTTGGAAGTGGTTGGGAAATTTTTACCGCCACCGATCTGAAGTCCCAAAGTTGATACCTTTCGAGATTTCGATAACTCGGCCAGCACCAGGTCCGAAACGTGCTCACCAAGAGCGCGAAAGGTCGTCCACTTTCCACCAACCAAGCTAAATTGTGGGGTCTTTTGTGAATTTGGCAAGATTCCTTTGTCAATTTTGTAATCGCGCGACACCAGTCCAGGCTGGGAAACGTCTTGCCTAGGCAACGGGCGAATGCCTGAGAAGCGGAAGACGATCTGCGAGCGCTTCATGTGGATGCCGGGCAGAATGCGCTCAACCAGATTGAAGAAGTAGTCGACTTCCTCTTCGGTGCAAACTACCGGTTCATTTGGGTCAGCAAAAATATCGGTGGTGCCAATCATCACTCGACCCTTCACCGGATAGATAAGCACGATGCGACCATCTTTGTTTTCAAAGAATAGTTCGCGACCGGCAAGCTCCGAGTAAAGCTGAGGGTGGTCAACAACAATGTGTGAGCCCTTGGTGCCACTAATGAACTGTGTTTCGCGTCCAAGCGAAGCGTTGGTGATGTCAGTTAGAGGTCCGGAGGCATTTACAACAACATCTGCTGTGATGCTTAGTGTTTTCTTTGTGAGGGCGTCTTCGATAATTACCGAACCGGAGTTTGTAGCAACTGCCTTGGCATAGGTCACCACTCGAGCGTTACCGGTTGCCAGTGCGTCAGAAACTAAATCGAGAGCCAGTCTCTCTGGCTCGTGCACCGAGGCATCAAAGTAGCTGGCCATGTACTTGACCCTAGAGTGCAGCGACGGAATTTCCTTGGCAGCGCGCTTGGCACCGTAGAAGCTGAAGCGTGGCATAGGCCCGTTTGCGCGACTAAAGGTTTCGTAAATCACTAGCCCAACTGCAATTAGCAGTGCGCCGCGTTCGTTGCCCTTTGACTTTTTCATGGTCTTTCCGTGGTTCAAAAACTTCATCGGTGCGTTTAGAATTCCTGCGGTCAAAGAAAAAATAGGTACCACGGTGCGAAGTGGCTTGACCACGTGTGGTGCAGTACGCAGCAAGTCGTTTCGCTCTCGAACAGATTCGCGGACCAAGCGGAACTCACCGTTTTCCAGGTAGCGAATGCCGCCGTGAATCATGTGTGATGAAGCAGCGGATGTTCCACTGATCAGATCGCCCGCGTCGACCAGGGTGACCTTCACGCCCTGGAGGCTTAGATCACGCATGATTGCAATTCCATTGATGCCACCGCCGATGATCAGGACCTCGGTATGCGCGTCACCAAGTGCTAGGAACTCGGCGCGCGCTTCGCCTTCTACGCGGAAGTCAAATGCACTTTCGAAGTTATTCATTCAGGTTTTCTTTCCTTGCCTTGTAGAGCAAGTTTGCGATGTATTTCATACAGGTCTGTTAGCGAGTCACAGGAATCCACAAGTGGGGCAAAGGCTTCAACCAACTTTTCTTCGAGCACGTCAGCGGTAATTTGCGGGGCCTCATCGTTTAGCCCGCCAAGAGTTTCTGGATTCCACTCAAGACCAAGGGTTGCGTTTACTCTTTCAAAGAGCGTTGCGACCGAGTAGGAAATTGAGATTGGCATGCAAGCGCTGAAAAGACGAGCACCGCGCCGCACTCGCTGAGCTGTGCCAACTAGTTTGATTTTTCCTCGCGCGTTGATGCTGTAATCACCCGGGCAGTACTCGCCGTCTACCGGACCCAGGTTTGCGTCAATTCCGAATTCACGAAGAACGTTTACTATTACGGCGCCATAATCTAGGTAGATCTCACGGTTGCTGAAAGTCTTTTCGATTTCCGGAGTGATGATGTCAAGAATGATCCAGTTTTGGTCAAGCGCTACCATTCGGCCCCCGGCTGGTCTTACTACTGGTTCGAAGGCAAAAGCTGCGGCCTCGCCGACTGCGTCTAGAAATCCAGATAGTCTGCTCTCCAAACCACTGAATGCAACGGTTGGGGCTGGGCGATAAATTCTCACGATTCTGCCAAGCTCAGGGCTGGCTGCAACCATAGAAATCAATCTGGTTGAGGCATTCAAATCTGCCGATCTTTCTAGACCCCAGTCAATGGCTCCCGAGCGACCCCTGATAAGAGTGGTTTTATACGCTGCGGTATTCAAACTCATGACTAGAAATTAATCATCTGGCCAGCGAGTCCGTGCAGAGCTTCCTGCAGGCTTTCGCTGAGAGTTGGGTGGGCGTGAACGTTGTGAATCAAGTCATTGATAGAGAGTTTTGTCTCAGCAGCCAAGGTGAGTTCCGGCAGTAGCTCAGAAACTTCTGGCCCCACCATGTGGCCACCAACTAGCAGGCCGGTAGCGGCGTTGGCAATCAACTTCACAAAACCGGTTGTTTCACCAAAGGCGTGAGCCTTGCCGTTTGCAACAAATGGGAACTTGGCAACTTTCAATTCGCCAAATTCTGCGGACGCCTCAGCCTCGGTTAGTCCAAAGCTGGCTACCTGCGGCAGTGAGTAAACCGCGCGCGGCATGTAACGGTAGTCGTTAATTTCGCGCTTGCTTTCTTGGGCGATTACTTCGGCAGCCAAGATGCCCTGAGCCTCGGCAACGTGTGCCAAGGAAAGTTTTGCTGTCACATCGCCGATTGCAAAGATGTGTGGCACGGCGGTGCGCAGTTGCGAGTCCACAACGATTGCCTTATTTGCAGCCAGCTTGACCCCAGTATTTTCTAGACCGTAGCCATCTACAAATGGGGAAAAACCAACTGACACCATGATGTGCTCTGCTTCAAGCGTCTGCTCTTCGTCGCCAACGGTGAAGGTGACGGTCGCCGCTTGCGCTGACTCGGCGGCACTGGTTACGCGAGCAGCAGTGACAATGCTGATGCCAAGTTTCTTAAGCGCTTTGGCCATCTCTGCAGATGAGTCGGCATCTTCAAGCGGAAGAATGCGATCTTGATATTCAACTATGGTGACCTGACTGCCAAAGCTTGCGGCAACGCAAGCAAATTCAATACCGATGGGCCCAGCTCCCACAATCACGAGGCTCTTTGGCATTTCAGTTGCGAGCACGACCTCTTCGTATCCGGTGATGCGCTTACCAATTGGCACACCCGGCAACGTGCGAATTACCGCACCGGTTGCGATGATCGCGTTCGAAAAATTTAGAGTGTCGATTAGTGTGCCATCGGAACCGGTGACGGTCAAAGAATTTGCGTCTACAAAATGGGCAGCGCCTTCAAACTCGGTGATGCCGTTCTTCTTCATCAGGTAGTGCACACCCTTGGTGCGACCAACCGATACCTCGCGGCTACGAGTGTGTGCCGCAGAGAAGTCTGCACTCAATCCCTCTGGTAAGCCAAAGGCCTTCGCGTGACGACTAACCAGATTTGCCACCTCTGCGTGACGAAGCAGCACCTTGGTTGGAATGCAGCCGATGTTTAGGCAGACGCCGCCCCAGTACTGTTTCTCAACGATGGCAACTCTCTTACCAAGTTGCGCGGCACGAATTGCCGCAACGTATCCGCCCGGGCCAGCGCCAATAACCACTAAATCAAAATGGGAGCCTTGCAAATTTGAAGACATTATTACGCCTGTGCCAGCTGAACCGCAGCGATGCTGGTCTCTAGGTGAGACTTTAGCGCACCCGCAAACTTTGCACCGGTGGCACCATCTAGCGCACGGTGATCGAAGGTCAATGTGAATTCAGCGATTGGCTTCCACTCTGCGTTGTCAGGGCCACCAACATAACGCTGCACGGTGGCACCGACGGCCAGTATGGCAGCCTGAGGCACATTCAAGATTGCATCGAAACGAGTGATCCCCATCATTCCCAAGTTAGAAATGGTGAAGGTGCCGTTTGAAATATCTGGTCTTGCCAAGGCGCCTTCGCGCGCGCGGGTTACCAAATCTGATCGAACGAGCGCAATCTCGGCCAGCGATAGCGAACCGGCATCGTGCACGACTGGAACAACAAGACCCTTAGTGCTGGCAACTGCTATACCTACGTTTGCCATCGAGTGGCTCATCAGCTCCTCTTCTCCCACGTGCACGTTTACCTCTGGAACGTCTTTTAGTGCCTTGGCAGCAGATGCAACAATTACGTCGGTAACTGTTGCGGTTGGCACTATCGACTTCACTTTCATAGCTTCAGTCATATCGACCTCAATGGTCAGGTGAAAGACCGGAGCCTGCCAAGCGCGGACCATGTGCTTCGCAGCGGTTCTAGCAATTCCAGCTAGCGGAATAATTGTCGGTTCGGTTCTCATTTGTTCCTAAGGATAGAAATTATTATTAGAGGTTGTAGTTTGCGGTTCCGGCGCAGCCGTACTCACGCATCTTCTGCACGGTGGCAACAATCATGCGCTCACGGCCCGCAGCCATCGCGTCTTCCAGTTGACGGTCACCCTCAGAGAATTTCTCTTCGAGTCCGGCGCGGAATGCGTGACGGAGATCGGTGTCTGCGTTTAGTTTGAAAACTCCGGCCTTAACCGCATTGTGCAACTGCTCAGTTCGAACACCCGATGCACCGTGCAGCACCAGAGGAATACCGGTGACTGCCGCAATCGACCTAATTCTTTCTATTTCCAGTGGCTCTGGCTCAAGATCAGTCACGCCGTGCATAACGCCGGCTGAGATTGCCAACCAGTCAACGCCGGTCTCGGCAACAAAGCGCTCGGCTTCATCTACCTGCGTGTAGTAGTCAGACCATTGGATGCTTACCGATGCGTCAGGAATCTTGCCAAGTTCTGCTTCAACCGGAATATCAGCTGCGTGGCAGCGCTCAACAACTTCGCGAGTAACGCGAATGTTTTCTTCGAATGGCAGGTGCGAACCGTCGAACATGATTGAGTCAAAGCCCAATTCGATTG
>Ga0307488_10002278_pt1 | contig 16239 bp, 17 predicted proteins | sample SB02metaG_FD_202248 | JGI IMG/M metagenome (GOLD analysis project Ga0307488, IMG submission 202248) | Sea-ice brine microbial communities from Beaufort Sea near Barrow, Alaska, United States - SB 0.2 | ecosystem: Environmental > Aquatic > Marine > Coastal | place: USA: Alaska | collected... | reverse complement strand
GCATCAACTGCGGCACCCTCAGCACCACTAAAGGGTGAACTATGGTTTGACACGACAACTAATCAATTAAAAGTTTACGACGGAACAAGCTTCAAGCCCACGGGCGGTTCGAAGTCAAGTTCAAGTCAACCCACAACACCATCAGCAGGAGACCTATGGCACGACACAACAAACGATCAAGTGTCAGTCTACACGGGATCTGCTTGGGTACTTGTAGGACCAGTTTATACATCAGGACAGACGCTTTCAGGATTTAAGATCGAGACACTGGGCAGTGCAGGAGGAAACAAGGTCGTATCCTCGATGTACGCAGGCAACATCAGGGTGGCAATACTTTCAAAAGAGACGTTCACACCGAGTGTGACACAGGCAGGCTTCGCTTCTATAAAAGCAGGACTAACACTTAACTCAACTTTGAGTGCTGTGTTCGACGGTACGAACACACAAGCGGCTAACGTTGATGTTTCAGGAACAACAAACACATCAAGTACAGTTATAGCGGGAGGAAACTTCCTAAGGGCAGACGCGGCGGACACAACAACAGGTGCATTGACAGTAGATGCAGACGGCGGCGTGATCATCGGTGACGCACAGGAATTATCAGTAACAGTTGCAAGTAACAATGTTACAATAGCACAGACCTCGCAAGATAAAAATTTAAGTTTCACTATCAATGACGGCGGTGTTACAAAGACGCCTCTACAGTTGACAGGTGCAGACGGTGGCGTGGACATCACAGGTGATGTTACAATCACAGGTAACCTAAATATCACAGGTGAATACAACAGCACAGTATCTAACATTTCTACGTATGACGATGCTTTTATAAAAGTTAACTCGGGTAACAGTGAAGCTGATTCAGGGCTGATAGTAGAGACCGGTGACACAGATGATGCTAGATTATTTTACGATGTTTCGGAAAACTTCTGGTCAGCAGGACACGGACAAGCATATTCACAAATAATTAGACTTGCAGACCTAACAGACGACGGTGACTCAAACAAGGGCACAAAAGCCTTGACAACAGATTCATCTACAGGTGATCTTAAAGTCACAACATTAACTTTGGGTGCGGCCGGTTCAATGGCGTTGACCGACACTACCACTACAACAGTTCCTTCTGTAGGTGCTGTGGCAACTTTAATGACAGCACAACAACCATTATGGGGCTCATCTGCAAAAACTGTTTCTACTTCGAATCCAACAGGCGGTGACGGTAGCGACGGAGACTTCTGGTTCGTAAGGGAGGCGTAATCCCATGTCTTTTGCAGTCGTCAAGACATTCAACTACAGCGGTACTCTAAACCAAGTAACTATTCCAGCAGGGACTACATCTATAGACGTATACCTATGGGGCGGTGCAGGCGGTGGTGGAAGTTCAGACGCTGGAGGCCCTGGAGGTACGGGAGCGGCAGGACATTTTCTAGAACACACAGGTTTCTCAATATCATCAGCACAGATAGGAACGACACTGGAAGTCGCAGTGGGTGGCGGTGGTAGCGGTGGATCGTCAGGAGGCGGTGCACCAGGAGGTATCACCGGAAAAAGTAAAACAGGCTATTCGGGAGGAGAAGGCGGTAACGCTGGACCTAACCCATATTCAGGATCAGGCGGTGGTGGTGGTGGAGCCACAGTAGTTCTAATAGACGGAACACACCAACACATAGCTGGCGGTGGTGCCGGTGGAGCAGGAGCAGGTAAAGATTCAAACGGAACAGCAGGAACAAACACAACATCAGCGACATCTAACTCACCAAGCACACTGGGAGAGAACGGTAAGGATCACGGCGGAGACGGTGGTGGAGGTGGAGCAGGTGGCGGAGGTTTCACTGGAGGCAAGTCAGGAAATGCAGGCGGTGGAGATAATGGCGGCACAGGTGGAACATCAGGATTGAACCTAGCACAAACGGGATTCACAACCTCGTCAGTGGGATCTGGAGTCACTCCAGGAGGAACATCATCTCCTTATTATACTTCAGGTCTAGCAGTAGGAGGAAATCCAAGCGGTTCTGGAGCAGACGGAAAAGCAGTAGTAGTATTCAATGTGGGTGTACAAGCAAACCACAAAGTAAGCGGCACATGGAAATCAATAGATGCCATGTATCATAAAGTATCAGGATCATGGAAAAGGATCACAGCAGGATATTACAAGGTAGGTGGTTCATGGAAAGCACTTTTCAATTCAGGGATAAATTTCGTATCAACGGCGGCCGGGTTTGGTGACGCACAAGGAAGTTCAAGTTCAGGTGGCGGTGGGTCAGGTGGCGGTGGTTGTTTCATAGCAGGAACCATGATCTCGATGCACGATGGTTCATTGAAACCAGTCGAACTGGTGGACATAGGTGACACAGTTTCAGTAGGTGGTAAAGTTTTCGCAACAGGTAAATTCTTGATAGACAATCTATATGATTATAATGGAATACAGGTATCAGGAACGCACATGGTCAAAGAAGACGGTGCATGGACCAGGGTCGAGGACAGTAGACTAGGGGTATCACTAGGTGATGACGAAGCGATAGTTTACGTGTTTGGGAATGAAAACAGAAGGATCATGATCAACAACACGGAATTCACAGACTACTTCGAATTAAGCGAACAACAGGAACTAACCAACCACGGTGAACAATTTTTTAGTAATTGGCAAGATCATGATAGACAGATTCATGATAAAAATGTTAATATACTAAATGCTTCATAAAAGTTATTATCACGGCCAACAAGGTGAATGCTTCTTAAAATTAGAAAAACATTTTAAAGAGATAAAGCACGAGTTTGACTCACAGCCCAACAAAGTATTTTTAGACCCAGAAGACTTCTCAGACAGTGTCAGAGGATTACCAGAAGACTTCGATGACAAGTCGGGAGATTACGTCAACGGGCAGTGGCAAGCACTAGGAATACAGTCAGGAGATCACGAAGGACAAGATTTCAATGACTACCCCATGTTGTATTCAATACTACGAAAATTTCCATATAAAACAAATGTAGCAATAATGACCGTTGGTCCTAATACTAAAATTGGTAATCACACAGACAACGAGGGCGGATGGAGATATCAAATGTGTCTGGACGACGGAGGAGGAGATCAGAGTGGTATGTATGTTCTCAACGTAGAGACCAAAGAGCAGGAACTAATGACTTGGAAAACAGGAGAGGCATACGTGTTCCAACCAGACATCCAGATGCACAACGGATTCAACAACAATCCTGGTGAAAGAACTACATTACTAATTGACTTCTTCAAAGAATCGCTGTACACTAAAGAGAAGTTTGAAGAATATTACCAACACTACTCGGAATGTTTTGAGGGTTTGGAAAATTTAGTGGATGTGTATGAATCAAGGAAACAACAAAAATAAGATAGCGATAGTGGGCCACACCAGAGGGATAGGTAAGGCCGTAGCTGACCTGTATAAAAAAAAGAATTACGAAGTTATTGGATTGAGCAGTAGCAACGGGTACGATTTACAATGTAGTCAAATAGAGATAATGGAACAGTTGGATGATTGTCAGCTTATTGTACTCAATGCATATGTTGGGAGAGGCCAAATGAACTTGTTGAAAAGAATATACGGAAAATTCGTCTTCGAGAACAAGAAAGTTGTAGTGATCACCAGCACATCAGGCACACCTATAGGAGAAGATGAAGAGTTATTGGATACAGAATATGTGGAATACTGCATGAATAAAAAAACTTTAATCAAATACATAGAACAATTACAACAAGAAATACTAAACAAGCCTTTATCGGTTTATGATGTTTGTCCAGATGTTGTGGATACTGACATGACAAAAGGATTATGGGAAGACCTCCCAAAGCTAAAAGCAGATGAAGTGGCAGAAGCAGTGCGTTACTGTTTTGAATCAACGTTTAATGTAAACAAGATTGTGATGCAGAAAAATGCAAAATAGACTCTGGGACAGAGACAAGGACTACGACACACTAGTCAAGTGGTGGACGCAGTGGGAGTTTGGAGTAGTGCCCAAGGAATGTCTGCCACCTGATGGGATCATGGTAGAAATTAATGGCAAACCCGTGTGTGCAGTAGGACTATACCTCGGCGTTGGCACAAAGTTCGCTTTTATGGAATGGTTAGTAACTGACAAGGACGCTAATCCCAGAGATACACACAAGTGTTTGAAAAAGTGTATAGACAGCATAATGGACTTGGCAAAGGACAAGGGAATGAAACTAGTTTACACTGCTACGAAGGAACAAGCACTGCATAAAAGGTACACAAAATACCACAATATGGTGCTTACGGAGAGCAATGTGAAGACTTTCCTACGAGACCTTGATGGTTCCTATTCTGAGGATTTAACTTGGATATCAGACGATGAGCAGATCGATAACCTTAATAAATAAGCATAAGGAGTACATTTAAATGGCAACAAAACAAGAAGTCGCAGACTACATCAACGCAAACTACGAGTCAACGTGGACGGCAGAAGAAGAAGCAAAGATCGACGCTATGCTGACACCTGAACTTGCAACTATTTTGATCAAGTTAGTAGGCGATGTTAGTTTCTTGACAGAAGTCAGGGACAACGCATCAAACAACGACTAGACAATGGCATACAAGATTAACAACACATTCGGAACCTTATTGGTCACACTGGCAGATGGAACCATCGATGTGTCCACGACCGATCTTTCTTTAATAGGAAAAGGTTACGCAGGGTTTGGTGAGGCGTTAAACGAAAACCTTGTAAAACTTCTAGAGAATTTCAATAACACATCCGCACCGTCAAACAAAGTACAAGGACAGATGTGGTATGATAAGGCAAACAATCAGATCAATGTTTACACAGGATCAAAATGGAAGCCTGTTGGATCGACTAGTAACTCAGCAACAGCACCAGCAAATGCTGTGCTTGGAGACATGTGGTTTGACACAACAAATACACAGTTATATGTTTACACAGGATTGGCATGGACACTTATAGGACCAACCACCGTTGCTGGATCGGGTGTGACACAGGTTATAACAGAGTCACCAGAGGACGACACAGGGGTCAAGAGATCAATATTAAAACTTGTAGCCAATGATACAGTTGTAGGTGTAGTATCAAACTTGGCATTCACACCGAGTTCGACGGAAACAGCAGGATCGGCACTGATCACGGCGGGATTCGCAAGTGTGGCACAGGGCATTCAGCTTTCAACATCAGTAACATCAGCAAAATTTAGGGGAACAGCCACAGATGCAGACGCATTAGGTGGTGTCGCGGCGGCCAGCTTCTTGAGATCAAATGAGGCAGACACAACAACAGGTAGGTTGACTATACAAACAGATTCAGGGATAAGGATTGGTGCAGGTAATGATGTAACAATGAGTCTATCAAGTGATGATTTCACTATTGCACAGACCACACAGGACAAGGACATTATATTCACGGTCAACGACGGTGGTGTGACGAAAGAAGCACTAAGAATTGACGGATCAACAGGCGACGTGTCGATCACAGGCAAGGTCGATACTCTTAGAGTAGGTGATCTTACAGTTGACGGGACCAGCACCATAATAAACACTTCAACATTGTCAGTGGAAGACAACATAATAGAATTAAACAGGAACATATCCTCGAACGCAGGAATGCCCAACTTCACAGGTTTGAAAGTGAACAGGGGTGAAACGTCAAGTGCCACGGAACAGAATTTATACTGGGTGTGGGACGAGACCTTCGCAGATGATGGATCGACTACCTATGGAAACGCAGGTGGTGCCTGGACAGCATTCAAATCATCAGAGACCGACACGGAACTGGAAGCACCAACACTTGTGGACATCAGGGCCAACGTAGTACATGCGATGTCAACGTCGTCACAGTACGCTGACTTGGCTGAGAGATACGAGACCGACATACCCGTGGAAGTGGGAGATGTGGTCATATTAGGTGGACACGCGGAAGTAACCAAGTGCCAACAGGAGCTGTCAGACGCTGTTTTTGGTGTGGTTTCCGAGTCCCCAGCGTTCCTGATGAATGCGAATGCGGGCAACAACGACACACACCCAATGATAGCACTCAAAGGACGTGTCATGGTCAAACTGACGGGCATGGGACGGGCGGGAGACCGTATAGTGAGTACTAACAACGGTGAGGCCCGGGTGGCCAATATAGACGAATGTACCGCTTTTAACACCCTGGGTAGACTACTCAAGGATAAATATAACGAAGAAACAGCACTAACAGAGTGCGTGATAGGGGTTAAATAATTTTATGGCATACACAACAGGTGATACAATTTTAGACGACGAGTACAACAATTTCGTAGGCAAAGCAACAAGTCCATTTGGGCTGAACCATTTTGCGGGCACAGGCGCACTACAGTATGGTCTTGGTGAATCAGCGGTTGCAACAGTATCAGCGAACAACGCGATAAATGCCTCGGAGTGGAACGCATTGTTCTCGGGCATGGCCACAATAGCAGGACACACAGGCGACACTTTGACTTCGAGAAGTTCCATCAGTGGAGGAGACGCTATAGAGATCTCTGCAAATGTGGCGACAGACCTTGCGACATTGGCGGCATCAGTGGCGGCAGGATGTCCAAGCACATCAGCAGTAACAACTTCAAGTGCATTACAGTCACCAGCATCATCTTCAACATGGTATGGTTCGTTCACCACACAGGTGAGTGCCACGTTCGCCAGTGCGAACGCCATGAGGTTCTTCTTCAACGCAGGCGGCAAGATCAGGCTAGATCCGATCAGGACAGGGAACGGTGGAACAGACGGAGTATCAGGCAAGGACTCGGCATGGGACAACCTTAACAACGCCGTGGGAAACTTCGACATCAAGTCAACCACTTGCACCAGATCAGGATCAGGCGAGACCCAAGACACATTCGCAAGCACAACTGGTTTCTATGACCTAGGCACAGGATACACAACATTGCTTCAACTGTCAGATGACACATATCCATACACGGCCAACAACATCAAGATAGAGGCCAAACTTAACGCGACACCAGGATCTGCAACAGTGATGACCATCCAGACCACGGCTACGGACGGAGCGGCGGACACCACTTTCACTGACGCCAGTGCGGACAACACAGCATACAGGAATGGACAACACCAGCACAGGCTGTACTCGGTCAACACCACCACCGGTGGCGGACTGGCCAACGCATACGCACCAAGTTCAACGGCTATCGTGAGTAACAGCACAGCATAATAATTTTTTTAGGTTGCTGAAACCCCATAATTACATTATAATTGTGTTATGGACGTTGATCAATTAAAAGACATTTCCGACAGATCTTACCGTATCGCTGTCAACAAGAAGAATGCTTTGGAAAAAGCAAGATCTTCCATGTTGTTGGCCTATTCCGGACACCTGTTCCAGGCCAACGCAGAGACGATAAATCTCGTTCAAGTGCTGAAAAACAAACTTAAAAAATTCGTAGTACTCGACAGCAATCAAAATCCAATGATGGTCGAGGATCCTGATGATTTGTTAGAGAGATTGATCACAAAACAACAGGAAGCCTTGAACATCTATCACCAATCATACGCTGAGTTAACATCTAAAGGATAACCAAAATGACAGGTGTTCTACTTTACTGTTTCAACACTGAGTCTTATCGCTATGACAAGATAGCGGCCAAGACCATACCACTGCTGAGGCAAAATCTAGGACTGGAGATTACGGTGGTGACCAACGACGAAACTCGTGTACACCTACCAGAGCAGGAAGGTGTGAACTACATGGTGATTACAAACCAAACAGGAAACTACATAAATCAAAAATCTTGGCATAACCTAGACAGGCACAGAGCCTATGAACTTTCACCGTATGAGAAAACCATTCTGTTGGACATTGACTATTTTTGTTATTCAGATTATCTGCTCACACTGGCCAACACAGACCAGGACTTCATGGTACATGACAAAGTGCATGATGTGACAGGCCACGACAGTTACAAGTTCGCAAGGAATTCAATGATACCCATGGTGTGGGCGACAGTGATCATCTTCAAAAAAACACCAAGGGCCATGGCCATATTTGACATGGTCAAATACGTCAAAGAACGTTACAGTTACTTTTGCGATCTGTACAGGATAGATTTCCAAAATTTCAGAAACGATTATGCGTTTGCAATAGCACTACACCAACTAGGAGGATTCAAGGGGTATGAAACCATACCTAACAGATTGCCCACCCTTCCGGCCGCGGCCAGAGTCACAGAAGTATCGGCAACTCATGTATCATGGAATCATCAAGGCCGTCATGGCAGGATAGCAAATAACGACTTACACATCATCGACAAGGGAGTACAGAATGTCTAAAGGTTTTTTATGGTTCTGTCAAAACAACGACAAAACAGATTATGTGGAGTTATCCATATCACTGGCAAAGTCTATTAAAAAATATAACACTCATAACAAAGTTTGTGTGATAACGGACACAAAGACCAAGATAAATTCACCGCTTATAGATGACGTGAAGGTGTTGACAACAGATGAGAGCGAAAACGATGACATAAAATGGGGCAATGAATTCCGGGCGTTTTCCATGTCTCCATTTACCCATACGATTAAACTGCCGGCAGACATGCTGTGGACCTCAAACACAGACTGGTGGTGGTACCACTTGTGGCAACATGACATGATCTTCTCCGTGGACTGTTACAATTACAAAGACCAGCTAGTCAAGGACATGACATACAGACCTCACCATGATAGAAACCGACTGCCAAACATATATAGTGATCTAACGTACTTCAGACGAAGTGCTACAACTATTAGATTTGGTAAAATATGTGAAGCATTGACAAAAAACTGGAAAAGCGTTTGCGAAACAATTCTAATAAACTGTCATGACAAGTTCCCCAGCACAGACATAGTGTATGCCCTTGCGTACAGGCTAATGGATCCAACAAACAAAAAGTTAATAGATTTCCCATGGTTCAAGATGATTCATAACAAGAAAGCAATAAACGGGTTAACTCACGTGGCAGACCAGAACGCCTATTTGTTGCCAACACGTGCAGACGACAAGATATTCCTAGGAGGGTATGCCATAAGCAGACCATGGCACTACGTAGATAAAAATACAATTAAGGAGATAGATGCCAGGATTTTTTGAAGCACTTACAAACATGCCCGAGCCTAAGAAAGTAATTCCCAAGGCAACTATAGATGGCAAGGAGTTCGAAGTTTCTGTGGAGTTATTCAAAGAAATACAGAAGCATGGAGAACAAGAATACACTGTGAAGAACGACAAGATAGTGATGAAACCACAGACACTGGCAAGGCGTAGGTACCCCATGTTAGCAAAAGGCGAAAAGGGTCGCGATTTGCTAGATGGCAATATGTTCTGGCCAACAGACGAAGTCAATGGAGGTTACGAATGGACAAGATAAAAGTCTGTGATTTAGATTTCGTGTACATCAGTTTCAAAGAACCCAACAAGGAGGAGAACTGGGCAGACCTAAAGAACAAAGTGCCGTGGGCCAAGCGTGTGGACGGGGTCATTGGATTTGATTCTGCACACAAGGCCGCGGCGGAAAAAGCAGAGACTAATTTTTTTATATCCATAGACGGAGACAACATCATACATGAACGATTCTTGCTTGAAACATTGGATTTCTCTCTAACAGATCCAACTGCCGTACACAGGTGGAGAGCAATAAACAGTGTCAATGGGTTGATCTACGGCAATGGTGGTATCGTTGGATGGCCTAAAGACACTTGCCTGAACATGAGGACACACGAAAATTCGGAGAACCTGGAGAACCAAGTTGATTTCTGTTGGGGCGTACCACACGAGAATCTATTCAACTGTTACTCAAGCACAGTCATACACTCCACTCCACAGCAGGCCTTTGTTGCAGGGTACAGGGAAGGTGTAAAAATGAGTCTGGACAGGGGCAAAGCCATCACTGCAGAAACTTTTAAGAAAAAAATGTGGCCAACAAATTTAAGGACACTATCGATCTGGATGTCCGTGGGCGCCGACATACAAAACGGACAATATGCCATGTTGGGAGCAAGGACAGGTTGTTACGACACAGTCATAGGCGACGCTGACATAAACAAAGTGAGAGATCTCGATGACATGGAGAAGGTGTACGAGGAACATACCAAGGACATCGACATAGATAAGCAGTTACAGATGTATGGTGAAAGCATAAGACAGAGATTAGACATACCAGTAGCCGAGTACGACGAAAATGAGAGCAAGTTTTTCAAGTATGCCATGGCGACACACAAGAACAAGGAGGTACAGACACGTGAGCGACAGTAATTACAAGTCAGATGCACTGAAGGCCATGGACAAGCTGGCAGAAGTGTCACCCACAATGTGCCTGGCCAAGTGGAACCAGACGTCATTGCACCTGCCAACAGGGCTGACGAACAGTTGTTATCATCCACCACTGCATGAGATGGACGCGGAAGCGGTAAAACTGAATCCTGCGGCACTGCACAACACACAAGAGAAATTGAACCAACGACAACAGATGCTCGATGGCAAACAACCCGCTGGTTGTTCATACTGTTGGAACATGGAGAAGACTGGAGAGATGTCAGACAGGCACTACAGATCCGGTGAACCATGGGCCATGCAGGACTTCGACGACATCAGGAAGAACCCTATCGATGAAAACTGGACACCCAGGTATGTGGAGGTAAACTTCAACAACGCCTGTAACCTGAAGTGTAGTTACTGTTCGCCACAGTTCTCGACCACGTGGGGCAAGGAGGTAGACAGGTACGGCCAATATCCCACGTCACCACCGCACAACGCACCAGAGCACTTCCAAGGAAGGCGGAAGCCCATACCCAACAGGGAGGAGAACCCATACGTGACCGCTTTCTGGAAATGGTGGCCCACGCTGTACAAGAATCTAAAGCACTTCCGTATGACGGGCGGGGAGCCCATGATGGATGTCAACACTTACAAGGTGTTGCAGTACATAACGGACCATCCTAAGAAGGACCTACACCTGAACGTGACATCAAACATGTGTCCCGCAGACAAGAAGTTGAAAGAGAAATACTTCAACATGACCAAGCACATATGCATGGAAGAGAAAGTTGAACACCTGATGCAGTTCGTGAGTGTGGATGCGTTTGGCAAACAGGCGGAGTATATACGTAACGGACTGGACTTCAACTACATGATGGACAACGTGGAGGAATTCCTGGATCGCATTCCCGGCCGTAACTCGATAACGTTCATATGTACATACAACAATCTAAGCATCACGAGTATGGATAAACTGTTGGAGAAGATACTGGAACTACGTACAAAGTACAGCAAGACCTACCAGAGGGTATGGTTCGACGTGCCACTGCTGAGGCAACCCGCATGGCAACAGATCACACTGCTACCGGAGTCGTACCAGAGCATACATGAAGCAAACATTGAATACATGCAGGCGAATTCCGGCGAGGAGAACGGACTACACATATTCAAGGACTTTGAGATCCAAAAGATGCAACGCAATCTCGCACACTGGCGAGAAAATGCGGACGCAAGTACGCAAAACAAAAAAAACTTCTACGCATTTTTTAACGAACACGATCGAAGGAGACAAACAAACTTCTTAAACACCTTCCCTGAGATGGAAGAGTTCTGGGAGGAGTGCAGGAATGCTTAATAAAACAACTGAAAAAGTTTTTTGCACATTAAAATATGAAGCAAATGACAATCCAAAATGCAGGATACTTGTTGATGGAAAAGTAGCTCATGATTTTATTGCTCGTAATGATGAAGAGAACTTCTCTTTTGATGTGAACAAAGGACCATTTGGATTTAGAATTTTACACTACGGTAAAGATATGAGGAAAGATACGAAAAAATTCATTGAAGTAAAATCAATATATTTTAATGATATATCATTTAAAAATAAGATATGGGAAACCACGCAAGTCGCTAGCCTACCGAGATGGCAAAATAAAGAACAGTTTAATTGGGACGCAAACCTATACCTAGGACACAACGGTTACATAGAATACAAAATGCAGTCACCGGTCATTGATTTTTTACTAGAATACCATACAAAAGGTGCGAAGGTTAGTAGTAATATGGGATCATACGACATGGAGTTGTTATACGGGATGAAAGAATATTTTAGTAAGATAGTCAAAGAACAGGACGATGCAAATAAAAAATTATAACAACTGGCCTCTAGAACACTGGCATATTGAGATAAGCGGTAAATGTACTCTACGATGTCCTAGGTGCACTAGACAGGAAGTTCCAGGATATGTAAACAAGGAGTTGTCATTACAATGGTTCAAGGATAATTTTGTGTTTATGGACAAAGTGAAAAAGATCACATTCTGTGGTGACGACGGAGATCCTATATATGCAAAGGATCTATTGTCTGTGATAGAATGGATGAAAAACGAGAATCCTAGAGTACAGATAGTAATAGTCACAAATGGCAGTTACAAGACACAAGAATGGTGGGGAAAACTAAATGTTCTATTAGACGAAAATGACAATATACATTTTAGCCTAGACGGATGGGATCAAAAATCAAATGAACTTTACAGAGTAAATTGCCATTGGGAATCTATTATAACTGGTATAAAACAAATAACAAATCCATACAAGACATGGGCCGCCATAGCATTCAAGTTCAATGAATCTAATATAGAGCAAATGAAACAAATGGCAAATGACTTAGGATTTGACAACTTCCAGTTAACTCTAAGCACTAAATTTGGAAAGAATTACAGTGGATATCCGTCTGATGATCCGCTCCAACCCAGCGATGAATATGTGGCCACAGGTAGGTTTACAAGACAGGTAACAAAGTTCACTAGCAGGGATTGGAGAGATTCAACATTAGAAACGTTTATCGGCAGATACCATGCAGAGGACACGGAAAATCAACCAGTGATCCCGTTGTGCATGATCGGAAACAAGGGATTGTATATCAATGCGGAAGGTAAATTTTTCCCGTGTTGCTGGACAGGGCTTAGATATGCACACAACGAAAAGTTATTCGAGTACATAGATTTTTCTCGATCACTGCCAGAGGTGCTGGAAGATCAAATGTGGAAAAAGTTTCAGTTGGATCTGCTATTCAACGAAGGTCCTAAGGAATGTTTTGAAAAATGTTCTTCGGCAAAATGGAATATGTCACACGCCACACAGTGGTGATTAATATGTATTGTTTTTTAACTTTTCGTAACTTGCTTTAATTCTCTTCAGGTGCATGTCAGCATTCCACACAGTGTACTTGAGATCTACGCAGTGCTCTTGTATTGTTATCCTACGTAATATTCTTTTCTCTATACTGACAGGATTGTGTTTGCTTTCCCAGTTCAAGCCATGGGCATGTTCCGCCGGGATTATTGGGGTTAGCCCTAGTTCGACTGAATTTTTGTATAAAGGTGTACCGTCGTCTAGGCTTGCTAATGCCCCTAGATTCACTCCGTACAGTGTGCCCTCGACAGCATACTTCTGATATCTTGTGAACATGTCTAAACTGTCTTGGAAATCTTTATCTGTTTCTGTGGGATAGCCTATTATCATGAAAAAGTAACAGTGCATTCCTACTGTACTCATTTGTTCCATGCAGTAGTCTAGGTCTGCATTTGTGAATTGTTTCTGCATGTGATTCCTGACTGGCTCACTGCCGGATTCGACCCCCCAACAAAGATTATCACATCCGCTCTTTGCGGCCAACTCGAAATCTCTTGGCAACATCTGCTTCGCAGAACGTACTATGAACTGTCCTCCCCATCTGAAGAATTTTTCAGGCAAGTTGTTCGCTTTGTAATACTCTACTAGTGTTTCACATAGTTCTCGGAACGCTTTCATACTTCCATTTATAAGACTGTCCATGAAATAGAAATCTGTGATACCATGTTTGTTGTAGTTTTCGATCATCTCATCGGCAATGTTCTGACCTGATCTGAATTTAAACTTGGTCCAGAACTCGTGTATGTCACAGAAACTACAGTGCCTCACACAACCTCTACTTCCTGTTATTGGCAGTATTTTCCTGTCATGATATCTGTATGGTAAATCAATAACATCACTCCAGTCAGGCATTGGTATTACATTTAGATCCGGCACACCTCTATATGGATTTCCGTTTACGCCTGCATAATCATAATTCTCCTTCATCAACTCTATCAATGCGATATCGGCGTCACCTTTGATGTATGCATCTATAAGATTTTCCTTTATCAACATTTCGCCGTAATCAGCATTTGAACTTGCTATACCCCTGGTGCTTATCCCGGCACCCCCGATCATTATTTTGCCTTTGTATCTGCCACGTAATCTTCTTAGGATTTCCGTAGTCGCCCGTTGACATTGGAAAGTGAACACACTGAATCCTATCCATTTGGGATTGAACTCCAGCAGTTCTTTGATAATCAGCTCGTAGTACTGGTTGACCAAGATCTGTGTTTCCGTGTCTAGCGTGGCGTTTACCGTGAAATAATTCTCTAGATCTGCTATAATTTTTTTATCTGATAGACTGTGCCACAATTTAATGTTATAATCTTTTACTGTACATGAAAAGCCCGCTTCTTGTAAACAAGCCTTTAGTAGGCTAGTACCAGCAGGAGCATAAGCAACACTCATGAAAGGAATGTTACAAAGTATTAAGTCAGTTTGTTTTACCATAATGTTTAATGTATTTAAATAGAACACACACACATGAAAAATAAAATAGGAAAAATAAAAAATCTAATAGACCAGGATACTGTTGAATATTTTTTAAACAAATACGAAACATTGCCAAAGAAGGACAACGGAGCAAGGATAAACGCCGATACCATGGTGGATCAGGATTTTAATAAACTTTTCTATGATAAACTGGCAAAAATCCTGTCTCCATATTTCACAGGCACAATAAATCATGCCACTGTGTACAGTGATTACCTTCCCGGTGGCATACACTCGGATGGATGGATAGCGACTCCCGAAAGAACAAAATTAGCAACTACTTTTATAATACCCCTTGTTTCAGAGTACGATAATAATGCCACGTTGGTGTTCAATGAAACCAACGAAGAGGCAATCACGTACAACAAGGCAACAGGGCTTGGGGATAAAGGCATAACAAGTTATAGGCAAGAAGAGCTCCCGGCCGCAAAAAAGGTGTTAGGGGCAGATATACAAAAAAAATGGTTACCGCACCTAGACGAGGGCATACCGTTCTCACTAGCAGAAATTTTAACATGGGAAGTAGGAACGGCCATATACTGGCCCCGTATCAACTTACATGCAAGTGCATGGTTTCCTGAACAAACAAATAGAAAGGCTATAGTGATATTAACCAATGAGTTATAGTGATCAACATCTATTGCCCGGAGAAAGTTTTGCAAAATACAAGGAACGAGTGCTTGACACAAAGAGCAGTTCGTTTTGTGGTGCCAAGTGGTATTACGCCACGGTGTGGTTGAACACGGGACAAACAACAGCATGTCATCATCCTTTGCCTCACCAGATAGATGCTGATGAAGTTTTAAAAAATCCAAAACTATTAAGTAACACGCCCCAGAAGAAAAAAGAACGTGCAGAAATGCAAAAGGGTATACAGTGTAAAGGTTGTGATTACTGCTGGAGTGTTGAGAATTTGAAGGCAGACAAGATCAGTGACAGAGTGTATAAATCGGTTCTGTATACAGATGAAGATCTACAAAAAGCATATGAATCCGACCCTTCGGAGGATTTTGATCTACGGTATCTAGAATTAAGTTTTGATCGTGCTTGTAATTTTGCTTGTAGTTACTGTAATCCTGCTTTTTCAACCACGTGGGCAAAGGATATTAAAACACATGGTGGATACAAAGATATTGGTACAAACGGTGATGATCATTACGGCCACAGTCATCAAAATGCTAGCCGATTTGATGAGGATAATAATCCTTACGTGGAGGCATTTTTTAAATGGTGGGAATCTGATCTCAAAAAGACATTGACACATTTGAGACTGACCGGCGGCGAACCGCTCATGAGTAAACACACCTGGAAGTTGTTGGACCTGATGGCAGAGGGTGATTCGAACGTTTCCTATTTTGCAATTAATACGAATCTAAATAGCAAGGAACTATTGATAGACAAGTTGATAGAGAAAGCAAAAACAATTAAAGGATTGCATATCTACAGTAGTAACGAATCCATGGGGGACAAGGCAGAGTATATCAGAGACGGATTAGATTGGGATATGTGGGTTGAGAATTTTGAAAAGGTAGCCAAGTCGGGGTCGTTCAGTTCGATGCATTCCATGTGTACGATTGGTGCACTGTCCTT
>Ga0307488_10002277_pt1 | contig 16242 bp, 13 predicted proteins | sample SB02metaG_FD_202248 | JGI IMG/M metagenome (GOLD analysis project Ga0307488, IMG submission 202248) | Sea-ice brine microbial communities from Beaufort Sea near Barrow, Alaska, United States - SB 0.2 | ecosystem: Environmental > Aquatic > Marine > Coastal | place: USA: Alaska | collected... | reverse complement strand
GCACGGCAAGTAACATCTTACTGACACCAAATCGCTCTATGTAATAAGGGATATCTTCGCGACGCCCAACTGGCAAACCTAATATTTGTTTATTTTGATACTGTTTTTTGTCATCAATAAACGCTATGGGTTGTAAATTATTACCTACTTTTAAGGTTTCAACTAAAGACCGTCCTGCTTCATCAGCTCCAAAAATCAAACATTTCCCGCGCATTTTGTAGTCTTGAGACTGTGCGGAAGCTTGTATCAAAAAACGTGGGGCTATCACCAAACTTGATGCTACCGCCCAATAAATAATGGGCACTGAAATTGGTATCATGACTTCAAATAAAACTTTGGCCACCAATAATAACAAGGCTGACACAGCTAATACGAGTAGGGCTTTTTGTATTGTTTTTAGCCCTATATAACGGATCATCTGTTTATAGTGACCAAACAATGACAATAACGTTAATGCCATGGCTACATTCATGACTATGATTACGGCATCGATATAGGAAAAATTCCAACTGGCAATACCAAGTCTTATCCAAAACGAAAATACACTGGCGACTAACAATGCCAAAGAATCCCAGAATATTGCAATCGCTAGTTTTTTCCTAGAGCTCAGTTCAAACAAAAAGTTAAACTGCATTATTAATTATCCCTTTTTGATGCCTTATCCATAACTTGTGAAAATGCATTACAGCACTTATCTATTTCGGCTTGTTTTAGTGTTGGGTGAACTAAAAACATCAGCGAAGTAGCACCCAGTTCAACAGCGTTGGATAAGATCTTTTTAGGACGATAACCGGTATTGTCAAATGCTTTTTCTTTATAAACTTCTGAACATGAACCAGAGAAACAAGGCACATCTAACTTACCCATCTCAGCTATGATTCTATCTCTATCCCAACCGATGTTTAATTTATCCGGCTCAACAAAAACATAACATTTGTAAAACGCATGCTCGATATGATCTGGCACTTGGGGTACGCGCAGCGCAGAAAAACGTCTGGCAGTAGTCAATATTTGTTGTGAGTATTTACTACGTATTTCAGTCCAAGTCGGCATTTTTTCAAGTTGTTTAAGACCCACTACAGACTGTATTTCTAGCATGCGCCAATTGGTACCGAAGGATTCATGTAACCATCTAAAACCAGGGGGATGCTCTTTTTCATAAATAGTGGTCCAAGATTTACCATGATCTTTAAAAGACCATACTTTTTCCCATAGCGCCTTGTTATTTGTTGTCACCATACCACCTTCGCCAGCGGTGGTCATAATTTTATCCTGACAAAACGACCACGCAGCAATATCGCCTAAGCCTCCCACAGGTTTGCCTTTGTACTTAGCGCCATGTGCTTGTGCGCAATCTTCAACAACAAATAATTCATGATCTTTGGCTAAAGCAAGAATATCGTCCATTTCACATGGCCAACCGGCAAGGTGCACACATAAAATGGCGGAGGTGTTATCGCCGATATGAGGTTTGATTGTCTCGGTAGTAATGTTTTGAGTATCAAGGTCAATATCCGCAAACACTGGCGTTAAACCTGCTAATACGATAGAAGATATTGAAGCAATAAAAGTACGAGACGTCACAATGACCTCGCTACCTTTGGGTAACTCAAGTGCCTGCCACGCCAAATCCAAAGCAACCGTGCCATTAGCCACAGCTATGGCATGCTTGGTTTCAAAGTAGGCTGCAAATTTTTTTTCAAATTCCCGGCCTTTTTGACCAGTCCAATAGTTCACTTTATTAGAATCTAGTACTTCTAATACCGCTTGCTTTTCTTCGGCGTCAAAATCAGGCCAAGGTGAAAAGGGTCCATTTAACATAGCAGTAAACCTCTTGAAAAAAACTTAAAAATCATGGGGTATAATCACTTTAGCCGGTGTACCCACAACGGTTACATTGACGGGTATATTTTGTAAAACAGTAGAGCCCGCTCCAACAGTACTTTTATCACCAATCGATAAACACTGAATAACGTTACTACCGACACCCATAAATACTTCAACACCCAATTTAACTGCGCCAGCTAAACTAACACCAGGCGCAATATGACTAAACTCCCCAATATTACAGTCATGATCAACTGTCGCACCTGTGTTAATAATACATCCTGCGCCAATCTCACTTAAAATATTGACAACGCAGCCAGCCAAAATTAAAGTGCCTTGACCTATGATAACGTCTTGTGCAACACAAGCGTTTGGATGCACCAGAGTGGCAATTTTATGACCATTAGTAAGTAGTTTTTGCTGCCATTTATGTCTTATGTCATTACTGCCAATAGCGACGAAATACCAAGTATTTTTGTCATCATAATTAGCATAATCATCTTGGTGTCCAACAATATCCCAATTTGCAACATGAAGAAGTTCAGGATATTTACCATCCAGAAACCGGATATTAGCAAACTGCTTAGTCATACGGGCACAATCAGCCACCACTTTACCGTGACCACCTGCTCCAATAATGATTAACGTTTTAGTATTACTCACTACCTTTAAATTTCTCCATGGTGACATGCCCATCTTGCGAGATGTTATCTCTTTTAAATACCTGCTTAACCGTCATAAACAATATTTTGATATCTAACCAAAAACTACGGTTATCCACATACCAAGTATCTAATGCAAACTTCTCTTCCCAAGACAATGCATTACGACCATTCACCTGTGCCCATCCTGTCACTCCCGGTCTGACTTCGTGACGACGCGACTGTTCAGGCGTGTATTTATCCAAATATTCGATTAATAAAGGTCGTGGGCCTACTAAGCTCATTTCGCCTTTAAGCACATTCCACAGTTCAGGCAACTCATCCAAACTTGTCGCCCTTAGCATTTGGCCAAAAGCAGGTAAACGTTGTGCATCAGGTAAAAGCTCACCATCAATACCTTTTGCATCGGTCATACTGCGGAATTTAACCATTTTAAAAATGTTGCCTTGCATGCCCGGGCGAGCTTGCACAAAAAATACGGGGAGACCCATTTTGATAGCAATAATCACATATAACACCAACAATACGGGGAGTAATGTAAGCAGAGCAGCTAGCGCAACAAAAAAATCAAATAAACGCTTCATTTTTTGGCAACCTCAATTAAGAACTGAGAAAATTGATCAGAGAGGTCCTCTCGATTAAACTTGTCCTTAGCGAGTTGTTTACCGTTAAGCCCCATTTCAAGCAACGCTTCTTTATTAGAAGCCATATCCAGCAGAGCATCGGCCAAGGCAACTGGATTGTCAGGGGTGACGGCGGTACCACATCCATATTCATTGATCATATCAGCTAACCAACCAGGATAATTGTTTAACACCGGTAACCCACAACTAATATAATCAAAAAATTTATTGGGAGACGTCCCGTAATAAAAGGCAGGCACATTGGCTAATGGCATTAACCCAATGTCAGCGGCATTCAATAGATCAACTAGTTGATGTTTTGGCATAGCATTAAGGAAGATACAATTGTCTAATTGCTGTTGCTTGGCACGTTCGATCAGGCTGGCCTTAACCCCTCCTTCTCCTACAAATAATATGACAACCTTATCATCACCGCGGTTTTTTAACTCTTGTGCCGCATCTAATATACTGTCCAAACCGTTGGCCAAGCCGTGTGCCCCGGTGAAACATGCCACAACCTGTCCTTCTTTGAGTTCAAAAGGCATCTTAAATGTTGCATTTTTATTTTCAAAAAGAGAGATATCACAACCATTTGGGATTAAAGCAATAGGTAAGTTTTTGCGACTACGACCTTTGATACCTTCAACAATACCTGGGGATAATCCAATACAAGCATCGGCTTGTGTATAGGATAACGTTTCTAATACAGACATCCCCCATAATATGACTGGGTTAGTAATCACGCCCATAGCTTTAGGCAATTCAGGCCATAGATCACGCACTTCAAAAACGAACTTCTTTTTTCTGAACGTTTTGGCAAATATACCAGGAATAGAAGCCGTAAGAGGAGTCGAAGTGGCGAACAACAAATCATAATCTTGCTTCAAAGCAATCTTGACACTTTGATAAGCAAATTTAACAAATTGCCAGCCACGCATCGCAAATCCATCGTTATTGGAATAACTTAAATCAAACTCAATAACATGAATACCCTCTACATCACCTTCCCGCCTACCATTAATAAATTTATTGACTAGCCCCGTTGCACCCACATTGTAGGAGCCACAAACCATAGTCACCGAATGCTCTAAAGAGAGAAGTTTTTTGGCCATTTCGTAAGAGCGAGTGCCTGTGGCACCGCTTGGAGTGGAAAAATGTTGATGAAAATACAGAATATGCATGTTTGGCTCTAGTTCCAGCTTATTATTGTTGTTATCTGAGTGTTGTTCGCCACTAAAATTTCCAAAACAGGGATGGGCATCTTTTTACCATAATATCTGGATTCGTAGCCTTGTGCCAAGGTAAAGCTTATTAGACTTTCAGTTGAGGAAACCGATATTTTTATATTGTCGGCTAATAACGAGTGACCTTGCACTTGCCAAGCTAAATCTGCCAGTCGCCATCTTAAACACGCTTGCTCGAATTGCCCTGATAGTGTGTCCTTTACGATAAGCTGCTTGTCTAGCAACTCAACACCTCTGGAATGCACTGCATTTTTCCAATCAACAAATTCAACTTCCATTTTCTGCCGCTGAACTTGAAAACGACTATATTGAGGCCACTTACCATATAAAAAACGCGACACTTTGGGCATAGGTTGTCTCTGGTCAAACTGCACTGTGTTATGCCCCTCAACACCGGAAAAATAGCTCAACCACTTTTGCCCAGTGTTATAACTATAACTACCGGCATCCCGTAAAATGTTCTCACCCAGATGCCAAAAATCTAGGTGCAAACAGTCTGCCTGACCGGGTCTGAACCTAAATATAGGCGCGCGCAACAAACACAATGTATGTTCACTGCGTAAAATTCCGTAACCGCCATCTGAAAACTTAGTGCTTGGCTGAAGTACCACTGCAGGTTTACCTTGTAGGGTAAAAATATTTACAATAAAAACAGATCCGGCGTCCAAAAATACCGAACGGTCACTGAACAGTTGATATGCCAACTCTACTGTAGGCCGAAAATCCCGATAAACCACATGGGCGAAATTAAGAATATGCGCCCCATCATTCGCCCCCAAATTAGGTACATCACCGGTCTGGCTATCAGTAATTGAACGTAACCAAAAAGCAGCTTGGCGAACCCTGCAAAGATAACTTTCTGAAAATGCTGGAAGATCAAGAAACACTCTGTATAGCTCAACCAAATTCAGAGTATCCAGCATAAGACGATGATAGGTAGCCGAATATTGGCTGAAGCTACCGTCTGGCATAATTAACTTATTAACGCGCTCAGACAGATAGCGACGACCGTATCTTTGCCACTTTTTAGCTTCAATAGAGTTTTCATCTGCTTGTAACAACCAGCTTCCGCCAATAAACAAGGCTGCAGCCTCACTGGTGCCATGATTATTATCTTGAGCTTTTGCATATCCCAATGTCGGAAATATTCGTTGCAGATGCTGAGTGATAAAACGAGCTAAATTTTCAGAAGGCTTTTTTTGCTCTAGTAAAAGCCCACATGCTGCTAGGTGCAATATACGTAATGATGCTTCTTGCGCGCATTTCCAATTCGCCCCTTGATTAGCTGGGTTATGCAAGGACCAGTCTTGTATCCATTGATTCAAACTATTTAATGAACAAAGCTCTTTTTGTTTGATGTAGTGCTGCACAAAGAACATAGCCCAAGAAAATCTAGATGTTTCCCACACCCCCTTGATATCACCTATACCAGAGTCAAAATCGGAAATATCGCTCCAGTGTTTATTGTCTTGTTCCAGTGATTTTCCAGAAAGGACTGAATGCTGCCAATGAGGTAATGTTGCAACATCCATATCAACCCAACCAAATAACTGCGGGGCATCACGTAATTTAGTTCCAGCGTATCTCGCAGAAAGACATGTTAATTTGTCTTCGGTCAAAGGTTCAAAAAAAGGGCCATTAATCGATGATTGGATAACTAGGCTCTTTTTAAACCAGCCTAGCTTTAGCCGAAAAGTGTACCAAGCGACATGGGCAATATTAAGCAGCCCAAGTCGTCTATAGGTATCAATTTTCAGTAACAAAGACATCTGTTATTGATTTTCGAGTTGCTGAGCCACATCGATTGTGACTTTGGCAACTTCATATAACTCAGCATAATCAATTGGGCAAGGCTGACCGATAGCTATTGAGTCCAAAAAAGCCTTTGCACAGGCTTTATGTCCCTTATCTTGTTGCCACAAATCAAGTTTTTTGAAATCTTTAAAACCATAACCTTTTAATTTTCTAAAGTTATCAAGCTGTAGGATTTTTTCTCCCACAAAAACTTCAACACGCTCTTTTGGATACGACGCAGCGCCATTAGCAAAATAATGAATGCTTCCCAGTGACCCGTCAGCAAAACCCAAGGTGATGATAGTGACATCATCTTGTTTTATTCCATCATCATTCTCTAAACATCGAGCATTGACGCTAGTAATGCTAGTTCCAACTAAAAACCGCATCAAGTCTATAAAGTGACAAGCTTCCCCAATGATGCGACCGCCCCCCACATTAATATCCTGAGTCCAATGCTCAGACGGAATACTGCCTGCGTTCACCGTCATGATAATCGACTTAGCTTTTACTGAACCTTGCAACAGCGACTTCATTTTAACCACTTGCGGTGAAAACCGACGATTAAAACCCACCATAAGCCTAACGGGTGTTGATTCAAGTTGTTGCTGGTATGCCTTATCTACTTGTTTAAGTTGTTCGAAATCAATCGCTAAGGGTTTCTCAACAAATACATTTTTACCGTTTTCCAAAGCAGCACTTACAAATCCGGCATGACTGCTATGCCGAGTGACAATAGCAATAGTGTTTATTTGTGGGTTACCCAGCATTGCTTGTGTATCGGTAGTTGCCTCTGAAAAGTGATTTTTTTCGCCATGAACGACACCGCTGGTACCACCAGAAGTAGCAATAGTATGCAATTGAGCATTTGCTTCTTTAAACGCAGGAATTAACATTCTAGATGCGTAGTTTCCAGCACCAACGAAACCAATAACAGGTTTATCAGCCTGAAACTCTTGAACATGAGATAAGGAAACTGACGAAACTAATTTTTCTTCACTGCCGATGTTCTCGTATTTGAGTAAAATGCCCAAAGATTTAGGATCATTTGTTAGGGTTTGGTATGCATCAGTGGCCTCTGAAAAGACGTACCTATGAGTGATCAGAGTCGATACATCAAGCTGACCCAATGACATTAAATCCAGTACTGCTTCAAAATTTCGTTGTTCTGTCCACCTCACAAAGCCGAGCGGGTAATCCTGCCCTTTGTCCTCATAATTCGGATCGTATCGACCGGGACCATAGGAACAAGACACTTGAAAACTGAGTTCTTTTTCATAAAATTCAGCTCGATTTAGTTCAAGCCCAGTCACACCAACAAGAATGATTCGACCACGTTGTCTCGACATTTGGGCTGCTTGACTGACTGGATCACTTGATTGTGTAGAAGCAGTAATAATCACCGCATCCATACCACGACCGCGAGAAAACGCCATACCTGCTTCAACGGGGTCTTCTCCCTTAGCTGGGTTGCAAATCTGTGCACCAAATTGTTTAGCTAAGTCTAATTTTTGTTGGTCAAAATCTATGGCTAACACTCGACAACCATTGGCTCGCAATAATTGAACGGCCATTAAGCCAATTAATCCCACGCCAGTGACCACAACAGATTCACCTAAGGTCGGTTTGGCTAAACGAATGCCTTGTAAAGCAATTGACGCCAAAACTGTAAAAGCGGCAGATTCATCATTCACATCATCAGGAATTTTAGCGCAGAGATTTTTTGGTACTCTAACAAGATCAGCATGAGGTCCGTTTGAAATCACTCTGTCGCCAACTTGAAACCCTTGGGTATCTATACCAGCTTTAAGCACTGCACCCACATTGCAGTAACCCAAAGGAATAGGTTCACTTAATTTACTTTTAACCGCATCATAAGTTGTTACCAACCCATCGGTTTTAACTTTGTCTAAAACTTGTTTGACCTTTTCAGGTTGTTGTTTTGCTTTTTGCAAATACGAAGCCTTACTGAAATTCAACAACATACGCTCGGTGCCTGCCGAAATAAGACTACAGCTTGATTCAATCAGTAAATGTCCTGATTTATTTTGCGGTTTTGGTGCTGTTAATATCTCAGTTTTACCCGAGTCTAAATGTTGAATTAATTGCTTCATTGATTCTCTCTAGTGGTAGATATTCCAGTCCGGTTCAAAATATTCGGGTTCGACATCCAAGTTACATTCTCTGTTATGCATACCCTGTTCTAATTCGTCTATTGTGTTAAACAAAATAATATTGCTCGGCAGTCCCTTCCAGGTTTTTACTGATTCAATATATGGCCGGTTCAGTACCAAGACTTTTGTGTTCAGACTTGCAGCTTCATATATAGGTAAACAAAATGTTTCCTCTAATGAAACCATAAGCATCGCATCCACTTGGCTATATAAATTGAATAATTGTTCACGAGACAACAGACCAATAGATTCAACACTTTCACAATTAATCGACTTAGTCGATGTCATCAAAATCCGAATATTATTCTTTACAAGCCATGAATCAAACTCTTCCATCCACTGCAAATTCTTATGGCTAGCAAATGGATCGGTTACCGGCCATAACATCAAAAATTCGCCCTGCTTTTTCTTAAGTGGGTAAATACTGATGTTTGGATCCGCTGATTGCCCCAGACCTGGCCAGTGAATATTTGTTTTAAAACCCTTGCCGAATTTGTCTATAAATCTTTGCTCAATTAGCGGAGATTGGAAGACAAAGGAGCTTCCCTTTATCAACTTAACCATGAAGGCCATAATCCGGAATCGTAAGCCATTATCGGTAAAGACTTTTGGCTGATGGAAATAGGTAATACGTTTACAAATCGGCAGTAATAGATTGACATTATTAAATGACAAACACACATCGCACTTGTATTTTAAGCAAGAAATAAACACGCCTAACACCGAAAACTTCAGCGTACCCAGCCCAGACGTTTCTTTATGATGATATATGACATTGGACGGCAAATGGTCCGGACAAAATGGCGCAATTAGCACAAACTGATTAACTTTGTCATGCTTGCCTACCCATGAAATGAATGACTCAATGATCGTCTTGGCCCCACCCACTTTAGCGGCACTAGCATTAATTATTATTCTTTTGGACAAATTGTTGCTCCTCGGCTAACGAATAAAGCTAAAACTTAAGATTTTTCCTGCGTTTGCCCTTCAATCGCAGCAACAAAACCATCGATCATACGCCCCATACTGCAAAAATTAATATAATCGGCGTAACTCTGCTGCGACATCTTAATAGACAAAGCCTCATCTTGGGCCAGCATTATCATTTTTTCTGTTAACTGTTGAATACAATCAGCGTCTTCTAGGGCGTTTATCATGATACTGTTGCCTTTATTCAGCACAGCAATTTCTGGCGCGTGGGTAACGTTTGCATTAGATATTATCGGTACCCCAAATGCCAAAGCATGATTTAGGCCTAAACCAAGATGACCCGGTGAAACATAAGCAATGGCACGATGAAATATCGGTTTTAACAGTTCGTTATCTGTAACCGCCCCATAAAAATGTGTGTAATCATGGATACTCAGGCTTTTGGCCAAGTTTTCTAGTTCAGTTCTGATTTCACCATCGCCCACCATGGCCAAATTGAGTGATTTATCTGGCATAGCTTGGATGAGTTTTGCAAAAGCTTGCATGAATAGGTCAATACGTTTGCGAGATTGCAAGCGCCCAACAAACAAAAAGCGATCACCTTGACCAGGCTTTATCTGGTGATTACTTACCTCTACGGTATTATTGGCGACGAAAGTTTTGTTGGCTTTCAGGCCTTTTTCGAGCATCGCCTGACGACCTATATCGGTATACAACACCATTGCATCGGCTTTATTTGCCAGCATGATACGTAAACGGTTGCCTAATTTTCCTTTGCCTAATCCATGCCCCCAATAGATCAAACGATATGCTTTAGAAACAAGTGATAATAACGCATTGGCAGGCCAATAAAGGTCAAACATTGCGATCACGACATCATAGTCATTTAAATTAGGTCTTTGTTGTTGAAAATAAAATGGGCCAATCTTTTTAACAGGCACTATTAGCTCTTCAAAATCACATTTCAAACTGTTTTTAGTGCCAGAATGCAACACTATGACCTGATAACCACGCTTTACTAATCCATTGTAAAATGGCACTCGATAGTCGAATAACACGTTCTGTAAAAATAAAACCTTCATGCTTTTATAAACCCTTTGACAGCGTTTCGTTTGATGACAATAAATAACAACCACCAGCATAAATAGTTTTGATAACTAAAAATAATCGCATTGGGCTCCACTAAAGTAGTGAACATGCCTGCTAGCAAAATAATAACTAACCCCATTGCCTCTTTATTGTTTTTATTTTCATTCACCGCACTAAACATGGTGGAAAGAAAGAAAAATAGAATAAAGACTGGCACAAATAAGCCATATTCAATAAATAATCGCAACCACACATTATGTATTTCATAATCAATTCCCATGTTAGAGAATGCTGCCTCATATCCTTTTGGTCCAAGCCCAAAAAACAGCGCTAAGGGTGAGTCTATAAGGTCAATGGCCAAACCATATTGTTCCAGTCTTCCTGATGAAAAATCAGAACTTGCGCTTGAGCCTGCCTCCAAACGATCAAAACGTAAATGCGCAAACAGCTGATCTTTAAAAGCAATCGCAAACGCAAACGAAGCGAATATACCAGTTAAAATAGCAGCATACTTTTTATAATAAATGAGTAACGCGATAACACCTAGCAGACCCGCTAAGGTGCCCCCCCTACCGCCACTGGATATTTGCGATAAGATAATCATCACAAATGCGACCAAAAATAAGTAGCGGCGAGGTTGCTTAGTCATAATAAAACACCACACCATAAATATACCCAAACTAACAAGCCCACCTGACCACTGGGTACGCGAGGTAGAAAATCCTGTTGCGTATAGTCGATTATAACCATCAAAAGATGGCAAACCTAAATTGAGTAAAAAATCAGCCACAGTGATCATACATAAAGGGATCATAACCGCAGCGATGGCCATGGGAACCCTTTGTAGAAACTCTTCTTCTTTACTTAGCCAATAAATGGAGATTAACAATCCCATCAATAAAAGATATCGACCAAGTACACCAGGTGACAGCTCACTTTGACTAAAATACATGCCTGGAATACTTAAAAAAACCACACCAACAATTAAACTTACTCCACTGCCGCGAATAAAGTTGCGATCTTTAAACCATTCGTTAGCCCCAAAATAAAGCGCTGAGCCGATAATCAACATCGCTAGACCGTATTTAGCTAAATTAAAAATTGACGGAGGCAAAAAAAAGAACCAATAAACCGGCCCAATCGCGATATAGATAGGCGCGATATAGGTGAGGATTTTTTTAGGGTTCATGTCAAATTTTCCTCGAAGTCCACTGGGCTAACAAGACTAAAATAACATAGGCAAAAAAGGTGCTGACGGCTGCACCCATAATGCCATAAGCCGGAATAAGCAGAATATTTAAAACCACATTGGCCGCAGCAGCGGTGCCGGTCATCATGGGGATGTATTTGGTTTTTTCCTTCAACGAAAAACGGATATTAGCCTGCAAATATAATGGGTAAATAAGATAAGCCAATGAAAGAATTAAGATAGTATGGATATCATAATAATTTTGTTTATCTACCCACTCTAGAATGTGCGGCAGGCTAACATTAGCCAGCAATAAAACGGCCGAGGCACTTAACATTGAAATTTTGAACATTTTGCTTAGAAGTTGCTCAGCTTCATCTGATACACCTAATTGATAAACTTTTGCCTCATAAACAATATTCACCACTGCAAATATAAAAAATACACCTCCTGCAATGGAATTAATAAAGGCATAAACCCCAAGTGCTGAAGCTTCAAGCATATTGGCAATCATTAGTTTATCTAGTTGTCCTAGGGATGCTCCTGCCAATATGTGCAAAATAAGGGGTAAACCGAACAATAGAGATTTTTTCCATATTGCAGAGGTAGCAGGCCAGATATAAAAATCTCTAAAATCAACAAGTGAGTAACAAACAACACTGAGTAATAATATGGCCTCGGCAATAACTAAATACTCAACACTCTGTGTGGTTGCGGCGATTATAATTAAGGTACAAAGTTTAACTACCCCATACCCGCCACGTAATATGAGAAAATTTTGGTTCTTATTCAGACTCCTGCACATTGAAACCAATAACATGTATAGGGTTTGTGTCACGCCCCACACCACAACCAAGCCAAAGTGCACTGCCATTTTATCGGCCATATCGAACCAATGCAGCGCTAAATAGGCAAAACCAAACACTATGGTTGAAAAAAGCCCAGAGGTGATAAATGCGATACTGACCCGAACATTATTATCTACGGGTTTATCGTGTGACACATAACGCAGAATAACGCGGTCTTGCCCAGCGGTGCCTACAGCAGAAACCAGCAAAACTAATGCTAATAAAAGAGAAAAAGAGCCAAATTGAGCGGGACTTAACCACAAGGGTAAACATAAATAGCCTAACCAGTTGCAGCCTCGGGTTATCGCTTCAATTGTGCCAGGACTTCGAACCAACACCGACGGCATTTCCTTTTTATTATTATGTTCAGATATTCACCGATGGCTCATGATGTCATGCCACAAAAGCTTTTGTCTAGGAATGGAATATTCGTATGCTGCCCATTTTGTTTGTTTCCAGTATAAATAGCTGAAATTTAATACATTTTCATAATACTTTAGTCTATTTTTTGTCCAAAAAAAACAGACTACCGCTTTAAAATAACCCATGTATTGGTTATAGTAGATTATGGTAAAAATTATAGTAGCAGAAATGATGTCAAACCAAATTCAAGGAAATGATGATAACGCGTCTCCAAGTGCGGTGGAAAACACTGAACAAACACGTCGAGGTTTTTTAAATACCTTTGGCAAATTAGCGATGGTCACACCTGTTGCTATGACAGTACTAATGAGTCCGAGCACATCGGCGGCACCTAAGTCATGCCGCGGCAATGGTAGGTGGAAGTGCACCTGAAAAATTAGGTTTAACTTGTTATTTAACGAGATTTACTTGGCATTCTGTGACGTTCAGTTTATCTTTTATTTGCAACTTTAACACAATGTCGCTAACAAACGTTTCATTGAAAACTAAAGACTTATCTCTTTACGTTGAAAACGATAAGGGGTTGTTATTCAACCACACTAGTTGTTGCCTATATAATCTTCCTGCAATATCTGTTTTTACGGTATTACTCATCGATGAAGGCTTGTCAAAAGACAAAGTACTTATAACTCTCAAAGAAAAAAGTGATTTGCACATTAAGGAGCTATTTAGTCTTTATTGGACAATTTTAGATATGCTTGCTCTACAGGGCATTAAATTAAGTTATGCAGATGGACAATATCCTGAGCTTTACACTCTTAATACTAAGAGCAAAAGTACTCTGCTTCAGAAAACAAACAACACCTATCAAGTAGCTGGTGCAACTTTTTCAATTTTTGCTCACACCGAGTTATTACAAGACATTACTGCTCTTCTTGCCCCCAGAATACAACAATTAAAAAGTGTCGATTTTGAAATATTGATCACACAAGAAGCAGAATTGTATTGTATATATTCCAACAGAATTTTAATTGAACAATGTACAAAATATCTAGAAGTCATCCCCCTCATCATTGATAGGCTGCAAATACTCGCGTTTCAAAAAAGTGACTATACCTTTTGCTTCCACGGTGCCGCTTTATCTACCCCTAGTGGAAACTTATTGTTGCCGGGTGAATCGGGTGCTGGCAAGTCAACTCTCAGCGCCTTTTTAGTAGATAAAGACCATCGATTATACTCCGATGAAATTATTGCACTGAATGATAACTTTGAAATTAAGGTAATCCCCCTGCCTATAGCCATTAAGTCTGGAAGTTGGCAAATTGTGGCTGAAAAATACCCACTGTTGGCTCAAGCAAAAATATGGCATCGATTGGATGGTCGGCAACTAAAGTATCTTTGGCCTACTAGTTTTGCCGAAGCGTCTCTTCATACTGGCAACAAAACTGTGCTAATCCACCCTCAATATTCAGACAAGAAACGGGTAGATGCAAAGGTAACTAAACTTTCGGTCATAGATACCATAAGCCTACTTACGGCAAGTGGCTATCAGCTTGGTTTTGAACTAAACATTGAAAAACTGGAAAAGTTTATTGCGTTCATTCAACAATCAACCAATTTTCGCATTGACTACAATAATAGTGAGCAAGTAACAAAAGTATTGGGATCAATATGCTGAAACAATCAGAGGCCCCAATCAGTAGTAAAATATCTGAGCAAACATTTTTAGATTTATGCATGTGGTTATCAGACGATATTACCTATTCACAAAGCCAACTTGATAGATTGTTAAACGAAGATCATTACTTAAGCCTAATTGAATTGGCCAATACTTATTGGTTAATAGGCCACTTAAATAAACAGTTAAAGAAGCACAACATTTGGGTCCTTTTACCTCGCGAATTAGTTGCCTACTTAACTGAGCTCGACCGGCTCTATTTAAATCGTTCATTGGCAATTAAACAAGAAATCATAGCTGTTAGCAGCATGCTGAAGGAAGTTACCCCCAAAATAGTTTTGTTAAAAGGTGCAGCTACATTGTTTAACGGACTTGCCAATCCTATAAGCACCAGATACATGACAGACATAGATATACTTGTTTCTGAAGAAACGCTGGGTAATTGCTTAAGCAAAATAAAGTGTAATGGCTATATCCTTGATAAAGATGAATTATCTATTGAAACAAATGATTTTCATCATGCCCCTCCAGCCATCAGAGAAGATGGTCCGTGTTATATTGAGCTTCATCGCAGACCCCTAGTAAACTCACTAACAAATATATTAGACAAGGTCGAAGCTATCGAAACATCTGTTCCTTTGGAATTGGCAAAAGGATTAGTTGTGCAACAAATGCACCCAACCCAGCAAATAATCCATACGATAGCCCACAGTGAGTTACAAGATCGGGGCTATGCTGAGAGGCATATTGATTTGCGTCAACTATTAAACTTTTATTTAGTAACTCAAACCTTTGGTCAGGAAATATGTTGGAAAACAGTTGAAGAGCGTTATAAAAGTACTAGTCACTTACATATTTTAAACTCTGTACTATATCAGGCAAATAAACTGTTTGGACTAACAGTTCCTTCACTCAAAATAGATAAAATATCAGCACAAAAACAACTCCAACATTGTTTACAGAGTTATTCTCAATCAGAGCCCGAATATTCAAAACGCATTCTTATTCAAAGAGTTCTAAAAGGGTATTCCAGGAACATCATTATTAATATCTATGGTGAAAAAGGGCACTTTCCTATTTTTAGAGGGCGACTCAAACACTTTAGAAGACATACACGTATGTTACTTAAAGGTAAAGTAGACACATTAAAATAAGTAATTCATTGGTTAGATGGTTAGACCAGCTCACTTTAAAATATGCACTTGAACAAGCTAATGATTTAGTAGGACTTGTTGATCATAAACCCTTTAAGGCGTTAAGCAATCCCGATATCAATTCAAAAGTAGTGGTCGATACTCGGGGATTGTTTAATAGATTTTAGCATCCTTTAGCTGAAGCTTTAAACGGGCATCCAATAAGAAGCCTTTTTCTTATCCCTTACTCCTAAGCAAAATTCCTTTCTTTTAGCATCTAAGCGAACAAAATTTTAATTCATAATTAGAATTATTTGATAATTCCTTTTATCAAAAGGAAGTTCAAGCTTCAGCCGCGTCCACCATTACCTGATTTATCCGCTTGGTGTGAGATAGCATTGCAAAAGATGACTACCTCTTCGGATAACCCTTACTTTAATTTTAAAAAGTATTCGACTACATGTAACACAGGAAGCATTTGCCGAGTGCTACCTCGCATGGGGAACCCCAAAATTACTCAAGTTTTATCAATCCTCAGACAACAAAAAAGGGCTACCCTTGCGGATAGCCCTTTCTTTGAATGGGAGCCTGGCAATGTGCTACTCTCGCATGGGGAGGCCCCAAACTACCATCGCCGCTAATGTGTTTCACTTCTGAGTTCGGAATGGGATCAGGTGGTGCCACATCG
>Ga0307488_10002276_pt1 | contig 16249 bp, 16 predicted proteins | sample SB02metaG_FD_202248 | JGI IMG/M metagenome (GOLD analysis project Ga0307488, IMG submission 202248) | Sea-ice brine microbial communities from Beaufort Sea near Barrow, Alaska, United States - SB 0.2 | ecosystem: Environmental > Aquatic > Marine > Coastal | place: USA: Alaska | collected... | reverse complement strand
GATTACGATTCTTTACTGTTTATGGGCCTTGGGGACGTCCAGACATGGCACCAATGCTTTTTGCAGATGCAATTAGTAACAATCGTTCAATTAATGTTTTTAATCATGGTGATATGAGTAGAGACTTTACTTATATAGATGATATTGTTTCTGGTATTGAACTATTGTTAGATAATCCACCAAAAAGAATTGGAGAAGACCCTTTATACCGAATCTTTAATATAGGTAATGGGAATCCTCAATCTTTAGAAGATTTTATAAATGTAGTAGAATTAAGTCTATCTAGAGTGGCGAAAAAAAAATATTTACCCATGCAGCCAGGAGATGTGCCTAAAACTTGGGCAGACATTTCTAAGATTAAAGAGTTAGGCTACCAGAGTAAAACTACAATGAAAGATGGGGTCTCAAAATTTATAAATTGGTACATGAAATATTATAATAGTTAAAGATTTGAAGGATATCATTAATACTATAATTGAAAATTTTAAACAAGGAATAGTAATTTCATATTTAAACCAATCAATATCTATTATTTATATATTTATTGTGATTTATTTATTTAATATAATTAACGGTAATATCTATTACGGTCAATATATTCTTTTAGGATCAATACTATCGGTTGTTTCTAGTTTTTCGGGCTTAAGTTCAGGTGAGGCAGTTGTTTACTTTCTTTCAAAAAAAAAACACGATACATTTGAAATTTTAAAATGTGGTTTTTTAATTGACTTATTTTTTGGGCTAATATTAATTTTAATTGTTTCACTAAGCGTAAATTATATTTCAAAATTTATTGATGACATAAGTACTCAGGTTATTTTTTTGTTTGGATTAAGAATTGTATTTAAAAATTTAAGAAATGTAGTTATTGGTTTTTGGCAGTTTGGAAATAAATTTGTGTTAATTTATAAAATCAATTTAATTGAAAACTTATTTTACGTAATTTTACTTCTTTCAACCCTTCTTGGTTTTTATGAGTTTAATTTAATTTTTTTAGTAAAATCTGAATTTTTAATTACAATATTATTTACTATTCTAACTTATCTGATTTTTATTCGTGAATTAATTAAGAAATCTTTTATTTCAATTTCAAATGAACATTTATCAAAAAAAGAATTTGTAATATACAATTCAAAACTCTTTTTATCTAGAACTATTAAATCTGGAAATCAAAAATTTGATAATATTATTGTTGGACTTTTTCTATCTACTAATGAAGTTGCTATCTATGATAAAATTAAAAAAATATTCTTACCAATCAATATATTTATTAATCCTCTAAGAGAAATTTTTCTACCTAAATTATTAAATTTAGTTAAATCAAATAATTTAAATCTTATACGATCAAATATATTTGTTAGTACAAAAATCATATTATTTTTTTCGTTTTTATTTTTGTTATTTACTAATGTTTTTAATAAGTATATATTTGATTATTTAGGCATAGATTATAATTTAGAAAATAGTGTCATTTTTTACAGTTTATGTTATTCAACTTTATATATAACATTTTTTTGGTGGGCTCGATTATTGTCAAATGCTTTTAACCCAAATTTATCCATTGTAGCAAATATAATTTCATCTTTAACTATACTGTCGGTAACTCCATTATTTCTTTATATTTATGGTTTTATTGGTCTTGGTTTTACAGTAATTGTAAATTCTACCATACTAGCAGTATTTTGGTTATCTAAGTTTAAAAAATATGTTAATAACTAGCTTTATTTATAAATTAGTCTATTGGTTGAAAATCTCTTACTTTAGACTTAAGGGGGTGTCAATAGGAAAAGGAGTTAAAATCTATGGAAAAATTATAATTAAATATCCTAGAAATTTAAAAATTGGGGATTATTCCACATTAAATGATGGAGTCTTGCTTAATTGTAAAGGTGGTATTTCAATAGGAAAATATTGTAGGTTATCCTCAAATTCCCAGTTGCATTCTACAGGTTTATCTATTGATGAATTTCCCAGAACACATAGGTCTAAAAAAATAATCTTAGAGGATAATGTTTGGTTAGGAAGTAGTTCAGTTGTTACCTTGGGAGTCGTTATTGGAAAAAACTCAACAGTAGGTGCATTAAGCCTTGTAAATAAAAACATAGAACCTTCAAGTTTTTATGGAGGTATTCCCGTAAAAAAAATAAAAAACGTTAAAATTAAATAAAATGTATGAGTATTTAATTTTTTTTACTTTTTTGTATGGTATTGTTTTATCCTTAAGAAAAAATGATATCAGTATTGAAATAGTTTCAATACTGTTTTTTAGTTTAAGTTATCTTTTACATTTAGGTTTTAGGGATATAACATTTGGTGAAGATTCTGTTAATTATTACACTAACTATTTCTTAGATGCACATCAATATAATTCTATTTTAGAGTTTCTTTCAAGCGGTGATGTTTTTTTTCGTAGCATAAATTACTTTTTACTAATTTTTTCTAGTAGCTGGTATTTTTATTCTTTCACAATGGCATTTATTTGCTTGTTTATAGTTCTAAAGATTGATGAAATTGATTTGAAGTCCAAAAAAGTGTATTTTTTTACAGCACTTATAATAACTAACCCTATTTTTATTGAAAATACTTCTAATATTTTAAGAAGTACTTTGTGTTGTCTGATTTTAATGTTTGGTTATTTAATTTATGGAAAAAAAAAAGGTATTGTACTTGTTGTTTTGGGGTGTTTAACACATTATTTTCAAGCTATAATTATTTGCCTATTTTTTTTAACAGCTCGTATAAATTTATTAAAAAATAATAAACATCTAAAGCTTTTTGCTTCTGGTATTTTAATTATTGTTATTCTAAGAACATTTACATCAATTATACAAATTGATAAGTTGTCAGATTATTCTAATGCACTTAATTTATTTCTTTCATCTAATAATATAGTTAATTACGCTGTTAGTCAAATTTTAAGTGATAGAACGCAAGTAACTATAAATGTATTTTTTCAACTTATTTTATATATTATTATACCTTTATTTTTTATCAAGTTTGAAGATTTAAAGGACAAACATAAAAAAATATTAAATGTTACTGCAATAGCTATGACATTATATGTTTTTTTGTATCCTCAGTTTGTTTTGGTATTAAGAGTAATTCCGATTTGTATTTTGGGAGTTACATATCTTTTTACTATCAAAATGAATAAATATAAAAGAATTTATGCTTTCTCAATAATATTTTTCAACTGCTTATTAACTATTTATAATTTAAGTAATACTTAAAGATCTTATTAAGATCCTGAATTAACCCAGAAAGTGCCATGAAAAAAACTTTAACTAAATATTTATTTTTAATAATATGTCTATTTTCTATTATTTATTATTTTAACGTTTCCAAAGTAATACTTGATGAAGACTTACCCTTTATTAAAATTTATCAAAAAGATATTCAAAATGTTAATGCTGAAAAACTTACCTTCAATCAACAAATAATTTTAATAAAAAAAATTCAACAAAATGTCCTTGAAATTAATCCAAAAACTGAAACTGGAATTTCCCAGGGTCAGCCAAGAAGACCTGAAGATTTAATTAATTTTAAAGGAGGACTATGTTTTGATAGGAGTTTTAGTTTAGAACTAATTTTTCAAAAGTTTGGTTTTGATGTGCGACATGTTAGTCTTTTTAGAGATATTCTTAATCAAAACAAATTTATTGATTTAGCTACTAAGGGTGTTAGTAGTCATTCAGTTACTGAAGTTAAAACAAAAAAAGGATGGCTAATTGTAGATTCAAATAAAAATTGGATTGGTTTAGATTCTCTGATGAATCCATATTCGATGAAGAAGATATCATTAAGTAAATTTAGCGTAAAATGGATGAAGGAGTCAACAACTTATTTTTATAATAATCCTAGTCACTATGTATACGGTTTATACTCTAGGCACGGTTATTTTCACCCTCCATATGTTATGATACCAGATTATAATTTTAATGACTTAATTTATAATTTTTATGATTAATTTTTTTTCTATGTTTAAACAAAAAAATAATTCAATAAAAGTAGTGAATATCTGTAACTCCAAAATCGGTTATCAAGGTAATATTGGTATAAGAACAGCTCATATACTTAGAAATTTAAAACATAAAGATAATATAATTAGTTTTTCAATTTCACGTTCAATTTTGAAAAAAAACAAAAAGTCATTTACCTATGGTGTTTTAAAAAATATTCCTAGTTTATTAAATTCCTTTAGAGTTTACATTTTTCAAAATTTTAACTCTAAATATTATGATGTATTATTATTTGAATTATTTGTTTTATTTTATTTGAAATTTATTGCTTTACAAGAAGGAGATATAATACATATATGGGAAGTGTCCCCTCGAATTATTAAATATTTAAAAAAGAAAAAATGTAAAATTATTCTTGACGTTCCGATTGCTCCGCATATGTACAGAAATGAAATTAAAAATGAATTACTCACGAAATTTTCTGAAAAACAAGATCAAAAAATCATTAATGCTGAAAAATTTTGTTTTGAAAATGTAGATAAAATAATTGCTCCGTCCTCATTTGTTAAAAGAGAAATCCTAAAATATAAGATAATTGAAACTAAAGTTGATGTTATTCCTTTTGGTGTTAACGTTGACAGTTTAGAAAAAAATTTCGTAACCTCTAAAAAAGGTATTGATTATTGTATTGCGGGAGTTTTAAACAATAGAAAAGGTATTCAATACCTTCTTCAAGCTTGGGAATATGGTGATTTTTCAGAAGATAGACTTCATTTGTGTGGAAAGTTAACCCCTGGGATCAGGAACCAAATTAAAAAAATGACTAATAATAATAATATTATTTCACCTGGTTTTATAGATACTGCCGAGTACTTTAAAGAATGTGATGTTTATGTATTTCCTTCTCTTATGGAAGGCTCTTCAAAATCTATTTATGAAGCCATGAATAGATCACTACCTATCATATGTACAAAAGAATCAGGTTCAATAATTAAACATGGGAAAGAAGGTTTTATAATAGAAAAAATGAATTCAAAAGATATTTTAGATAAACTATTATTTTTCAAAAATAATAATTATATGGTTGCGAATATGGGGAAAAAATCAAAAGCAAGTGTTTCAAAATTTACTTGGGATTTATATGCTAAAAAGATAATTGATATTTATAATTAATTAGATTAATAATGATATCGCACACAAAGCATATGGAATGATAAAAAACAAATTTACTATTTAAACAAAAATAAAAATTATTGAAAACGTTTTAAAATATAATTAACATGAAAAATATAATTATTAATTTTGGTGCAAAAACAAAAATAGGTCGATTATTTCTATTTTGTTTTTCAGAAACATTTGATCAAGAGTTTAAAGAGTCATTAGTAGCAAAGAAAATTTTTAATGACAAAAATAACAATAATAGAAATATCTTTTTAGTTAGAAGAAATATTCATAGGTTAGAAAAAGGTTTAATTATCAAAAACAGAAGACCTGTTTTTGCATTAGGGTATATTAAACCTACTGTTGCTAATTTTGTAGAACTAATGTCTAACAAAATATTATTTGAGAAATACGAGGATGATTTAAATTGGGCAAAAGAAGTCTTAAATAAATATTTTAGTGTAGTGGAAATTAATGATGACTTAAAAAAAATTAAAATTTCTTTTGATAAAGTTGTCATAAACAGTTCTAATATATTCTCAAATTTGCTACCATATGAATTTGATAAAAAAAGTAATACCCCATTAATTAATTTTGAGCAATTTCAGTCTCTAGTAAATAAAAGACGTTCAGTCCGATTATATAAAAACAAAACAGTGAATAATTCAATTATTGAAAAAGCACTCGGATTAGCTAAATATTCTCCAAGTCCCTGCAATAGGTACTCAGTTAGGTATCACTGTATTTCTGATAAAGTTTTGATAAACAAATTAGGGACAACTGTTGGTGGAGCAAAATCTTTTATGGATAATGTTCCTACACTTATTGCAATCACAAGTATAGGCGCTGCATTTCAGGGTCTCTATGATCGTCATGCCACATATATAGATGCAAGTTTGTCTCTTATGACATTTGTTTATTCTCTAGAAACTATGGGTGTAAGTTCTTGCGTCATAAATTGGCCAAAAGTGCCTAAAAATGATCTATTAGCAAGAAAATATATCGATTTAGAAGAAAGTGAAAATATAATTATGCTTTTAAGTGTAGGTTATGCTGAGAATAAAGGAATGATCCCATATTCACAAAAAATGAACAATAAGAATTTAATAAAATATTATGAATAAAATAGGTGTTTTTGGTGTAAACTTTGATAATAAGGGTGCAGAAGCCATGATAATTACTCTTAACGAATATTTGAAAAAAAATTATTCAAAAGATTTTAAGTTAATAGTTTTTTACGATTCAAAGCTTAAAGAAGACTTTGTGAATCCAAGTAAAAATTATTTAATTTTTCAAGGTCCCCTGACCTTTTTAAATCATTGGCTATTCACTATTAATACTATATTATACAAATGGTTACGTATAATTCCTTTTTATTTCCAAACTAAAATTGTAAAAGAATTCAGTCAATGTTCTTTATGTGTAGATTTAAGTGGTTTTGCTTTAACAGACGATTTTAGTAAAAATAGCGGAACAAGAAGAAGCTTAATCTTCTTATCTCAGGCTTTAGCTAGTAAGTTAACAAAAAAAACATATATCATACTTCCGCAAGCGATTGGTCCTTTTAAAAGGAAATTGAACGAATATATAGTTAAATTTATAATTCACCTATCTGATTTAGTTTATAACAGAGGTAAATATAAATTTAAATTAGGTAGAAGGTTAAAGTCAAAATGTGTCAAAACTACTGATATAGTATTTGAGACATCTTTTATTGAAAAATATGAATTAAAAGAATGTAAGGATTTTGAAAATAAAGTAATACTTAATCCCAATGCACGTATATATCATAAAAGTGTTTCTGGTGAATTGTATATTAAATCACAAGTTGAAATAATTAATAAGTTATTATCTAATAATTTTAATGTCGTTTTAACACCAAATGAAATTAGAGAAAATGAGATTGATGATTTACAAATATGTAAAATGTTAAAGGATAATTTTAAAGACAATTCAAAAGTTATCTTAAATGAAAATATTGAGATTAACAATCTTTTAAATTTAATATCTGATTCTAAATTTATTATAACCTCTAGATTTCATTTAATGGTTTTTTCTCTAATACTAAATACTCCACTTATTGTAATTTCCTGGTCAGAAAAATATTATGATATTATGAATTCTTTTGGTATTGATAAATATTGTATTTCAGATCCTACTAAAGCTATAAAAATTATTGATAATCTTTTGTCTAATTTCGAAAATGTAAAACAAAAAATTAAAATTAATCTAAAGATTAATTCACAGCAAATAAATGAATCATTGTCATTATTTCTAAAGCTTTTAAATAATCCATCAAAATAATTGATTTTATAGACTAAATGTAAAATCCAAATACATTTTATCTAATTTAGATGGAGCAGAAAAATATAGATTAAACTGATATACTTATTTTTTCCATGAGTTTAACACACATAAAAACCGGAGGAAAAAAACACAAACTATATGATTTTTATAATAGTTCTCTCTATAGGTTAGTTAATATATAATAAAATTCAGCTATGATTAAAATCGCCTATATAACAAGAGTTGCAATTCCAAATAAAGTAGCACAAGCTGCTCAAATTACATCAATGTGTAAGTCCTTTCATGATTCTTTGGGTAATGATTTTATACTAGTTAGTCCTGCAAAAGAAATTGACCCTATTGATAGGATTATTTTTAATAGAAAAATCATAAGATTATACACAAAACACAAGATTCTTAGGGATATTATTTTTAGTTTAAAAATATTTTTCTTTTTAGTGAAAAATAAAGTTGAACATATATATACAAGAGATATATTAATTTCTTTAATTTCAACTGTTTTTTTTAGAATACCAACTTGTTATGAAGCTCATCAACCAATGCGAAGTTTTCCTGCCAAGTTACTACAATCAATTGTAGCAAAAAATAAATTTTATAAAATGGTTACGATTACTAAATCGTTAAAAGTTTATTATAAGAAAAGATTTTCATATAAGAATGGAATTAAAGTAATACCCAATGGTGCCTATCTAGAAGATTATCAAATAAATAAAACAAAAACAGAACTAAGAAATGAATTAAGCATCTCTCTTAATGATTTTGTGATTGTACATACTGGTAGTTTATTTGAGAATAGAGGATTTGAAAAGTTTAAAGTAATCCTAAAAAATTTCCCCAATATAAAATTAATTCAATTAGGGGGGGGTAATGAAGATATTAGAAAATTAAAATTAAAACTACTTTCTTACGAAAATATTGAATTCATTAAGTATCAGCCAAAGAATATTGTTGTAAAATACCAGTTAGCTGCCGATATGTTGTTATATCTAACCTCAGAAAAATCTCCCATTTATTGGTGTACTTCTCCAAATAAGATTTTTGAATACATGGCCACTAATAATCCAATTTTAGCTCCAAATATAGGCTCAATTCCTGAAATTTTAAATGAATCAAATTCATATATTTTTAATATTGATGACGATTCAGATCTGATAGATAAAATTAGAATAATCATGAATAATGACAATAATATTATAACTAAGAAAGCTTTTAGAGATATATTAAATAATTATAGTATGGCAAAAAGAGTGAAAAAAATAATGAGTCTTCTAACTAAAAAATAACTTTGACTATAAAAAAAATATTTTTTATAGCTAAAAACGAAATACAGCTTAAAATCATGAATTCTCTATATATAATATCGAAGCATATCCTTTACAATGTCGGTGGAGCTGAAAAAAGCATTCTAAAATATGCAGATAAACTTGATTTTAAAAAGAAAATATTATTGGGGTTTAATTATCCTAATAAACAATTTCTAAGGAATAAAGATTATGAGATTCAATTTTTAAATACAAGTTTGAATATAAGTAAGTTCTATTTTTTTGAGTATTTTATTAATAAATTCAAGATTAAAAAGCAAATTAAAAATTTAAATGTAAATCATATTATTTCTTACGGTATTTACTTTCCCATGATAATTAACAATTTTAATAATTGTTTTAAAGAACTACATATTCGATCAGAAACAGATTTAGGGATTTTCAAAAATTATAATTCAGGGTTTAAATATGGTTTAAAAATAATTTTAAAATTTTTAGAATATCCATTTGAGTATTATTATAAGAAAGAATTAAAAAAAGCAATTTTAATTTCAGACAAAATTATTTGTAATTCAAAATTTATGCAAACAAAGCTTTTTAAACTTTATGGCAGTAATTCTGAAGTTGTTTACCCTGAAGTTTCAATTTCCAAAAAGGGATTTGAAACCTCGAGAGAAGGAATTATTTTTATTGGTGATTCTATAATTAAGGGTCTTAATGTTGTTAAAGATATTGCTAAGAAAATACCGGAACATGATTTTTATATTTTTGGTAGAAATACTGTTAAAGAGACAAGAGAAAAAAATATTATTTATTGTCCATGGGAAGATGATGTTTTAAGTATTTACAAAAGAGCTAAGCTTGTAATAGTTCCATCACAATGGGAGGAAGCATATGGTAGGGTAGCTAAAGAATCTATTTTATTAAACATCCCTGTTTTGGTTTCTGATATTGGTGGATTAAATGAAGCAGTTGATTATGACGAAAATAGATTAGTTAAAAATTATACGATTGATGATGAGTGGGTTGAATGTATTAAAAAGATTCTTTAATGTTTTAAATTAAATATATGAAGTACAGTAAAAAAATAGTATCAATACAACATTTGAGAGGTCTGGCAGCTATTTCAGTTTTAGGAGCTCACACTTTTTGGGGTTTCGGAGATATAGGTGTTGATCTGTTTTTTGTTATTAGTGGTTTTATTATGTTTTATATCATTGATTTAAAACCCAACAAATCTAGTATATCTTTATTTTTTGACAGGTATTTAAGAATTGCGCCTATCTATTACCTTTTTATTTGTTTTATCTGGTTTTATAAAAATAACAGATTTAAACCAAATTATTCAAAGTTTGACTTTCGTAAAATATTTTGAAACATCTCCTTTGCTTTCCATTGGTTGGACTTTGGAATACGAATTTACTTTTTATTCAATTTGTGCATTGTCAATTTTTTTATTCAAAAAGATATCATCAAGAAAGTATTTTATAATTTTTACACTTTTTTTATTGTATTTGATTTAATTATATATAGCGATAAATTATATGGTCATTTCTTAGAATTCTTTTTTGGCACTATTATATATGAATTATACAAAAAAAAATATTATTTTCAAACCAAATATTGGTTCTAGGTTGTTTGTTGCTTTTATCTGTTTTTTTAGTTGTTGGCCATAATTATTATTCAACAATAGGTTCTACGTATCTAAGATTCTTGGTTTTTGGTTTTCCTTCTGCAATAATTCTTTATTTGGCTTTATCTAATGAAACGAAATGGCTTTCGAATAATTTTTTAAGTATTCTAGGAGATGCGTCATACTCAATATATATATATCATACATTCGTATTTCATTGGTTGTACAAAATAACTCATATCAATAGACATGAATCACTTTATTTTGATATAATTAGTTTTTTCATTGCTATATGTTTTGGAGTTTTAGTGTATTACATCATTGAAAAACCATCTTATAATGCCATAAATAAAATTCGAAGAAATATTTTAGTAAAAAAATTTAAATGAAGAGATTAGAAAATTTAAAAATATTATTTGATGCACGCCATATTGAAAATATTTACAGCGGTCTCGGGCGTTACACATTTTCAGTATTAATTACATTAATAAAAAAAGGGAATTACCAAAAATTGGAAATAATTTTAGATTCAAATAATGATTATTCTGAAAACCCATTTTTTAAAGAATTAAGTTCATATTCTACATTCAAAGTTACTTTTTTAAATGCACCATTATACAAATTTAAGCACCACTTAATAGTTTCTAGATTTGTTAATGAATCAAATTCAGACATTTACTTTTACCCTCACTTTGATGCGCCAATTTTTATTAGAAAAATAAAGGTAATTTTTGTTGTACATGACTTACTTCCTTTAGTGGTAAGTAACTATATTCAAAATTATAAAAAATTAAAGCAGTTTTTTTTCAAATCAATATTAAAAATCAATTTAAAAAAAAATAACACAAATTGTATTTCTGTTTCCAAATCCACAAAAAAAGATATATTAAAATATATAGATTCAAAATGTAAAGATAAGATTAAGGTGGTTTACGAGGATGCTTTTGATATTTCAATTAAAAATTCCAAAGATAATTATCATATAAATAAAGTTTTAAATTTAAAATATCTCTTATACATTGGAGACAGAAGACCTCATAAAAACCTTCCGAAGATGATTGAAATATTTACTTTATTACAAAAAAAATATAATTACAATGGTTATTTTGTAATTGCTGGGAATGAAAAAAATTTTGATATTGATATTGATGGTATGGTTTCAAATAATGAAAAAATTAAATTAATAGGAAAAGTTTCTGATAATGAGTTGTTATCCTTATATAAGAACATGGAAAGTTTATTCTTTATTTCAAAATATGAAGGTTTTGGATTACCAATTATTGAATCAGCTAGATTTATGAAGAAAATTATAACAACTAAAACCAGTTCTTGTGGTGAGATAGCTCCCAAAAATGCACTACTTATAAATCATGATAATTCTATTGATTTAATTGGTAAAAAAGTTTTTGATTATTTAAAAAGCGATATTAAAATTAATAACATCGATTTTCTTAAGAATTTTTCTTGGGAAAAATCAGTAAATGAGATATTTAAAAATAAATTATAATAATACTATGTGTGGAATTAATGGGGTTTATTCAAGGACTAAAGACAAGCAACTATTTCGCATAGTTTCTGAAATGAATGACGATATCATTCATAGAGGTCCTGATGATGATGGAGTATTTGAAGAGGTTAATAATGATTATTCTATTGCGATGGGTATGAGACGTCTATCGATTATTGATTTAAATACAGGGAAGCAACCTATCTTTTCTATAGATAAAACTAAGGTTATCGTTTTTAATGGTGAGATTTATAATTACAAGAAACTTAAATCACAACTAGCTAATCTTGGCGTAGAGTTTGAAACATCTTCTGATACAGAGGTTATTATTAAATTATATGAAGAATACGGAGTAGATAGTTTTGGTATGTTAGACGGTATGTATGCATTTAGTATCTATGATAAAAATCTTGATAAAGTCTTTATCGCTAGAGATTTTTTTGGCGAAAAACCACTGTATTACTATCAGCAAGAAAATAATTTATTTTGGGCCTCTGAATTAAAATCAATTAAAAATCAATGTGAAAATGAATTAATTTTATCAAAAAATAGTATTTCATTATTCTTTCAATTAACCTATATCCCTGCACCTCATACAATTTATGAAAATGTTTACAAACTTGAGGCAAATTCTTATATTGAGTTTGATTGTAGTAGAAATAATATAACCCTTAAAAAAATAAAAGAACCAGAACATTCAAATCAAAAATCTTACCAAAATATATCTTTTAAAGAAGCAAAAGTTATTACTAAAGATTTAATATTCGATTCGGTTAGATCTAGGTCTATTTCAGATGTGCCTATTGGAACTTTTTTATCTGGTGGTGTTGATTCTTCAATAGTTTCCTATTGTTTGAGTAAGGAATTAGATAAGAAAATTGATACTTTTTCCATCGGATTTCAAAAAAAATCTTTTGATGAAAGTGATAAAGCAAGAACAGTTTCTAAGCTTATAAATTCAAATCATCATGAATATATAATATCGGATAAAGATTTAATAGATGATGCTAATAATATACTATTAAATTATGATGAACCTTTTGCAGATCCTTCTGCATTACCTACTTTTTTAGTTTCGAAATATACCAGTAACAACGTTAAAGTTGCCTTGACAGGTGATGGAGGTGATGAATTATTTGGTGGATATAATAAGTATTATATGGGGAAAATAAATAACATTTATTCAAAATATATTCCACAGAATTTACATAATTCATTATTGAAGAACTCTGATCGATTATTGAGTTCTAGAAGTGATAAAAGAGGGGGAGTATTCAAATTAAACAAGTTATTAAGAGCTGTAGACTACAATAATGATTTTTATTTTAAAATTATTTCTCTTGGCTTTCAAGAAAGAGAATTAATAAATTTATTTAATTTTTCTTCTAATAATAATGAATTACTAAATTATTATAGAGGTTCATCTAATAAAATTGTTTCAATAAATGATTTTAGAAATATTGACAGAAAACTTTCACTTGAGGGAGACCTTTTGGTAAAAGTAGATAGGGCTAGTATGTTAAGTTCAATTGAATGTAGATCTCCTTTTTTAAATAAAGATATTTTGAACTTCACATCTCAATTACCTGATAATTATTTATTAAAGGGGTGGAATAAAAAATTTCTTTTAAAAGAATCTTTCAAAGAGTTTTTTCCAAAAAAATTTCTTGATAAATCCAAACAAGGCTTCGCTGTCCCCGTCGGAGATTGGTTAAAAACTTCTTTTAGCACTGAATTGTTAGGGTATATTGATAAAGACTTATTATTAAGTCAAAATATCTTTAACATTAATTTTATTACAAAATTGGTTGAAGACCACTTGAATTCAGTGATTGATAACACTTACAGAGTTTGGACTTTTTATTGTTTTCAAAAATGGTATGTAAATAACATATTATAATTTTAAATGAAATGAAAAATAAAAAAATTGCTTTAATTGAAAATTCAGGAATTGACTTCTATAATTCTAGAATTAGATATGCTCTATATCTTAAAAGTTTTGGCTATGAAGTTTATGCCATTGTACCTGACGATGGTTTTTTTAAAAAAATTAAATCTTGTGGTATAAATGTAATTTCAGTTTCAAATAATATTAGAGGTTATGGTATATTGAATAAACTAATTTTCGCGAAACATTTAATTAAGATTTTTAGGTCAAACAAATTTGATATTGTTCATACTTATAGGCTACAGCCAAATATTATAGGAACATTCATTGCGGGTGTTTTTACAAAAGCAAAAATAGTTAATCACATCACTGGACTAGGTTCAGCATTTAATCATTATTCAATTAAATATAAAATATTACAATTTATTACCAAGTTTTTATATAGTTTTAATTATTTTTTATTTAGACATCATTCTATTTTCCAGAATAATCAAGATATTTACGATTTGGGTTTAATAAATAAATCATTTTGTGTTAAGGGTAGTGCTGTAAATGAAGAAAGGTTTAATTATGATTCATTATCACACATTAAAATAAATAGTTTAATCAAACAATATCATATTCAACAAGATGATACTATAAATTTCCTCTTTGTTTCTAGGATGATCAAAGAAAAGGGCATTGTTGAGTTAATTGAAGGATTTAAGTTGTCTTCAAAAAAAAATAAAATACAATTATTAATTGTTGGTTGGTTCGATGAAGATAATGAATCATCATTAAATCAAAATTATTTTAATAGTCTAATAGAGGGTTATGACAATATTAAATTTTTAGGAAGACAAAGTGATATACCTGAAATTATTTCACTTGTTGACGTATCAATTCTTCCAACTTATTACAGAGAAGGTACACCAAGGTTTTTATTAGAATCAATGGTTATGAAAAAACCAATAATCACAACTAAAATGCCTGGTTGTGATCATCTAATAATTAATAATAAGAACGGAGTTTTGATTAAGCCAAGATCAATTAGTGCTATTAAAGAAAGTATAAATTTTATTTGTCAACAGGAATTATCAATAATGGGTGAGTCTAGTCACGAAATTTACAAAAGTGATTTCTCGGAAGATGTTGTTTACAAATCGTTAATTAAAATTTATGATAAAATATGAGAAACTATTTACTAAATATAAAAAAAGAAATTAATTCTTTAGGTTTTACGATAGTTTCTCTTGATTTTGGTAGATAAAAAAGAATATGAGTAAGAAAAAAGGAATAATTGTATCTGGATATTTTAATCCAATACACAAAGGACATATCGAGTATTTTAATAATGCAAAAGCAATGGCAGATGAGTTATTTGTAATTGTAAACAGTGATTATCAAAGATCATTAAAAGGCTCTAAAGAATTGCAGCAAGAAGCGGAGCGTGTCTTTATTGTCTCTAATATAAAGTCGGTAGATCATTCTATTTTATCAATTGATGAAGATAGAACTGTTTGCAAAACCATTGAAAAGATTGCGGTAGATTTCGGTTCAGAATACGAAATAAGCTTTGCGAATGGTGGAGATCAGAATAATAATACTATTCCGGAACGATCTATCTGTGATCAGATGGGAATTACCCTAGTTGATGGATTAGGTGATAAAATACAGTCTAGCAGTTGGTTGCTAAAAAAGTAAACTTTTTTAGTTACATTTGGTTTAGCATCTAATATTTATACACATGCTATTCGATCCAAAATCCCCAAAGAAAGCAGGAAAAAAATCTAAAAGAGGACCTGGTAAAAAAGATAGCCCATCCAGCAAAGAAAAGATGGAAATGCGCTATGAAAAAGTATTGGATGATTTGTTAGTAAATTAAGAAATACTTACCAAAACAGAACGCGTAAAAGTTTTTGGTACGCTTTCTTGTGATATCTTTCCAAAAACAAATTCTGTAAGAGATAAATGTACGCTAGAAAAATTAAAAAAGAACAAGAAGCTCTTTTTAATCAAAATCCAGCCACTTCCAGATAATATTTAAAGAAAAAAGAGAAGCAATTGAATTATAAAGAAATCTTATTTTTTGTTGCCAAATCTCTAACAATTTCTTTGGAAGAAAAGAATAGACAAGAAATAGAAAAGCAATTAAAATCAAAATCTATAGACTGGGATACTGTTGTAAAAGTGAGTACAGCCCATTATGTGTTTCCAGCATTGTATTGTAATTTTAAAAAAGCTGATTTTTTAAAATACCTTCCTGTTGATTTGGTTGGGTATATGAAACACATAACCGATTTAAATAGAGACCGAAATACACAAATCCTTCAACAAGCACAAGCACTAAACAGCCTGTTATTAGCAAATAACATTACTCCAATATTTTTAAAGGGAACGGGCAATCTATTAGCAGGAATATATAGTGATATTGCCGAAAGGATGGTGGGGGACATTGATTTTATTTTCTCAAAAGAAGACTATCCAAAAGCCGTAACCATCTTAAGAGCGTTTGGGTATGGGAATGTATCAAAGAATAACTATCATTTTCCT
>Ga0307488_10002275_pt1 | contig 16261 bp, 4 predicted proteins | sample SB02metaG_FD_202248 | JGI IMG/M metagenome (GOLD analysis project Ga0307488, IMG submission 202248) | Sea-ice brine microbial communities from Beaufort Sea near Barrow, Alaska, United States - SB 0.2 | ecosystem: Environmental > Aquatic > Marine > Coastal | place: USA: Alaska | collected 2017-05-06 | reverse complement strand
GATATGTTTATAGCAGAAATAGCACCACGTCCAGTATATTCAGTAAGTGATTCTCCAAAGCCAGTCGGATCATATGTGATAGATCCAGTTGTTCCCCAGTGAGATCCAACCGTACTTGTATCGGCATCACCGAAGTTTCTAAGTTTGTTAGTTGCAACGAATGCATATGATCCTTGAACTTTAATTCTCCATGCTCCGTTTAATAGGTAATTTCTATTACTTTGACTGGTAAGAGTTGTAGTATCACCGTCTATTTCATTGTGATTTTCACCATCAGTTGCTCCGATTCTTCCAAGAAATGCGAGTCTCTCGTTAACCTTTAATCTTGCGATTTGAAAATGTTGATGCTGATAGGTGTCACCTCCAGGTGACACATAATTAGATGATGTCGTAGGAAGGTTGTTAACCATATATAAATAATCTCCAACTACTTCGATGTCACATAGGCCTCCCCCTGTTAATTTATTAGATGATCCGCTATATGTTACGTTTCCTACAGTATTCGATTGCATCTCAATTGCCGCGGTCTTATCTCTAATATCCCATCTATTAATCGATCCATTCTCCCATGCTGCATCATCTAAATCAGGGATACTTGAAACTGGTGCGTATCCATTAACTGTATAAATTGTGTTTCCAATGATAAACATTCCACCTACTCCGTAAGTTTCTGTTCTTCCTTTAGATCCAGCTGATGGAGCAGATGTTGTTATCTCTCTAAATTCTGTTGAACTTAACTGTCTAATGTTTCCACCGTCTTGGTGAACGTTGGTATGTAATCCTATTGGAATTGTTTCATTACCAGTATCAATCATTAAGTAATCTGTTAAATCAACATCGTTTAATGTACTCACAGTGTTTAATGATAATCCGAGTCCACCTTGTAATCCAGACGATTGGAAATTAATACCATCAAATCTTACGTATGGTGCAATCTCATTTAATCCATATCTAGATCCAATTTGCACATAGGTTTGTGATTGAACAGTTGGGGCATTTTGGAATTTACTTGATTGGAATTCAAATATTCCATTTGCAAGTATGTCCAAATTAGGGGTACCTGCTTCGTGCATAGTCATGGAGAATATACCCTTATATAGGTGATCCTCTATTATTCCTGCATCTACACTGTGTCTTATTTTTAAGTTATTTGCTACGTTACTTAGTACTAAATCGCTGGTAGATTGATCTGTGAATAGTGATCCAAATTCCATGTGATACCTTTTGTAAATATTATCAGTGAAATCTACGAATATTTTTTGAAGAGCGGTATATTCCACTTGTCCGTCGATAGTGGTAGCTATATCAAATGGTATGCTTATTTGCTCTTTCTCGTTGAAGTTATTAAGCAATAATACATCATTATTAGTTGCTCCACTTTTAAAGTTATCTCCTGTTAGATCAGATAAGGTGTTTCCTCTATTTGGAAATACGATATATCTTGAATCATCGGGGGATCCTTCTCCATATCCTCTTACAAACGTTGTGCCAGAAGTAGATAGGTAGTTAACAACTATATTTTCAAGATCAATTATGATTCCCCAATTATCCGTAGCTAAATCATACTGCCATATTTGGCTATCATCTGAGTTTGCAAAAAAGTCCTCGTCCATTAGGCCTGGAAATACTTGAGAATTTGGATTACCTGATCCAACAAACCATTGATTTCCTTTATCTCCTTTTAAACCTATAACTCCGGCGGGTCCGATTGCTCCCTGTCCTCCTGTAATTCCAGGTGCACCCTTTAGGCCAATTCCAAGTTCTAATAGTTTATTAAAGTTGAAATTTAACTTATCTATTGAGATCTCCTGTGAATCGCTTCCAAAAAGTTCCTTTAAATTTATTCTTACTGGCATATCTTATATAAATTTAATTTTTATTTTAGGGCTTATAAGTTTGCCACTATTTAAAGCCTTGGCAAATTCGAAACTTAACGTAAACCTATCTAGTTTATTTATCAACATGTTTTTGTCTAGTTTGTATCCCTGTTCGAGACGCTCTTTATCATTTAGCATTCTAAATTCAATGGCATTCGTATTGGTTTTTGTTGAATCTCCTTCAAGTGTTTTATCATCCTTGGAGTAAAACTCTATTTCTATAATCTCGTACAGCTTTACGATGTTAAGGTTTATATAATCTATTACATAATCTTCAATATTTTCAAAATTGCCGATGTATTCAGGGCTAGCTATTAAAAACTCGTTAAATTTATTTCCAATGCCATCTGCTATTAGATGCGATATTAGTGCATTTTTAACGTTTATTTTACCAGAAATAGTTAAATCGTCTACCTGATATACTATCTCCGATGTATCAAGATTTATAAGCTCGACTCTATCCGTTTTATTAACTTTGTAATTTTCAAGCTCTATTGTATCTCTTAGGTTTATTATTTTAGATATGAATGAATCGTCTTCTTCTATTCTAAGAGTTCCTGACACTGGGGACTTTGTTGATTTATCTGAATATGAATAGTGGAATCCATAATCCCAATTAGATGTTACCAGGTCATATGCGCTTCTACCAATTGCTATTTCGTTTTGCTCTTCGTATCTAGGTTCAAACTCTTCATCTGACTCAAGACTTAGTATCTTAGTGTTAGATATTTTAATATGACTAAAGTTATCTATTTTTAAGAATGAATCTATGTTTATATTAAATTTAGTATTGCTTAAATCCAGCGCGGTAATATCATTCTTAGAAAAGCTAAATTTTGAATTAAATGAGAATATGTCCTTAAATAGAGGAGAAAATCCTCCGCTGTACCTATTTATTTCATATGTATTATCAAGTTGTGCTCTCTTATATTTGTATCCTATTATATTTTTAAACGCAAGATCGGATGGCTTATTACTATCTACTGTTGCTAATATAGCATCAGTCTTATTAATAAACTGAGAATCTGGGATTTCGGTGTACCAGTTTGCTACTTCAGTAGATAGGGTAGTTCCGTCGTATGAGTATGTTTCATATTCAATAAACTTATTTTGTTTATTGACATATTCCTTGAATTCGCCGAATGCTAATTTCTCAAATAGAGTTTCAAAATACAATTCTCCGCCTTGCATTATTTTAAATGTCATGTAATCTTGAGAATATGAATTATTAAATGGAGATGGTAAATACTGGGCTAGCAAATTAGTGGATAAATCAACTAATCCATATTGTTGAGATATCCCGGTCAATTCCTGATATACCACCTTGGTATCTCCGATTGCTAGCATTGAGTTAGAGTTATCTGGTAAAAATCCACTTATTGAATCTATTATTTTATCAATACTCAATAGGTTGTCTCTAATTGTGGTAAATGTTTTGTTATTAAATACGTGAATCTCGTCTTTTAAATTAGATGGATAATTTGGAATATTAGAATTGGTTATTGAGTTTACATCTGATCCTGAGTTGAATGCGCCTGTCACGTGTACACTGAGTTTTGTGCTTAATCTTATATTTGAAAAGTTACTAGATAAATTATTAAATTTCTTATGTTTAAGTGAATATAATAACGTATGAGTTAGGTTAGATATGTTATCTCCTGCTATATCTTCGAATCGTATTCGATAATCACCATTAACACTGTCGTATGATATATAATCTATCGCAGGTGAGCTGATTGGCGGAAGAAGATCTGTGAATTTTAAACCTGCACCCGGTCCAGGTGCATCAGAGGTAAGATTAGTTATGTTATCAAACCTAGTGGCGTTTACATTTTTCCAAAAATCATTGATATTATCTTGGGATCCAATACTTAATTCGATAAGTAGTATTACGAACTTAAATTCTTTATGCTCTATAAATCTATATCGTATTGGGGGAACAGTATCATCATTAATATCTTCTTTAACTGTCTTAAGTAGGGTAGAAAATTTATAATTATCATATCTATTAGAATTAGAATTAAATTCAGGCTTGCCTGCTTCGTTCACGTTGTTAACGTCTATATAATCTTTAAATGATAATTTGAACCCCTTAAAGAATGACTCATATACACCTTGGTTGTTTTTAGTGATAGGAGTATATCTAGTTTGTGTTTTACCAACCTCTTCTCCATTAAACGTTGGAGTATATGTAAAATAGTCTATAAAATATCCTTCAATCGTTAGCGCTTTATTTAAATCAAACGGAGTATCAAAATATGAGTTATTTAATACTATTGAATCTGCATCGTCTGCGTAACTAAATTTAGACTCAATATAATACCACTCGTGTGTAAAGTTAGATGGATTCTGAGATCTATCTTCGTGGTCAGGAGAGAAATTATTAAATCCGAATGCTAGCTCGGTATTTAGTCGATATGGATTACTTCTAGAATCTAGACCGTCGGGTATTGCCCATTTTGTTATGTATGGAATTACTTTAGATTTTAATGCGAAATCTAAGGATGTGTTTTCTTTATAAAAGTCATATTCAGAACTAGATATTCCATTTAAGTATTTGTCTCTCAATGAAAATACAAAATCTTCAACGTCAGGCTCAGGTACAATAAGGCTTGGATCCTTTAATAAAAAGAATCCAGTGAATCCCTTTAGTTCTTCGTTTTGATCATTGATTGGATTCCATAAATCAGTTCCATTAGATAATGTATTTATATCTCTTGCTTCGGATACTACTACATCACCTGATAATACTACGTAATCAGTAGGCCCATTGGTTAATGTGAAATCTCCAGGTGACGAGATAGGTAGTGTACTATTACTTATTTGAATTTGACCCGTCCCATACATGTTGTATTTAATTCCTGCATACAATCTAGTTACATTAGGCGGAATGTAATAATGTTCAAATAAATCTATTTTAGGGAAATTTAAATATTCACTAGAATAAAAATCAAAGTCAAAATCTTTAATTGGAAAGAATGAAAGTAATCCAAATGAAGGGCGATGTTTTAGCACGGTGCTAAATTCTCCATTATTGATTGATACTCCTTCGTCTAATTGAAGCGCAACTGCTGATTTATCAAAGAATTCAAGTATTGCAGCGGCTCTATCTTCTTTCTTAATTGCGTTCTTTTCTGTGATAACGTCAATATATTTAGATATCTTTTTAATTTTAGACCAGCCCGATGTTGTTCGGATTAGAATATCATCTAATCTAGAATTGATCTTATTAAAGTGGGCTGAATCTATGATTACTCTATTGTCTGCGCGACATCCTCCTTCAAAGTTAATAACATTGTTGATAAGATCAGTTCCGGTTACATCATTGATAGTTAGTCCATCATAAACAGAAGATGATGATATAAATTCAAGTGAATACGTTGAATCATAATCTCCAGCGACGTTTGATTTGATGAATATGTAATCATTATATTGTAATGCGTTAAGGTTTGCGTTTGCTATTGCGTTTATACATCCAGTAAGAGATTTAGTTCTTTCAATTTCAGTTCCATCCGCATTAAAGTAGAATACGTTGTATCCGGTTACATTATCAATATCAATGAACGCGTAAAAATCTTCTGGATTAGTTAATTCTGTGAAATTTGATACTGCTTCTATTAATTCATATCTACCATTAGAATCTGATCTAGATCCATTAGGATGATACAGTTTAATTCCGTCTAGATGTTGAACATCTCCCATTTTAATGTATGCATAAGAAAATCCCCTTTGTGTTACTGGTGTTCCTTTATCTTGAATGTATGGAACACCAGGCCCGAAGAAATCTCCTAGTTCAATGTGAGTATCCGACATTCTTACTTTACCTGATAATAATTCAATATTAGTTGGATCATAATCTATATCGTAAGGGGTGGTTAATTTAGGCATGTGTATATTTCCGCTACGATCAGTAAGGTAATTAAAGAACATGTTATCTTTGTCATTAAATATGTTTTCGAAATCTGAAAGATATACTTCTAGGTTTGCAATTGGAATTATTGCTCCATTTGGGTTGTCTTGATTTATATCTACATTCTCCCATTCAAAGTATTCTTTTCTTAATCTTGGCGAGTTTTCCCAATTTGCTCTTTCTCCATATGCTCTGTCTAAATCAACATCGCACTTAGATAATTCAATTGCATTGACATACATTCCCACGTATCTATTAAAGTCATATACTTCAGATGTATCGTCATCAAATATAAATTCTAGATTTAGAATGTTTGGAAAAATTACTCCGTTTCTTTCGTATCCAAGAGTCATGAATTCCTCAAAATGTTTAAGTGGATTTGACGATTGGTAGAAATCAAATAAGTTTTCTCCTCTTGATCCAAATACTCCAGCATCATAAAGTATACCGTTGAAGTTAGTTAATTCATTTTCGTCATATGAAACATCCATAGGATTATTAGGGAAGTTATCATTGTTTATATGGTCACGTAAGTATTTACCAACAGATGACGTTTCTCTTAAATCAAAGGTTTTAATGATTGTTGATTTTCTAAATAAATCTTTCATGTATGCTTCCTTGTTAAAAGGATATTCATCTTTCATTTGATCTATCTTGTTGTTGATGGGATCGTTGATCTTAAATATTACGAAATATTCGGGCACGTCTTGCTTTAAAAATATAGGGGCAAAATATGATAATTTCTCCTTATATCTCCGAGTTGACAAGTATCTAACTCCACTGAAATAATGAGAGAAATCATATTGGTCTTTGAAATCAGCTGACGTTTTAGTAGAATCAAAGTTTTCAGATAAGGCAAATACAATTTCACTAGGAGTATCTCCAGAATTGAAGAAATTAAACATGTTTGCCGGAAGTGATACATCGGGATCTATTGCATGTCGCTTGTATATAGATTTAGATAACTCCTCATTAACATCAATAGAATCTAGCCACATGCTATCGTTAGAGTCAACTGTAATCTTAACATTACCGGTTAACTTAGGATTAGTTCTTACTAATTGGAAGCTTGCTTCGTCTTGTAGTATTTGTTTAAAATCTATTTTTCTAGCCATTTATTAAAAATTTGCATCTTTAGTTCCAGTAGACGGCACTATTGGTGCATCTACGGTAGTTTCCTTTTTGTATTGAGCTGATACTTCAATATCAAAAGAAAATGGTACGCCATCTTTAATAAAAACATCAACACCTATTTTCTTTGAATATTTTATATTACGAAGTGAGGTGTTGGTTCTCCATCCTCCAACTTCTGATATTTTATCAGAACATCGATATTGGAATAACACAGGAATGTTTATAGAATTCTCAGGGCCTAATTCTAGATTTCTAGAAGAAAGTGCTGGGTGATTTCCTTCAACTGATATTTCTGGATATCCCTGAGGGAACATATATAAATAAGATCCACAAGTATATTTTCCTATTAGATATTCGTCATTAGGTGTGAATCCTAATTTAATTGGAAAACTATCATTAGATGACGCACTTGGCGGTGGAATAGTAGCACTTGCCCGATTTGCTTGTATCTTGTAATTATTTCCAAGTATACCAGTTCCTTCATTAACTGAGGTTTCCATGAACGGAGCATGCGATATTGACAATAAATCTTGATTAGTTCCCGGGGTGTCATCATATGGTGCCACTAAGTCTCGCCAGTTAGTACCAAGCGTGGTAGAATAAAAGGTACCTAATTTTTGTATATCTGGATGATCGGTATGAATACAAAACTCCGATAATATCCCATTGCCTATCGGTTCACTAGGAATTGATCCGTCGGTGCTACCATTCCATACTTCCAATGCAGTATCGGTCCAAGCTCCTCCATTATTAAATGTTGGATAAAACGGCACGTATGAGTGTCCCATTATTGGAACCAGTTCTCCGGCAATAGTTTGTCCATACCAGGCAGTTGGAGTTGCATGTAAATATAATGATGTATCATATGCAGGGTTTCCAATTGGGTAGTAGTCATACATACTTTCAGATAATCCATAATTTAAATGTCTAGAATAAACAAATTGACTTTTAATCTGAGAAGATTGGAATCCAGCCGGATTCAAGTATGATGCTTTTTCTCCAGCAACCGCTGAATTGATTGATAGCGGAACTAAATCATATCTTCTATTAACGTGATAATCGGATTCAGGATTTCCTACTGGATTAGAGGCAGGAACAACTTGCTCGATTCCACCTTGTAATAGTGAGATTAATTCAAGTAAGGTAGCAGATGTATTTTCTATAGATATAATATACTGCTTGGCAATTACTTTACCATCGTTGTATACGACTGATGTCCCAGATGTATCTTTAATTTGGTCTTTGTAATATCCTGCAAATAAACTAAGAGTATCTCCGTTTTTAACTTCAGATACATTGCCTAAATCATCAATAACCGTTACTTTAATAACTCCTTTATCTTGAGATAATGTCTGCTGTAAACCTTCAATTATGGTTTGTTGAGTTTGTATTTTTTCAAATAGATCAACAATGTTTCCCTCAGATGTAAAAAATCCAGATGCTATGTCTTTTGCTTGATGTGCAAAGAACCGTTCACCTGTTGTAAATTGATTAGCTAAATGCAAGTCAAGTCCACGAGATGTAAGTTCATCCTCAAAATCAAGTCGAGCTTCTTCCGCAAATAATCTTTGAGAGATTACAGTGGCTTCTTCCGCTGACATAATTTGTTCTGGGAATGCCACTTGAACTGAATCCGACCATTCTGATTCTACTGCATTATCGGGCCATCCTGCTTCAGAAAGAGATTTGACTTGAATTTCAAGAGTTTCTCCTTTTCTGATTGATATATCTAGCTGGTTGGCATTTACTTCTTCCGCAGATGATAAATCTTCAGAGTCCCATTGATATAATCCAGTTTCTTCATTAAGAACTTTAGTTCTAGATTTACTTAATGTTTCAGTCCATGGTGAAAATACAGCATATGTACTGGACTCATCTGCTCCTGCTAATTTACTTTGCTTAGCATTAGGAGCAGTTCCCTTTTTAGATAAGTATCTATATCTAATTTTAAACTGGACAACTGCTTGATTTCCATACTTAGATTCCTTTTCATCTGGTAAAGGCCAGAATCCTCTAACTTTATATTTTGGTTTTCTATTGAAAGCTGGAGTTGTGCTTAATTTAGTTGTTAAATCTCTAACCGTAGAACTTAACTGAGATTGAAGCGTGGACTTTTGCTCGATAGTAGATTTAATTGACTTTTCGATTCTATTTTTCTCCGATTGAGATTTTTGAGTATCGTTTAATTGAGCCTTAAGCACATCAATCTTTTTAAGATTTTCCTTAACTTTTACTTTAAGATTTTCTTTTTCAGCAACCGCTGCTAATATCTCTTGTTCATCTTCATCCTCGCTTATATGTTTATCAATTTGAACTACTTCAAAATTAGATACATCAATTAAAGGAGCATCTGGTTCTTCCGCAACAATTGCTGGTATTTTCTTTTCTTTTGCAGCTCCCAATAAGATTAATCCAAAGTCAGATACAAAGTTATTATAATACTGCTCTAGCGTAGATGTAGATTCATCTTCTAATTCGATAGTTAAATCATTTGAGAATATTCCGAATCCATTTGCATAATCATCAATAGTTAAATTTTGAGCTTTACTTATTGGACGTACAAATATAATCTCACGTTCGTTATATCCTACATTTATTTTTAATTCGGGAATTCTATATTTTGCAGGTTTCATTATAAGGATATCTGCTCCAATCACTATTGGTTCGATTCCAAATATTCTCTTTAATACAACTTCGGTATCTGTTTTATTTACAGATTCAACTTCATATTCTGAATCTTGATCTGTTATTAACATATCGCCGGCCGCTAGAATTCTAGTGTTCTGGGCTTCATCAAGTACATCGGTATAATTAAGTGTACTTAATTTATATCTATTTCTAAATATCGTTACTATTTCACCAGTAGCCGCTACTTCCTCTTCAATTTCTTCCTCCATTATTCTAAGAACATCGAATGATCCTTTTAGTCTATTCACTGGAGTATCCATTACCACTAGGTTATCATCTTCAAAGTAATCGATACCTCGCTCTTCTAGCGTGGCCCTTGCTTCGTCTAGGTCAACCGCATTGTTACCTACATATGTTTCATTGAAAAACGCTAATTCATCATCATCTATTGAGTTAATTATTAATCTCTTTACTGAGAATGCATCGATATCATCTGTGATTATAGATTGGACGTCGATGTTAACAAAAAGAAGTGGATTTAAGAATGATTCAAAGAACCAGTTGTTTTTAATTCCAAAAGAAGTAGGAATTTCAACAGATGAATCTGCTACTGCCTCTAGTTCTTGAATTAGCTTAGATACTTTTTTGAGTTCAAATTTACGAACGTCTCCGTTTGCAGATTTAATTCCGATAACATCATCATTGGCTGAAATCAAAGTTTCAAAGTTGTTGTTAACATTATCAATTCTGCTCTTTAAATATCCAAATGAAGGAACATTAATTTCTTTAGTAGACCCGTCCTCTAATGTCTGACTAATAGTTACATTTTCAGATTTAGATTCTAAGATCTTCTCTAAATTTAAAAGAAACGCATTCATGTTGTCAACGTCAACTACTAATCTAGTAAGTAAATCCGATATCGTATTCTTAGTATCACTCATTTTTATTATCTTATTTTATCTATTTTAAATTCTAAAGTTTCTGCATTAATACATACTATTTCAAATATTGGTTTGTTTCCAGAAGGAGTAAAATCTAGATCATTTAATAATCCAATGGTAACTCCGTATATTCCATTGTTTGACCTGTTCAATGCATCGGTTTTAATTTTAATATCGTACACATCTGGAATTAGTTCATCTTCAATTACTAATTTAAAGGACTGTCCCTTTTTCCATTCTATGTCAGAGTCATCTATGAATACTTCAAGATCTCTAATTAGAATTATTGTGTTTCCACTATCTTCATGTCTAACATAATTAGCATACGTACTAAGTGGAATTACGTTATTTAAAAATATATTTGTTACAGAATTATTTGATATATTATAATCTTGAACTACATTTTCAATCTTAACTCTATTTTGTGTTCGCTTGTCAAGTTTAACTCCAAGGCCAGCTTTAAGTACATCAGTATTATACGATATTTCTATGTTAGCGTTTCCATCTGTGATGTCATTAACTCTATCGCTTACGTTTTCAATCATTCTAGTCATTTCACCAGTATTGTTAAAAATTGCTTGGTTTTCCTCAAGTGATTTTTCCATGATATCTAGTCTTAATCCAATTTCTCTAGAATCTTCTGTGTTTACTAAAAGATCCTTAAGTTCAGTTACATCCTGAGTTAACTGATCCATTTCTAGAAGCTTATCATTAAGTCTAGTTTGTATTTTCTTAAATTCAGTAAGTACGTCTAAGAATAAATCCATTGAGAACGTAGAAAAGTCATTGATTGATTTTTCAACTAATACATTTTCAATTGACGTATCTAATTTTAGATTCTGCTTAAATGAAAATGAAGTTCCATTTGTTTTATTAAGAGGATCCGGTTTATATTTTGTAATAAAGGGAATCTCAAATTCAAGACCTGCTTGTTCTATTTTATCTAAGAATAGTATTCCGTATAAATTTGTAGTGAATGTTATTGGTTTACCATTTTCATCTAGGTTGCTAGGATCATATACATCATAATAAAGCAATATAGCGTTGAACTGAAAATTCTTATTTGCAATATAATCATTGAATTGAGAGAATACCTTAATCTCTGGATTCTCAGACGCTAATTTATAATTATCTAGATCAAAATCTAATGATACTCCATCTAGTGTAGTTCGTGCGTAATCAATAGTGGAAATTCCACTAGTTTTAGTTATCCATTCGTTCCTAGCAACATTAAATTCATCGGACTCATTGTCTGTGTAATATGCGTTATTAATTGTGTGATCAAACCAATTACTTGGAACTGGCGTTCCTCCATACGTAGGTGAGATATTGCTTACGACCGATGCATCATCTAAATCGTAGTACGCTTTAACCGATAATCCAAATGGATGAGTTTCATCATAGTGCCTACCTGATAGATATTCAATATCAAGTGGACTCTTTGCATTATTTACAACGGTCATGTTAGGAAAATAATTCTCATCCTTGACTGATTTAAATAATACGTGAGTAGTGCTTCCTACATTAGTGGGAACGTGAATGTAAACTTCAGTATATGAATTCTCTTTAGATTTTATTGAATTAACCACATCAATATCTCCTACGTACTGTACTACCTTGTTATATGTACTACTTGGAGACCATTCTTCTACGAATCTTTTTTCTGTTCCAAGAGCATCTGAATTTTTCTCTACTGCGTTAGCATCTCGGTATCTAATAGAGCCAGATTCCTTAAGCCACTTCCAAAAAACTCGCTCTGAAACGGTTAATCTTTCTTCTCTATTATATCCATCCCTGCTAATAAGTAGCGCTTCCATGTTTAACGCATAGCTTTGAAAGCTTTGTGCTAAATTAATATTTTGATCGCTATTAACTCCTTCAAGTAGAGTTGATTCTCCTTGAGCTAAGAATTGAAATTTATTGTCTGTTGCTAATGAGTCTGGTGTTCCAAATTCAGGAATTCTAAGAAGTGCAAATTTGGAAAACCTTACTGCGTTCTCACTATTAGCAATAGTAAGATTAATATCTTCCTGTGCACTTTGGAATGTATAAAGTATTCCCTGCTTATTCTGAATAGGCTTTATTAAAGGTGTAACAGCCATTTATCTTTTATTATTTTTAGTATATTTCTATTCCCATTGCAGATGTGATAATTAATCTATCTGCTGTATCCTGATCAATTATATAATTAAATGTGGCATTTGCTCCGTATTTAAGTAGAGCTTGGGATTTAAACATTGCCTCTGATCCTACAGTTGACGTATAATTGACTGCTAGCTTTTGTCCTTGTATTACTAATCCACTACCATGGTGCATTAATATTGTGTTAGCACCTTGTTGGTTAGTACCTGCGGTTATTGCTACTGGGATTTGATCTGTATTAACTGTATTTAAAATACTAGCCTGTCCAGAGTTTTCAATAACATCAACAATGTGAATTGTGAATGTAGTATTTGGCGCAGGAGGATTAGTAGCATCAAAATCCACAATTAACTTAATGTCAGAAATTAATGCGTTATACCAAGTTGCGCCAGTCCATACTTGATCAACCCCAATGGCAGTTTCAGCTTCTAATTTTACATAAATGTTTCGTTTAGAAGTATCAGTTATTGTAATGGTTCCAATTGCCATGTTTAAATAAGGTGCAGCTGTACTGTTTTTAAGTGTGACGCTAATTGCTTCCTTAGATTCAACAATAGCTGAGTCGTATTGCAATGAATCAGTATAAACTGCAGGTCCATTAATGGCCATACTACTATTTACCGTAATATTGTTTACAGTAACTTCATCTACTGAAATATCATTATCTACCGTTAAATGATCTACGTTCAGTACAGATTCGTCGCTTCCATTTTTACTTAATCTTGAAATTATTTGGTTAGGTGTTCCAGTTTGGAATATAAATCCTCCGTTTTGGATAATTATATCTTGGGAACTAATACTATTGATTGGGTTACCAGTTCCAATTGTAATTCCATTGACATCGAATTCAAAATTGTTAACCACGTCTTCTAGCTTGTCCTTCAATAGAAGTACATTAGAATTGTGAATTTGTGCAAGATCAGTTATGAAATCTGTCTGCAACATTTCTTGGATTGGTAGATCTAAAGGTGTAAACGCCATTTTAGTTAAATTATTTTATTTTATTTATCGATTTGATTGTTTTAGTTTAAAAGTTTATGCTTTCTCCTATTCAATCGAGTCTCTGTATTTTTTATGTAATCGTCTTTTAACATTACGGTTATCATTCGATTAATTTGATTAAGATAAACGTTTCCGTAATTATCATGAATTTCAACATGAATAGTAAACTTTCCTAGATCTTTAAATTTCCATGCAAAATATGGAGATGATCGTACTTTTACTACTTCTTCTCCACTATCTAAATTTGTTAAAGTCCAGATATATTCTAGTTTACCGTCAATATTATTAACATTAAAGAACATCGGTGTATTTTCTGGAATATTGAATGATGAATCAAATACTTTTATATCGTTTATATTAAATGAATTCTGATCCATTATGGTTGGAAGATATCCAACTTGCACATCGTTATCAAATTTCCAAAATTCTTTATCAACCCAGAAACTTGGATCCTGTACTGCTCCACTTAGTATATCAGAAGTTTTAGCGGCTAGGAATAATGTTTCATCATCAAACACTGATGATATTGCTTTAAAATGATCAATTATTCTATCAGAATAAATTTCTCTTGGTAAAAAGAATGTGTATTTGTCAACGTCTGATAATCCGCTGGATGGACTTGATGTACGAGGAGCAGGGCTTCCAGAGTTAGTTCCGTCATCCATTAATATATGATACATTTCCTTACTTAAATACTCAGCTTGGGCGTGAATTATATGTTGATCATCTGACTTGCGTCCATCGATTATCTCGTAATTAAATAGTCTAATTCCAGGATGGTTACTTTCATTTAAAATACCTATTAATTCTTCATTTGTAGTAAAAGACGGGATTGTATAAGGAGTAAATAATGATATTTGAATAGTTTTACCTGGGTGCGGATTTCTTAAGTAGAATCCAGCATTAAAATCATCTACATAGATTGCGTCTGATATTCTCATAAAGAATAGTGACTTAAATGTCATATCCTTGAAATCACTTAGTTTCATAGGTTCACTATCTTCGCCAAGTCCCCAGTATAATTTCTTAGGATGAGCTTGTGCAAGATCTGAATACGAAACGTATGTACTTGAATCTACATCAAATAATTCTGCATCATACATTTTTTGACCCATTCCATACCCATTTTTATAGTACCATGCATATTCCATGATATTTCTGTCTATATCTAGATCAGATATGGCAGATTCATTATCTAACACGTTTAATTTTGGGAAATAAGATGGACTCGTTCCAAAGTCTATTAATCGTACATTTTTAAGATTATCTAATGTATATTTAAATTTATCCTCTAATCTAGTAATAGCAGTTATATGAGGAACTTGATCAGATTGCACAGTTATAAATTTACTATAAATATTAGTATTCCCGTAAAAATCATGTAGTTCAGCAGTTACTCTGTATCTTCCGTGATATGGTAAGAAATGTGCAATCTCATGTAAATATTCAATTGGTCCTCTCCATTCAAATGAATAAGGATTAGGAGCATCTTTTGTAATTTTCCAGGTAATCTCATGGAAGTTTCTAAAATCTAGATTAGCAAGTGTATAATGAGGATCATATGATCCCATTGATTGTAAATCTTCGAACGTAACTCCTCTAAATGTGTGTACTGTAAACTTATCATTGAAAATATTGAATACACAGGCTGCACCTATAATTCTATCAGGATCATCTCCATCTTCCCATGTTAATCTCTTGCCAAGGTCGGGGTATCTTTGTTCTTTAATTTCTTTGTAAAACGTTTTGACATAATCAACCATAGTTGCAATATGAGTATGTGCATACTTTTGATTGTTTTGATATGGGTTGTTTACTCCACCATTAAAAATAACAGTTCCAAAATCAGTTCCACTTGGATGTTCTTTTCTTAATAATGGATTTAGAGATCTAATTGTAAAATCTACATCATCACTTGGAAAACATTGTACTTCTGATTCTTCATTTAAATCGTGATCAAATATCTTTGTGTTATCTTTCCAAGTTTTAACTGTGATCTTTTGAAAGTAAATAAACTCTCCGATAATATCCTTAATCTTTACGTTAATTGGTAAAAATTCATTCTCTGTTTTCTCTTTTAGCTTATTAAGTTTATAAAATATTTCGTCAACTGTAAAATCAGTAGTTTCTTCTACTATGGGAACACCGTCGTCATCGAATACATCTGTTGCTTGAGTAAATTCATAAATTAAAGCAAGGCATTCTGTTTTTCTAAACTGCTTGCCATGTTTGATGTTCTTGTTTTTATCCAAGATATTCATGTTGTCGATTTTGCCATCATCTAAATAATCAGTAATATCCACTAAGAATTGTTTCTCAAAATACGAGGAATTCTTATTAATATTTTCCCAATATTCTTTAATGCGCAAAACGTCCTTGTATCCCAATAGATTTACAAAGTTATTTAAGCCTTTATATGTTCCAATATATGGATATACTTGGTCTTTGTTTACAAGTAAACTCTTTCTAGCCTCATTTAATTGTTCCCAATCTGGAAATGCCTCTTTTATGTTGTATTCCTTTAGGATATTAGCGTCTTCCTTATTGAATTTAATACCAAAGTTTCTTGCCCATACTCCAAATCTTTCATCTTCATCTAATCCTTCTCCATAAAACTTAATCTCAGC
>Ga0307488_10002274_pt1 | contig 16265 bp, 18 predicted proteins | sample SB02metaG_FD_202248 | JGI IMG/M metagenome (GOLD analysis project Ga0307488, IMG submission 202248) | Sea-ice brine microbial communities from Beaufort Sea near Barrow, Alaska, United States - SB 0.2 | ecosystem: Environmental > Aquatic > Marine > Coastal | place: USA: Alaska | collected... | reverse complement strand
ATTTGGCTTCGTTGGTAAAAGACATGATGCAATCGGATGTGAAGTTGATGCAAAAAGAACAGTATTTGAAAGCGGGTGGTTACCACGCGAGTAAAAATTTAGAATAATTACATTAAAAAAAGACGAGTGATGGTCGTAGAGAAAAAATAAGCTATGAAAGTAGGAATCACCTTTTCAACCTTTGATCTTTTCCATGCCGGGCATGTGAAGATGTTAGAAGAAGCAAAACGTCAGTGTGATTATTTAATTGTTGGGCTGCAATTAGACCCCTCGATTGATCGCCCTGAGAAAAACGGACCTTCACAGTCGATTATAGAGCGTTATATTAAGCTCAAAGGATCTAAGCATGTAGATGAAATTGTACCCTATGTTTCTGAACAAGATTTAGAAGACATTTTACGTTCTTTTAAATTGGATGTTCGAATTATTGGCGATGAGTACAAGGAAAAGAATTATACAGGGAGAGATTATTGCGAAGAAAAGGGAATCGAGCTCTATTACAACTCTAGAGATCACAGATTCTCTTCGAGTGGACTTAGAAAGCAAGTGAAACAAACAGAAGATAAATAAGAAATGAATATTACAGTTATAGGATCCGGTTATGTTGGGCTCGTCTCAGGAACCTGTTTTGCAGAGATGGGAAACAGGGTTACTTGCGTAGATATAGACCCCGCTAAGATTGAAAAACTAAACCAAGGGATCATTCCTATTTTTGAACCAGGTTTAGAAACGATGGTTTTGAAAAATGTAAAAAATGAAAATTTATTTTTTACAACAGGGTTAAACGAAGCGTTACAAAATTCTGAAATCGCTTTTATAGCCGTAGGAACTCCTATGGGAGATGATGGTTCTGCAGATTTACAATATGTATTGGCTGTAGCCAAGTCTATAGGGCAGTCGATGCAAAAAAGACTGATTGTGGTCGATAAATCTACCGTACCAATCGGAACTGCTGATAAGGTAAAGGCGACCATTCAAAAAGAGTTAGATGAAAGAGGGTCTGATTTAGAATTTGATGTGGTTTCGAATCCTGAATTTTTAAAAGAGGGAGCTGCGATAGATGATTTCATGAAGCCCGATCGAGTGGTTATTGGAGCTGATTCTGAGATTGCATTTAAAAAAATGAAAGAGCTATACTCTCCTTTTTTTAGATCACATGACCGTTTTATCACGATGGACATTCGTTCTGCTGAAATGACGAAGTATGCTGCCAATGCAATGCTAGCTACCAAAATATCTTTTATGAATGAAATTGCCAATATCTGTGAAAAGGTAGGGGCAGATGCAAATCAGGTACGCATTGGAATTGGTTCGGATCAGCGCATAGGATATAGTTTTATTTATCCAGGTGCAGGTTATGGTGGTTCTTGTTTTCCAAAAGATGTAAAAGCACTCACAAAAATTGCCAAAGAAAATGGCTATACTGCGCAATTGATCACCGCAGTAGAAGAAGTAAATGATGCCCAGAAATTAGTGATCGCTCAAAAAATTGTAACCCGATTTGGTGAAGACCTAACTGGCTTTACTTTTGGTGTTTGGGGCTTGGCCTTTAAGCCAGGAACCGATGATATGCGAGAAGCTCCATCCATTTATGTAATCAAAGAATTAGTGAATAGAGGTGCTCAAATAAAAGCCTATGATCCGAAAGCAATTGATGAAGCAAAAGAGCACTACCTGAAAGGAGTTCAAAATATAACGTATGTAGATTCGAAATATGATGTTTTAAAAAACGCTGATGCACTGGTATTACTTACTGAGTGGAAAGAGTTTCGTTCTCCAGATTTTGAAGAGATGAAAACACAATTGAAAACGCCTGCTATCTTTGATGGGAGAAATCAATATAATACATTTAACTTAGAGGAAAAAGGGTTTGAATATCATCAAATAGGAAAAAGTAAATGAAAATATTAGTTACTGGGGCAGCTGGATTTATTGGATTTCATACTTGTTTAAAATTAGTAGACCAAGGTCATGAAGTTTATGGCATTGATAATATTAATGATTATTATGAACCAAAATTAAAGTTTGATCGATTAAACGAGTTAGGGTTTAACGAAACTGAAATAAAACCATTTAAAACTAAAGTTCAAAGTGCAAAATTTAATTCTCTACGATTTTCTAGAATAGATTTAGTTGATCATAAAAGTATTGATAATTTATTTAAACAAGAACAATTTGAAGTAGTTTGTAATCTAGCCGCTCAAGCGGGAGTCAGGTATTCTATAGAAAATCCAAAAGCCTACATTGATAGTAATATCTCGGGGTTTTTAAACATTCTTGAAGGATGTAGAAAACATAAAGTAAAACATTTGGTGTATGCGAGTAGCTCTAGCGTTTATGGAGAAAATAAAAAAGTACCTTTTGAAACTACTGATAATGTAGACCATCCAATTAGTTTATACGCTGCTACAAAAAAGAGCAATGAGTTAATGGCACATACATATGGCCATTTGTATAGCTTTAAAACCACCGGATTGCGTTTTTTTACTGTTTATGGACCCTGGGGAAGACCTGATATGGCTTATTATCTATTTGCAGAAGCAATCTTAAATAGCCAACCTATTAAGGTGTTTAATAACGGTGAAATGGAGCGGGATTTCACATACATAGATGATATCGTAAATGGCGTGACTAAGATACTTGAAAAGAATATTGACTCAAGAGAGCACTATAAAATATACAACATAGGTAACAATAAAACGGAAAGCTTAAAAGACTTTATAGCAATTATTGAAAAGGCTATGGGTCAAAAAGCAATTAAAGAAATGTATCCAATGCAGCAAGGAGATGTTCCTAAAACATTTGCTGATATTAGTGAATTAATCAAAGATTATAAATACTCTCCAAGTACAGATATTAAATATGGAGTTGAATACTTTATTAATTGGTATTTAAAATATAATAAAAACAAATAATGAGAAAGAAAATATTATTAATTTTTGGCACACGCCCAGAAGCAATCAAAATGGCTCCTTTGGTTAAAGAGTTTAAAAAACATCCAGAAAAGTTTGATACTAAAGTTTGTGTAACCGCACAACACCGAGAAATGTTAGATCAAGTATTAGGTTTTTTTCAGATCAAACCTGATTATGATTTAGATTTAATGAAACCAGGGCAAAATTTACATGGCTTAACAGCTACTATTATTGAATCTCTAAGGCCAATTCTAGAAGAATTTACTCCAGATTATGTATTTGTTCATGGAGACACTACGACAACGATGGCAGGTTCTATAGCTAGTTTTTACTCAGGAGCAAAAGTATGTCACGTAGAAGCGGGGCTAAGAACAAATAATAAACTATCTCCTTTTCCTGAGGAAATAAATCGTCAAATTACAGGTAGAATTTGTGACTATCATTTTGCTCCTACAGAAACTTCAAAGAGTAATTTACTGAAAGAAAATATTTCTGAGGGTTCAATTTTAGTTACTGGAAATACGGTGATTGATGCCTTGATAAAGTCTGTTGAGAAAGTTAATGAAAATCCAAGTCAATTAATTCAAGATCTCTCAAAACAAATAGGAAATCAAGAAGTTGTTTTAGTCACAGGTCATCGAAGAGAGAATCATGGTGGAGGATTTGAAAGAATTTGTAAAGCTTTAAAACGGATTGCTAAAGATGATACAAATCGTTTGATTATTTATCCTGTTCATTTGAATCCAAAGGTACAGGAACCTGTGAATAGAATCTTGTCGGGAGTTAGTAATGTAATTTTAATAGATCCTTTAGCCTATCAAGATTTTATTTGGTTAATGAATCGGTCTAAAATTATTATTACTGATAGCGGAGGTGTTCAAGAAGAAGCACCAAGTCTAGGAAAACCAGTTTTAGTAATGAGAGATACCACTGAAAGACCAGAAGCAGTAGAAGCAGGTACAGTTTTATTAGTTGGAACTAATGAAGAGTTGATTGTTTCTAAAGCATTGGACTTATTAAACAATAACGAAAACTTTGAAAAAATGTCAAAGCTTCATAATCCATATGGAGACGGGCTGGCATCAAAAAGAATTGTAAACTTTATAAAAAATATAAAATAATGAATCCAGAAGTTGTAACCATAGGATTAGGATATATAGGATTGCCAACCTCAGCATTAATTGCCTCTCACGGGACCAATGTGTTAGGTGTTGATATAAACCAAAGTGTTGTTGACACCATTAATCAAGGAAAGATTCATATTATTGAGCCTGACTTAGATGCCATTGTTTCAAAAGCGGTTTCAAACGGCTTTTTTACAGCATCAACAAAGCCCACTTCAGCAGATGTATACCTGATAGTAGTTCCTACACCCTTTAAAGCGAATCACGAGCCAGATATTTCATTTGTTGAAGCCGCAACAAAAGGAATTATTCCACTGTTGAAAAAAGGAGACTTATATATTATAGAATCAACTTCTCCTATTGGTACAACTGATAAAATGCAGAAACTAATATTTGCATCAAGACCTGAGCTTAAGGGAGCTATTCATATCGCCTATTGCCCTGAAAGAGTTTTACCAGGAAATGTCATGCATGAACTTGTTGAAAATGATCGTGTTATTGGAGGTGTAGATGAAGCCTCTACTCAAAAAGCAATCTTATTTTACAGTAAGTATGTGAAAGGTGAGTTGCATGGCACGAATGCACGAACAGCAGAGATGTGTAAGTTGGTAGAAAACTCATCAAGAGATGTGCAAATAGCTTTTGCTAATGAACTTTCCTTGATATGTGATAAAGCAGATATTAATGTATGGGAATTAATCAATCTTGCAAACAAACATCCTAGAGTAAATATACTACAACCTGGTTGTGGAGTTGGTGGACATTGTATTGCCGTTGACCCTTATTTTATTGTATCTGATTATCCAATGGAATCAAAGATTATAGGAATGGCAAGAGAAGTAAATAATTATAAATCTTTTTGGTGTGCTGAAAAAATTCAAAATGAAAAACTTAAATTTGAACTAGAGCATAGTAGAAAACCAAAAACGGCTCTAATGGGATTGGCATTTAAACCAAATATAGACGATCTTCGAGAGTCACCAGCAAAATATATAGCTCAAAAAGTATTGCAGAACTCTAATAATGAGGAACATTACATTGTTGAGCCCAACATTTGTAAACATAATGTATTTAAGCTTACAGAATATAATACAGCTATTGAACATGCTGATATTATAGTTTTTTTAGTGTCACATAAAGAATTTAAAGGTTTAAAGATTCCATCAAGTAAGGTAGTTTTAGATTTTGCAGGAATTCGTAATAGTTAACTTAATATGTTTCAATTTAAAGAAAAAATTTTGGGCCTATCTGAGTTTAGTAAGAATGTAATTACTCTTATGACGGGGACTATGTTAGCTCAAGCATTACCTATTGCAATTAGTCCAATTTTAACTAGATTGTACTCTCCAGATGATTTTGGAGTATTTGCTTTATTTATGAGTATTACATCAATATTTGGAGCAATAATTACAGCACGGTATGAATTGTCTATTATGTTGCCTAAGTCGAATAGTGATGCGGCAAACCTTGTAGTACTTTCATTAAGTATAGCGTTTTCATTAAGTATAATGTTATTAATTGTTGTTTTTGTTTTTAATGATCAAATAGTTAGTTTTCTAGGTAATACTGATTTGAAAAATTGGCTTTATTTTATTCCTTTATCAGTCTTATTAACAGGGGTTTATCAGAGTTTAAATTATTGGAGTAATAGAAATAAAAAATATAAAAGATTAGCGTCAGCAAAAGTTATTCAAAGCTCTATGAAGGGAGGAGCAAATACTGGTTTTGGTTTTTTAAATATTGGAGCTATAGGTCTTATTTTTGGTACAATTATTGGTCAGTTGTTTTCAACACTATTGTTATTTTTTTTAGTAAAAAAAAATAACAATAATTTCTTTGAAAATGTGTCAATAAATAGAATGAAGCAATTGGCAAAAAAATATGAGAAATTTGTTAAGTATGATTTACCGGCTTCGATTTCCTATTCTTTATATTCTAACATGGCTGTGGTTTTTTTTAATAAATTTTTTGAAAGTGCAATTTCAGGTTTTTACTTTTTTGCAAATAGATTATTGAAAGTACCATTCTCCTTTTTTATTAATGCATTTTCAGATGTTTTTTATCAAAAAATTTCCACAACAACCGATTTAAATATTATTTCTAAAGAAGTAAATAACTATTCCACTAAACTGTTGAAATTTACAATTATTCCTTTTTTATTAATTGTTTATAACTCCTATTTTTATGTTGGGTTTGTCTTTGGTGATGAGTGGGTTGATTTGTGGAAGTATATGTATATTTTCTCTTTGCCAATATATATAGCTCTAATATTGTCTCCTTATGGACATGTTCTTAAAGTTGTTAATAGACAAGAGGTTTCAATGTTTTTGCATTTTTCTAGATTATTAATAATTGGAGGTTATTTTATTTCTTACTTTTTTATAGAGTATGATTTCATTTGGTTTCTATTTATTTTCTCAATTTTAGAAGCCAGTATTCATATTCTTTTATGCTTTTTTGTTGATAAAATAATTCAAAATAAAAAAACATCAACCAACTTGGTTTTTAGAGTTATTGTACTAGTGTTCATATTGTTTATAAATTATAATTCAGTATTAAATAAATAAAAATGAATAGTCAAAAGAAAGCCAGAGAATCCGATGAATACAAAATTCAAGATGATGAATATAAGTTTCCTTATCATTATATTCCATACTTTGATAACAATAATTCACCAAATAGAATTAGAATTCTAAATAATGGTTTTGAATATTTATGCTATACTCAATTATTCTGAAGCAGAAGGTGTAGATTTATCTGAAAGAGCAATTACTTTTGCAAAAGCATTCAACCCTAATTTAAATATAATTGCAGGAGATGCTAATGATATTAAACAAACGTATGATATTATCATTGCGATTGAAGTCTTAGAACATATTCCAGATGATATTTCCGATACTTTTTGGAAAACACTCTATAATAAGTTAAATGTTGGAGGGAAGTTAATTATATCGGTTCCTTCAGTTAATAAGCCAATGCTTGATAAGCATTTTAGACATTATAATATTGAGGTTTTAAAAAAAGAAATCGAATCTGCTCAATTATTAAATAAGTTTAAGTTCCTCAGTGAGGAATATATATATTTTGAAGATAAAATAGTAAGAGTATGGAATAGATTTTCTAATAATAAATATTGGATTTTTGAATTAAAGTATCTTAAAAATTATATTTGGAGAAGGATTCAGAAAAAATTAACAAAAGCACCATCTAACAAAGGGCTTCATTTAGTTGTAGAGCTAATTAAGCAATCCTAAAAATTTTTTAATGATACTTTTATCAGAGAGTAAAATTGACTATAAATATTCTAATATTTATAATAGAATTGATAATCTAGAACCCTTAGAGGGAACTTTTTTATTTTTAATGAAGAAATTAATTAGTAGCAGAAATTCAATTTATCATATTAGGTATATAAAATATAAAAACTTTATATCTTCTTTTTCTCGTTTACTAATTATTTTTTTAATATCTAGAATAAGTCAATCTAAAATCGTTTGGACATGTCATAATATTTATGAGCATAATATTCCTTCCAAAAGAGCAAATATTATTTTACGGTTATTTATTACAACTATAGTTAGTGATATTATTGTTTTCCATGAAGATCTATTAAAATATTTACCAAAGAATTCTTTAAAGAAAACGACAGTTGCCTGTTTTGGGGATTTTAAAAGTTTTATTGAAAATCAAAAAGTAATTAATAATGATTTTAAGGATAAGTATCATAAGTGGTTGAAAAGTAAAAAATCATCTTATCCCAATATTGTTTCTATTTCTGCAGCTAAAAAGAATAATCTTAAACTATTGATAGACGGCGTTGCAAATACTCAAATTAACACCTTAATTATTGCTCCTAATAGTAAAATAGAGGTGCCTAAAGAAGCATCTAATATTTTTATATATAGAAATTTCGTTTTTTCAGAAGTCAAAACTATTTTGAACACAAAGAATAATTTTATAGGTTTTATTGGGCATGAGAATATAAGTGTACCTACATCTTTATATATGTATGCTAGTTATAAAATCCCTATAATAGCTTTTAATATAGAGCCTGTAAATTCAATTATAACAATGTATCAATTGGGTATATCAATAAAAAACCCGCAAGAGTTAGAAAAAGCTTATTATACAATTTTAGACAATTATGATACTTATGTAGAGAATGTGTTATTTTTTTTAAAGGAAAATAGCTGGGAAAAGTCAGCATTAGTTCACAGAGATATATTTATATGATATTATTCTTAATTTTTACATTATTCTTAATATTTTACTCTTATAAAGATAAAGAAGCTTTAAGATTTGTGGGTCTTGGTTATTTCTTAGGAGTAATAATTTACTTAATTAAACTTTTTGAAGTAGGTTTTGATAGAATCCCCTATTTTATCAGTGATGAAAATGGATATTATTATCAGTATGGTAATCCTTTTCTAGACTCAACAAAAGTAGATAGAATAGTTTGGTATGCTATCAACTATTTTGAAAGAAATTTTGATTTAGGAGGGGATATAGGTATTAAACTTTTAAATATTCCAATTACTATTTTAGGAATTATTTTGTTGGGAAGAATATTTAAAAATCAGATAAAATATCGAAATTTTATTTTATGTGTCCCATACTTGTTAATATTAATGACAATGAATTTGAGAGATTGTCTTATAATAACTATAGCATCTGGATTTGTTTATAACCTAGATGGATTTAAGATAAAAAAAATAATCTTACAATTAATATTTTTAATTACCATTTTTTATCTACGTCCTGTTATGGCTTTTATCATGATTTTGACTACTTTATTTTTTTTCTTTTTTAAGAAAAAAAGAGTTAAAAAAAATAAACAAATAGGCCTTGGTACAATTCGTAGTTTTGCAATTATATCAATTTTATTACCTGTGTTGTATTTTACTCTACAAGCAACAATAAGCCGTAAAGTTGTTAGATATATGTATTATGTTGAACAGAATTTCGGTAATTCTAAAAAATATGAAGAAAGAATAGCAGCAAAAGGTGTTGTAAGTTTAGCTACTTCCGATAATATAATTGTTAATGTGTTTTATGGTTCCTTAAGATATGTTGGCGCTCCAATTCCAACTTCATTATTATCAAGGATCTTAAAGGGTGAAGGTAATTACGGGCAGACAGATGATATAACAAGAATGTTAAATCAAATTATATATTACTATTTTTTAATGTATATTTTTTTTAATTTTCGACAAATTAAATTGGTAGTTAAAAAATTAACAACACCACAGGTTATCATTCTTTCATTCTTTTTTTGCCATTTGCTAATCTATTCATTTTTGGCCTTTGGGGGCACACACCAAAGAACTAAAATACCATTTCAATTATTTATCTTCATTATTTATTCTTTAATTAGCTACAACAAAAAAAATGAAAATTATAGTATTCGCTAAAACTAATCTCACTTTTGACGGAAGAATATTGTCACATTTAGATAAATTAACTGAAGGTTTTCCTAAAGCTAATATTCTTTTTTTACTTCTTCCTGATGGGAAGACTGATGTAAACCTATCACCATCTATTCAAATAAAGGAATTTAATTTTAAACTTAGGAAATTCTTTTCAAAATATGTGATACTACAGTTTGTAACAGCACTTGTCTTTGCTATATATCAGATAGTAACTATTTTAAAGTATAAACCTAAAATCATAACTGTACATGATCTAAGTGCCGCTTTAGGCCCAGTAATATTGTCATTTTTCACAAGACTAAATATTATTTACGACGATCATGAATTATTCGAAAGGCCTACAAATGTAGTTGAATACTTTTGGTATTATGTTGAAAGAAGGATTCTTAAAATTGCAAACGGTATTATAGTTGCCAATAAGGAACGGCAAAAAATTATATATTTCATCTTTAAACCGAAATGTAGGATTGTGGTGGTTGAAAACTATCCGTACTATAAAAACAATACCCAAAACACTCAAATAAATAATGCATTAAAAGAAATTAAGAAGAAAAATAAAATATTACTTCACCAGGGGCGCATTTTTAATGAAAGGGGAGCTAAAGAAATTAAACAGATTATTAACCAATTGCCTTATGATTGGTGTTTTTGCGCAATAGGTGTCCCCAATAAAGAATTTAATGCACTATTTGAAGAGGTATTATATGATAAATCAAAATTTATTAATCTTGGTTATGTAAATTACAATGAGGTTCAAAGTATATGGAATGAGGTAGATGCGACAATAATTATATATAAAACAAATTTTATAAATAATCGATATTGTGCACCAAACAGATTGTTTTTTGCATTAAAAACAGGTATTCCAATTATTGTAAATAAAGAAAATCCAATATTAGCGGAAACTATTAGAAACAATAAAAATGGTATATTAATTCAAGAAGATAAAGTTTGTGTTTCTTCTTTTTTTGAAAACTATAATAAATATAAAGAAAATGCCAATTCAATTGTTAGCAAACACACAGATAAAGAAAACGACAATAAAATAATCAATATTTATTCACTTTTAATAAAACATGCTAATCTTTAAAATCAACGGTAATTGCATTTATAAATATATTTAGGTTTCTTAATTTTATTTATAAGTATTAATTGGTACATAAATTAAAAATATGCAAAAGATAATTAGAAAGATAAAAGTTTTAATAACTCAATTAAAATATTTTTCAAATGGAGCAAATATTGGTAAAGATGTTATGATTGAAAAAAACGTTCAATTATCTCAAGGGGTTATAATTGGTAACCATGCCTATATTGGACCTAATTGTAATATTCGGGGTAATATCCATATTGGATCACATTTTTTGTGTGCAGATAATGTGTGCTTTGCAGGTAATGATCACGTATTTAATAAAGTAGGTTTTCCAATCAGTGAAGCAGGTACCCCAAAAGCATTGACCACATTAATTGGAGTGGATGTTTGGATTGGTCGTAATGTAACAATCATGAGAGGTGTTATTATTGGAGATTGTTCAATAGTCGCCGCTGGAAGCGTAATAACAAAAGATGTTGAGCCATTTTCAATAATGGGTGGAGTACCAGGAAGATTAATAAAAAAAAGATTTTCTAATGATGAAGAAAGAAGAGTACATTTAACTTTAATAAATAAATATGAATAATATTACAGTAATTATACTTACATATAATGAAGAATTAAATCTATTCTATGCTCTAGAAAATATCAAAGACTTCGCGAATGAAATAGTTATTTTAGACAGTTATTCTTCGGATAACACTATTGAAATAGCAAAGAAATATAATGCAAATATTTTCTATAGAAAATTTGATAATTATTCTTCTCAAAGAAAATATAGTTTAAATGAACTTCCAATCTCAAATGAATGGGTTTTTGTTCTTGATGCCGATGAGTATTTAACTAAGGAATTAAAGGATGAAATTACTATTTTACTTAATAATGAGAGTAAAATGAATGATGCTTATGTAATAAAAAGGAGGTTTTATTGGCAAGGTCAATGGTTAAAACGATGTTTTTATCCAACTTATTTATTGCGCTTTGGAAAAAAAGGGCTAATAGATTGTGATGATAGACCAATAAATGAACATATAATTTGTAAATCTAAAAGTATTGGTCATTTGAAAAATGACTTTATAGACTATAATAGGAAAAGTTTATCAGATTGGGTTATAAAACATAATGATTACGCATCAAGAGAGGCAGACCAATTGATTAAAGGTGATAAAACAAATTATAATTTCTTCGCATCTCAATACGAAAGAAAAAGATGGATAAGAAAAAATATTTGGAATAAATTACCGCCAATTCTTAGGCCGATAATTTATTTTATATATAGATATTTTCTGCAATTGGGCTTTTTAGATGGTAAAAAAGCATTGATGTATCATTTCATTGATAGTTTTGTTTACAGAATACTTATTGACTTCAAATACTTAGAAAAAAAATGGAAAAAATCAAAACCATGAGAAATGTTATAAAAAATTAAGTAAAAATATTATTATTAAAAGCAAATTATTTGAAATTTCTGGTAGTATTTCGTTTTTTATCTCACCAGATTCTCAAATGAGGTATTTGAAAATTTATTATATGTTGTTAAAAATCGTGTAAATGAGAATTCAGTTGTGTGGTATATAGGGGCAATATAGGTTTATTTACATTTGCATCAGCTTTTAAGGCTAAAGAAGTTGTTGCTATTAAGGCTGATTTGTTTTTGGTTCATCTTTTAAATAAACCCAAAAAATCATCAAAAAACAACCATAAAAACATTAAAATACTGACAATAGCTATTTCTGACGAAATCTCTATAGGTAAATTTGAAATTGCTGTAAGAGTAAGAGCTTCAAATAGTTTAACGTATTCAAATCCAAATAGTCGATTAACAAAAGGAGGAGTGAGAGAAATTAATTTTGTGCCAACTTTTACATTAGATTATTTATTAAATTTTTTCAATACGCCTACTTTAATTAAAATTGATGAAGAAAGAGCAGAATTTTAGGTTTTAAAAGGGATGGAAAAGATACCCGAAGATTTTAGACCAATCCTATATATAGAAGTTTTATTAGAATATATTGATGAGATAACAGATTTATTGGTGAAAAATAATTATCAATTATATAATGAATTAGGTCTAGGTGCAAAGAAGTGCAATTTTAATACTATAGCTATTAATTCATTATGTGATTAATATTCTGCTTATTATAAGAAGTAAATAATTAAAAATCAATTATTTTATCTTCTAATAGCATATAATTATTTGTTTATTTAAGGGTGGGTATCTGAAGATAATCTTAAATCTAATGCTGTATATATAAAACAACCAAAAGAGTTTATTGAACATTATTTAAATGAAAACAAGTATAATGAAAAAGAAAGTTTTAATAGGTTATAATTACATCTTACATTACAGAAAACCTATGTTTAATCTATTGTCTGAGAGATATAATGTAACGGTATTACATTCAGGTAAAAGTATAAATAATAATAACGATAAGTACCAAGAGTTGATTTTTCCTGTAAAGAAGATTGGCCCTTTTTTTTTACAAAAAGGATTAATCAAGGAGATACAGAAAAATAATTACGATTATGTAATTTTATTATTTGATGTTAGATGGATCAATACGATTATTTCAATAATAAAATATCGAAACAAGGAGAAAATTATTTTATGGGGAGTTTGGTTAACAAAAAATAACATAATTAATAAGATAAGGCTTTGGTTTTCTAAAAAAGTTTATGCAAATGTTTTTTATACGCAGAAATCTAGAGAAGATTTCATTAACTTGGGAATCAATAAATCGAATGCATATGTGGCTAATAACACTTTTAATGTAGTTGAAAGAGTAAAATCATATAAGAATGAAATAAAAGATCTTATTTTATTCGTAGGGAGTCTAGATTCTAGAAAAGAAAATGATATTTTAATTTCTTCATTTCAGAATATTATTAATAAGATACCTGATAATATTTGTTTATTTTTCATTGGAGATGGAGATCAAATGGATGAATTGTCTAATCAAGTTGAAGATTATAATATTCAATCTAGAGTTAAGTTTTTAGGTAGAATTGAAGATATAAATAGACTAAAATATTTTTACAAAAGGGCAATAGTATCCGTGTCTTATGGGCAATCAGGACTTTCTGTGCTTCAAAGTTTAGGATATGGTGTGCCTTTTTTAACTAAAGAAAATTCAATTAGTGGAGGAGAGAAAACCAATATTAAGCATAACTTAAATAGTATTTTCTGTGATGATTCACAAAATTCCCTAGAAAGTTACTTGACTAAACTATGCCTAGATATAAAGCTCTCGAGAGAATTAGGAAAGAATGCATTTCAGTATTATACTAAATATTGTACCATTGAGAATATGACTCAAGGTTTTATAGATGCTATTGAAAAAACGGAAGAAACTGTAATCGATATAAGAAAATAATAACTAATGAAAAGAGAAGTGAAAATTTGTTCCAACTGTGTTATGGACATAACAGATTCAAAAATCATTTTTGATGATAAAGGAGTTTGTGACCATTGTAATACCTATTACACTGCCATTTTACCCAAATGGCACACTGGTGAAAAAGGAGATAAAGCTTTAAAAGAGATTGTTAAAAAAATCAAGAAAGAAGGAGAAGGTAAAGATTTTGATTGCTTAATGGGTATGAGTGGTGGAGTAGATAGCTCATATCTTTTGTATATAATGGTTGAAAAATACGGTTTGAGACCTTTAGTTTTTCATGTAGATGCTGGTTGGAATTCTCAAATTGCTGTTAATAATATAGAAAGATTAGTAGATGGACTTGGTCTTGATTTATATACAGAAGTAATTAATTGGGAGGAAATAAAAGATTTACAATTGGCTTTCTTTAAATCAGGCGTTTCACATATAGATACACCACAAGATCATTCATTTTTTGCAACTATGTATAAATTTGCCTCAAAGCATAATATAAAGCATATTTTAACTGGTGGAAATTACTCTACAGAATGTGTTAGGAACCCATTAGAGTGGATGTACTATCAGTCTGATTCTATACAACTAAAAGATATCTATAAAAAGTATGGAACAGGAAAACTTAAAGATTACCCAGTAACAAATATTCTATGGCACAAGGTTTTTTTACCATACTTTAAAAAAATAAAATTAATTAGACCTTTAGATTTTTTTCCATACGACAAAGACGAAGCTATGAAAACATTAGTTGATAAGTTTGGTTATCAAGAATATCCTCAAAAACACTTTGAATCGAGATTTACAAGGTTTTATGAAAGTTATTGGTTGCCTAAAAAATTTGGGTTTGATACTAGAAAAGTTCAATATTCGAGTTTGATATTAACAAATCAAATGACTCGTGAAGATGCGTTGGAGAAATTAAAGCATCCTGCTTATGATCCTAAGACGATAAAACAAGATTTTGAATATATTGCCACTAAGTTAGGAATATCTTTAAAAGAATTACAATCCTATATGGACGCTCCAAATAAAACTTATAAAGATTATAAATCTCAAGATAATATCTATAGTATTGGCGCTAAAGTAATGCGTTTTCTTGGGTTAGAAAAAGGCGGTAAAAGATGATAGGAATAATTGATTATGGTTCGGGTAACGTTCATGCTATTGCGACTATTTACAAAAACTTAAATATCGATTATGAAGTAATATCCAATAAAAGTGACTTAAAAAATGCCGATAAACTTATTTTACCTGGTGTTGGAGCATTTGATGCAACAATGCAACAATTGATTGATTCGGGGCTAAGGGATGAATTAAATGATTTAGTAATAAGAAAAAAAGTTCCTATTTTAGGGATTTGTGTTGGTCTACAAGTAATGGGTTTTGGAAGTGATGAAGGTGATTTACCAGGTCTTGGGTGGATTCCAGGGATAGTAAAAAAATTCAATATAGATAAAATTGCATCTAAGCCCAAATTGCCACATATGGGGTGGAATACAATTAAAGATATTCAAAATCACAGTTTATTTAAAGGTATAGACAATGAATTTGGTTTTTACTTTGTGCATAGCTATTATTTTGAATGTGAGAGTGAAGATAATATATTGACAACATCCAATTATAATATTGATTTTACGTCTGCTATCTATTCAGATCACATAATTGGAATTCAATTTCATCCAGAAAAAAGCCACGGAAACGGTGTGTTATTATATAAAAATTTTGCTCAATTATAATTATGTTAAGATCAAGAATTATTCCGTGTTTATTAATACATAATAAAGGTTTAGTTAAAACTGTAAATTTTAAAGATCCAAAATATGTTGGTGATCCAATTAATGCAGTAAGAATTTTTAATGAAAAGGAGGTAGATGAATTAATAGTTTTAGATATTGATGCTACCAAAGAGAACAGAGGTCCAAATTTAAAAATGATTAAAAACTTAGCAGATGAGTGTAGAATGCCATTTTGTTATGGTGGTGGAATAACAACAGTTGAACAGGCAAAAAAAATTATAAATTTAGGAGTAGAAAAGGTAGCGTTGTCTTATTCAGCCTTAAATAATATAAGTTTATGTCAAGAAATTGGTAAAATTATAGGTAATCAGAGTGTTGTTGTTGTGCTAGATGTGAAAAAGAAAAAAATCTTTGGGGGTTACGATATTTATACTCACAATGGAACCAAGAAGAGTAACTGGAAATTAAACGATTTTATTTCAAAATTAGAAGAAATTGGAATAGGAGAAATTGTTATAAACTCCATAGATAATGACGGGGTAATGCAAGGATACGATTTGCCTTTAATAGAAAATA
>Ga0307488_10002273_pt1 | contig 16269 bp, 25 predicted proteins | sample SB02metaG_FD_202248 | JGI IMG/M metagenome (GOLD analysis project Ga0307488, IMG submission 202248) | Sea-ice brine microbial communities from Beaufort Sea near Barrow, Alaska, United States - SB 0.2 | ecosystem: Environmental > Aquatic > Marine > Coastal | place: USA: Alaska | collected... | reverse complement strand
GTAGCAACTCTCAAGCCGTCGTAGCTGAAGGCGCCAGGGGGCTGTACCAATAGTTGTCCCTGAAACATCTTCTACTTGTAGTCGTAGATAGCCGCAGTTCGTTTGTTTGATGAATGATTGAAAAAAAACGTTCGGTGCAAAGCGCCAACCCCACCTGCCCCGCGACGCCCCCCGTGAGCGCGCAACGCATTGGCATGAATTCGCAAGCCTCGCCACGCTCGATGATGCGCTGGGTTGTCTCCAGTGCTGTCTCTCCCGTCTCTTCCGGATCACACTCGAACGTGGCGTCGAAGCCAGCCGCGCGACAGGGCCTGGCGGATCTTGGGAAGTTGCTCGCCACGTCATCCAACGCACTCTGAACCTTCGTCTCTTGAGTCAGTGGCACCAATTGGCATCCTATGACGTGGCGAGCAATATCCGCCAGGCCCTACCGAGCGAACGGCGTTCAGCATTTGCAGCAGCAACACCTTCTGGTTGAGGAAAATTCCCGGAGGACCCTTGACGATCATCGTCCTCCACCCTGCTGCCTCCTGCGGCGCGTGTGTGCAATTCTCGGCGTGCGTCCAATTCAAAATGTCCCCGAGCGTCGCCGCGGCAGGTGTCGAAGCCGCAGCCGTTGTTAAACTCACAGGGTGCCCATCGGGACGAGGGGAGGGCGGGACACCCATGGATTCTAAAAACTGCTTATTCCGGAACAGTTCATAATAAGTTGCCATCTCTCAACCTGCGAACAGCCTGTTGCGCGGCGCTACTGTGGCTTTGCGGCGCCGTAGTATGTGTGGGTCGGATACGGCGAAGAAAACGTGCCGTTTGAGAACTAAAAAGAAAAAAACCGCGACGCGCGCGCTACGCGCTATATACAACCCTAAACCCTAAGAAACCCTTGCCCCAGCAATCGCACGCTGACTGGATAGATGAGTGGACGCGCGCGATCTCCAGTTATTCTTGTTATTGTTCGTTCCCACACTCTTGTACGGCATTCTTGCACTCCCTTGCTCGCGCCGCGACGCCTCGATCGCCTCCCGTACCTACGCTACGTTTATGATGGGATACATGGTTGGCGGTGGCGTCTGCCTCGGCATCTACAAGGCCCTGGCCGGCAACCGCCCGTACTACCCGCGCCGCAAGGGCCCGTACTCGGTATACGACACCAAGGCAGATGGGACCCTCGTGTGGCGCAACGCCGACGCCACGGACATGATGGAGACCCCGTTCGCGGGGTGCAACACCGTGTACGACGTTTTCGAGTACGCCATCGCCAAGAACGGCAACCACCGCGCCATGGGCGAGCGCGACGTCCTCCAGTCTGAGATGGTCGGCGGGTTCGAGAAGCTGACGCTGTCGGAATACAAATGGAACACCTTCAACGAGGTCCAGGCGCGCGTCTCCAACGTCGCCAGCGGCCTCGTGGACTTCGCCAGCCTCAAGCCCAAGGACCGCGTCGTGATCTACGCCGACACCAAGATGGACTGGCAGATCGCCGCGCAGGCGGCGTTCAGCCAGAACTGCAGCGTGGTCACCATCTACGCCACGCTGGGCCCTGAGGGCGTGGAACACGGCATCAACCAAACCCAGGCCACCGTGGTGATCTGCGATGGCAAGCTGCTCAAGAACCTCACCGCCATCGCCAAGAACTGCCCCACGCTGAAGTACGTGGTGACCATGGGCGAGGTGTCTCAGGACGCCATCGCCAAGCTGCCCAGCGGCACCGCGCACGAGAAGCTGTCGGATATCGGCGCCCGCGGCGCCCGCAAGCCCTGCAAGCCATGCCCCCCCGCGCCCACCGACACCGCCATCATCATGTACACCTCCGGCACCACCGGCGCGCCCAAGGTACGGCGCTGCCGGCTGACAGCTGTGAAACTCGTGTTGAAACTGCCTCTGGTTTCAGCGGTTGAAACTGTAATATCTCAAAATTGCTTTCAAAATTTGCTTTCAAAATCAACTTGCGGCGCTACACCGCGGGTGTGGTGCTGTCGCACGCCAACGTGTGCGCCACCATGGCAGGGCGGTGCGGGTTGAACCCATGAAACCCGTGTTGAACGCGCCTGGATCACCGCTCTTGAAACTAAGCTATGATGGATTGCTTTCAAACCTTGCTTTTAACTTCAACTTGCGGCACTACAGCCTGGCGGGCCTGCTGACCGCCGGCGACTTTACCAACAAGGACGTGTACCTGGCAGGGGCTTACACTCGTCCAAGTTTCAGCTCAACTTGAGCCGTTGTTGTCACGGACGGACTGGCGCCACCCAGCATATCCGGCAAAAGGTGCTTACGTTGAGCTCAACAAATGGACCAGTGTAAGCCCCTGTGACCTGGCGTACCTGCCCCTGGCGCACATCATGGAGATGGCGGCGGAGGTGGTCATCCTGGCCACGGGCGGCAGCATCGGCTACGGCTCACCGCAGACCCTCACCGACACGGGCCTCAAGCTGGCCGCCGGCTGCAAGGGCGACGCGCCCACGCTGCAGCCCACCTTCATGGTCGGGCGGCGCAGGTTCACCCCAAGTTGACCCTGGGTTGACCGACCGCACGTCTCAGCGTTTAAAGGTGTAATATGATGATCTGCCTTCAAACCTTGCTTTCGATTGCCAGTCGCGCCCCTGCATCATGGTGTTCGCACCCGCCGTGCTGGACCGCGTGCGGCAGGCGGTGCAGGCCAAGTTCTCGGCGGCATCGCCCACGCTGAAGAAGCTGATCGCCGCCGGGCAGGGGCTTACACTCGTCCACTTTCCAGCTCAACCTGAGCTGTTTCTGACACAAAATACACCCTAAACGCCCCCTGACACCCCCTGATACCTTCCAAAGACCCCCTAAACAGCCCCTACATGCATCCCCTATCTCACAGAAAGCGCTCACGTTGAGCTGAGAAGTGGACGAGTGTAAGCCCCTGCCGCCGGGCTGTCCGCGGGCGAGCGGGAGTTCCACGCCGGCCGCTGCGGCTCCACCTTCTTCTACAACCTGCTCATCTTCAAGAAGGTGCAGAAGCTCATCGGCGGCCGCGTGCGCCTCATGATCAGCGGCTCCGCGCCGCTCAGCCGCGAGACGCAGATCTTCATGCAGTCGTGCTTCCGGTGCCCGCTGCGGCAGGGCTACGGCCTGACCGAGACCGGCAGCGGGGGAACCATCTCCCAGTTCGACGACACCGACGAGGGCGTGGGACAGGTGCTGCGCTCGGCGCGCGTGGCGCTCAAGGACTGGGACGAGGGCAACTACCGCAGCAAGGTAGGACGGTGCAGCTTGACTCGATTACATCCACGTTGAAATCGCCTGCAACTAAGCGCTTGAAACTATTATATGATGAACCGCCTTCAATCGTTGCTTTCAAATTCAACTTGCGCCGCTACAGCAAGGACGCGAACGACCCCAGCATTGGCATGCCGCGCGGGGAGGTGCTTATCGGCGGGCCCATGGTGTGCCAGGGGTACTACACGGCGGCGCACATGAAGGACCCGGAGCTGGAGGACAAGAACCGCACGGAGTTCTCCGTCATCGACGGCGTGCGCTACTTCCACACGGGCGACATCGGCGCCTTCACCGCCAAGGTGGGGCGGTGCAGGTTGATCCTATGAAACCCACATTGAAAGAGCCAGGCACTCAGTGCTTGAAGCTATAACACGGTGAACCGCCTTCAAACTTTGCTTTCAGATTCAACTTGCGCCACTACACCAAGGGGCAGCTGCTCATCATCGACCGCAAGAAGGACCTGGTGAAGCTGCAGATGGGCGAGTACGTGGCGCTGTCCAAGGCAGGGGCTTACACTCGTTCCCACCTCCGCTCAACTCGACCTTACTTTTGCCCCTTTCCGCTCAACTTAAGCTTACTTTCTCCCCCACATAAGCCAAATACCCGTAGATGTGTCCCGAAGGTGCTCAAGTTGAGCTCTAACGTGGCGATGTGTCCCGAAGGACCTCACGCTGAGCTGGGAAGTGAGCGAGTGTGAGTCCCTGGTCCAAGGTGGAGAACGTGCTGAAGCAGTGCCCGCTGGTGGCCATGGCCATGGCGTACGCCCTGTCCTCGGAGAGCTACTGCGTGGCGCTCGTGGTGGTCAACCCGAAGCCGCTGTTGGCGCTGGGGGAGAGCCTGGGGCTAGGCGGCAAGAGCGTGGAGGCGCTGTGCAAGGACCCGAAGGTGGTGAAGGTAGGGCCGTGCAGGTTGACCTCAGATTGACCCCGGGTGGACAGTGCTTGGTTTCAGTGCGTGAAGCTAGAATATGATGAATAGCTTTCAAGCTTTGCTTTCAACTTCAACTACGCCGCTACATTAAGGAGGTGCTGGCGGCGTGCACGGCGGCGGGCAAGGCGGCGAAGCTGCACGCGTTCGAGATCCCCAAGAAGGTGTGCCTGGAGGCGGAGCCCTGGACCCCCGAGAATGACATGGTCACCGCGGCCTTCAAGCTCAAGCGCCAGAACATCTACACCGCCTTCAAGACGCAGATCGACGCGTGCTACGCCAAGTAGAGCACACTCGAAAGAGACAGAGTGACAGACAGCGAGACGCTTCCTCGTGTAGAAGGGGCCACCGGGCTTTTGCCCTTGGCCCCGTGTTATGACCCGCGTGCAAGCACACAGCCTAGACATGGACGTGTCATCCATCGTATACCCCCCCGCTCCAATGTAGAGCGGTCAGCTACACGCCCATTCGCTCAGTCAATGCTCACCATGCTAGCGCCTCAAGGCTGAATGATCGCTAGCAGAAACAAAAATGTCCAATAATGAATCGGAGGCAACACACTGAAACGAGTATATACGTTAGTACCCGCATGCCCAAAATGACATGACGCCGCAGCCTGTTGATTGAAAATATACAAATGACAAAATCAAATAAAAAACGGCCGTACACGCTCGCCACATCCTCCTGCCTGGCCTGGCCGCTCGGTCCCTTTTCAGTCCAACCTGATTGATTGTCACTTCCTCTCCCTCTCTTGCTCGCGGGGACCAGGGCGAGAGCCTGATGCCTCCATATGCACACGGCTCTTTCTGATTATAAACCGCCTCGTTCTAAGAACCTGGATCGCAAAGTAGTAACGGTGGCTGCGAGTACTAATATCTCCCCCCCGCCTTCACACAAAATTGGGGTGTATTTTCCGTTCATAAGGATGAGTAAAAATATGCGAGGAGTCTTCATGCCACGTACTTGTACCTCGTACCAGTGCTCACCACGTCATCCGCAATAACTTCACATGACGCCAAACAGGAACCCGGTGTGGAGCATGCCGGCGGATGGGGGCTAACACGCGTCCTGTTTTCGGCTCAACGTAAGCACTTTTGTGAGATACGTTGGGTGGTTTCCATGACAACATCGGCATAGGTTGACTTGAGAAGTAGACGAGTGGACACGGGCTTACACTCGTCCACTTTCCGACTCAACGAAAACACTTTTTGTGGGATACCTTGGGTAGTTTCAGTGACAGAAACGGCACAGGCTAAGGTGAAATGTGGAGTAGCCCCTGCCAGCAGCCTCCCTCCCGAGGGTGACCTGCCACGCGCAGGTGCCCACCCCCGACGCCCGCTGCGCGCCGCTCTCCGCCCCCGCGGCGGCCGCCGGCGCCATCAGCGTCACCTCGCGCACGCCCGTGCCCTAGCGCCGCAAGTTGAATTTGAAAGCAAAAGTCGAAAGCGGTTTATCACATTGTGCTTACAGGAGCTGAAACCAGGCGTTTCAAGACGGGTCTCAACCTGGGGCATCCTGCACCGCCCTACCATGCCAATGAACGCTTTCTTCTTGGTCGCCTCGGAGCAGTGGCGCAATTTTAAGTTAAATGCAAAACTTGGCAGCAGTTCAACGTGTTATAGTTTTGAGCGCTGCAACCAGGCGCTTTCAACATTGGTCTCAACTTTGTGAAACGGTTGCTGGAAGGGTTGCAGGAACGGTTGCTGGAAAGGTTGCTGGAACGGTTGCTGGAACGGTTGCTGGAACGGTTGCTGGAACGGTTGTGGGGTTGTGGAACAGTTGTGGAATGGGTTTCAACTTGCACCGCCCCACCTTAGTGGGGGACAGCACATCAACGTTGTCGTCGACGTAGACGTTGACATCCCGCGGCTTCAAAGCGCCGCCGCGCTGTTGCGTCAAAGCCCGCTTACCGCCCGCCGTCGCCTTGCGTGCGGCAGCGGCGACCTTGGTGAAGCGACGCAAGTTGAATTTGAAAGCAAAACTTGAAAGCAGTTACTCACGTTTAAGTTTCAAGCGCCAAATTTGAGGCGGTTTCAACGTGGGTTTGATTGGGTCAAGCTGCACCGCCCTACCTTGGCGTGCTTCGGCCCCTCCGCGACCGCCGCCGCGTGACGCGCCTCCACCGCTGCCGCCTCCCAGAGCCTGACACACCTTGCCCGCCACGTCATCCACCGCATTGTCAGCCCGTTGCGCTTTCATACTCAACAAACACGAACATCAGTCACCTCTCGAGGAGGCTTTTACTCAACCTAACCCTAGTTTCTTGTCCCTTTGTTTCGGTCCACAGGCAGTGATTTTTGGTGGTCGGCGGTATCCGCAACCGGACCCAAGTACTGTGAAGCGGCACGGTAGTGAGCACCATCTGTGAGGCTCTACCACCTCGGAGCGGTGCGCCTCCACCGCCGCCTCGATGTAGTGGCGCAACGGAATAATTGAAAGCAAAACTTGAAAGCAATGTATCATGTTTTAGTTTCAAGCGTGTAGTTCCAGGCGCTTTCAACATGGGGTTCATCTGTTCAACCTGCACCGCCTTACCTCGTGCACCATCTCCCGCGCCGCCCCCGCGCAGGGCCCCGCCGATAACCGGTTCAAAACGTCAGGCGGTTGGCATTTGTCACAAGAAACGAGGGTTTGGTGAATGTCTTGAATGACAAGTATGCTTTGGAGCAATTTCAGCCAGACCCCAGGCGGCGGTGCAGTAGGGCTCGGCAGACCATACTCAAAAGCACCAGGTGAGTGGCAAGTGACTCAAGAAAGGAGGGTTGGCAAACCAGTTAAATATCATTTTTGAGCAGTTTCTACCCGGCCCTGCCCCCTCGCGAACCAGCACCCGGCGGGCCTCCTCGATACCGTCCATCGCCTCTCGGTAGTGACTTCCACTCGAGCACGTTGTGAGAGATGCGTTGGGCTATTTCTTTGAGTTTCAGGGACGATAACGGGCTGAGTTTGAGATGAGAAGTGGATGAATAAGCTGCCCCTGCCTGTCGGTAGCCGGTTGCCTCCTGCAGGAGGTGGTTCACCCGCGCCTCGCAATCGGCCAACACCGCCTGCTTCTCCTCCGCGTAGGGCCCGGCGGATGTTGGCAGGAACACGTCATGGGGTGAACTCTCAACAAATGGAGCCTCAACGGCGCCTCAACGGCACGGCGCCTGGATGGAGCCTCAACGGCACACATGAAACCTTACACAGAGGTTATTGAAACTAACGTCGGGGTGCGGAACGCGCGGACTAGGTTCTTGGTGGCCGTCCGACTCCTCGACCATCGTATAAGCATTTACCCTCACCCTTGAGAACGTCCAACTTTGGGTCTATCGTCGATTCAAAGTCGATCGAGATACTCTGAATAACCCCCGTGCCACAACAAATGAGGGCTACTAAAGCGTGTCGATGACATGGCAGGCAACATATGTCAGGCCCTACCGCCGCCGCCGCCTCGGACTGTTTGCTCATAGTGCACCGGTCCTCCTCCGCCGCCGCCGCCACCGCCGCCTCGATGCGTGCAAGTTCTGTGGCGTGCTCAACGCGTGTCTGTTCAGCCGCCTCATCGGACCGTTTGCTCATAGCGGACCGTTCCTCATCTGCCGCCGCCAATGCCGCCGCAGCCTCTGACTGTTTGCTCATAGCGCGACGACCCTCCTCCGCCGCGGCCGCCGCCGCCACCTCTGACAGTGTGCTCATGTGCGCGAGCTCTGCCGCATGATCCACGCGTGTCTTGGCTGCCGCCGCCTCAGAATGTTTGCTCATAGAGCACCGCTCCTCCTCCGCCGCTGCCGCCGCCGCCTCTGACTGCTTGCTCATACGCGCAAGTTCCTCCGAGTGCTCCACGCGCGTCGTCTCCAATGCCGCCGCTGACTCTTCGCTCATAGTGCACCGGGCCTCCGCTGCTGCCGCCGCCTCCAACGCCGCCGCCAACGCCTCCTCCAACTGTTTAGTCACAGCGCACTGGTCCTCTGCCACCCGCGCCGCCGCCGATGCTGCCGCGACCTAGGGACTGATGGATAGTACTCGCCACGTCATAGGTTGCCATTTTATATAGAAACGAGGGTTGAAGATGCATTGGATGATGTGGCGAGCACTATCCATCAGTCTAGAGCACTATCCACCTGTCTACGGACTGATGGATAGTGCTCTTCACGTCATAGGATACTACTCAAAGATTGATGGTTCAAAATGAGTTTGATGACGTGGCGATCATTGTCCATCAGTCCCTACCGCGGTCTCTGACTGCTGGCTCATGATGCACCGGTCCTCCCATGCCGCCGCCGCCTCCGCCTCTGACTGTGTGCTCATACGTGCCAATTCCGCTGCGTGTTCAATGCGTGTCGTCTCAGCCGTCGCAACCGCCGCCGCCTCCGCCGCCGCCACCGCCGCCACTGCCTCCTCCGCCGCCAATGCCGCCGCCGCCTCCAACTGCTTACTCATAGTGCGCTGGTCCTCCTCCGCCCCCGCTAAAGCTGCCGCCAACGCCACCTCAGACTGTTTGCTCATAGTGCACCGCTCCTCCTCCGCCGCCGCCGCCACCGCACGTGAGAGTTCCGCCTGGTGCTCAACGCGTGTCGTCTCCGCCGCCGCCTCGGACTGTTTGCTCATAGTGCACCGCTTCTCCTCCGCCGCCGCCGCTGCCACATCTGACTGTTTGCTCATACGAGCCAGCTCCGCCGCATGCGCAACGCGCGTCTTCCCCGCATCTACCTCGGACTGTTTGCTCACTGTGCACCGGTCCTCCTCCGCCGCCGCCAAAGCGGCCGCCGCCGCCTCCCCTGACTGTTTGCTCATAGTGCACCAGGCCTCCTCCGCCGCCGCCCACGCTGCCGCCGTTGCCGCCTCTGAATGTTTGGCCGTATCGCACCGGCCCTCCGCCTCAGCCATCGCCGCCTCCGACTGTTTGCTCATAGTGTACCGGTGCTCCTCCGCCACCGCCATCGCCGCCTCTGACTGTTTGCTCACACGCGCCAGCTCCGTCGAGTGCTCCACACGCATCACCTCTGCCGCCGCCTCCGACTGTTTGCTCATAGTGCACCGGTCGGCCGCCGCCGCCGCCAATGCCGACTCTGATTGTTTGCTCATACGCGCGAGTTCAGCTGCCGCTGCCGCCGCTGCCTGCCCTGCAGCCTCCTGAGCTTCGCTCTCACTCTTGCGCGCCGCCTCGCGCGTTTCAACAAGCTCCGACTGGAGTCCCTCGGCCGCCGCCGCTGCCGCCGCCGCTGCTGCCTCAGACTGTTTGCTCATAGTGCACCGGTCCTCGGCCGCTGCCGCCGCCGCTGCTGCCGCCGCCGCCTCAGACTGCTTGCTCATAGTGCATCGATCTTCCCATGCCGCCGTCGATGCCGCCACCGCCGCTGCCTTAGACTGTTTGCTCATACGCCCGAGCTCCGCTACATGCTCGACGCGTATCTTCTCCGCATCCACCCGTATCTGTTTGCTCGTAGTGCACCGGTCCTCCTCCACTGCCGCCGATGCCATCTCCTCCGCCTGTTTGAGCATGTGTGCCAGTTCCGCAGTATGCTCAGTGCGTGTCTTCTCAGCTGCCGCCGTCGCCGCCGCCGCTGCCTCCGCCGCTGCCTCCGCCGCTGCCTCAGACTGCTGGCTCATGGTGCGTCGCTCCTCCTCCTCCTCCGCCGCCGCCACCATTGCCGCCGCCTCCGCCTCTGACTGCTTGCTCATACGCGCCAGTTCCGCCACATGCTCCCCGCGCATCTTCTCAGCTGCCATCGTCGCTGCCGCCAACGCTGCCTCCGCCGCTGCCTCAGACTGCTTGTTCATAGTGCACCGCTTCTCTTCCACCGCCGCCGCCGCCAATGCCGCTGCCGCCTCGGACTGCTTGTTCATAGTGCACCGGTCTTCCTCGGCCGCCGCCGCCGCTTGATCCGCAGCCACCTGAGCATCACGCTCACTCTTGCACAACGCCTCACGTGTCACCTGGAGCTCAGACTTGAGTCCCTCAGTCGTCGCCGCCGCTGCTACCGCCGCCGCCGTTGACTGCTTGCTCATAGTGGACCGGTCCTCCTCGGCCACCGCCGCCGCCTGCTCCGCAGCCTCCAGTGTATCGCGCACATTCTTGCGCGCCGCCTCACGCGTATCCCGGAGCTCAGACTGAAGTCCCTCGGCGGTGGCGGCGGCAGCGACCGCTTCGCTCACGCTCACGCGTGCCGCCTCGCGCGTCTCCACTAGCTCGGACATGAGACCCTCAGTGGCGGCGGCAGCCCCCTCGGCCTCACGCCGCGCCTCGCCGGCGGCAGCTTCCGCAGCGGCCAGCACCTGCCGCAGTTTACGGCCGGGCAGAAAATGCTCAAAACATCCCAAGGCGGAAACTAAGTAAAACATCAAGAAACGAGGGTTTTGAACGTGATATAAGGACATTTGGATGCTCTCTACGGGGGCCAGGGCGACAGCCTGGTGCCTCCTTGTACACACGGAAGTGTCTCTCTGTGTGTGTCTCTATCATGGAAAAGATTCTGACAGGCTCTACCGCAGATGAGAGGTTTCAGCCGCCGCCGCCGCCGCGCCCTCCACCGCGCGCTGTGTCTCCGCCCGCGCCTCCTCCAGCTGAGCGCGTACTGTGGCCACTGCGCGGTCATGCTCGTGGGACATCTCGGACTGGGTGCGGCTCGCGCGCTCCTCTGTCGCCGAATAGGGCCAGGCATATATTGCTCGCCACGTCAAAGGATGTAATCCGACTCCAGAATGATTGCTCGCCATGTCATAGGATGCCACTGAACTCGACAATCGATGATACAAAATGCGTTACGAATACGTTGCGGGCAATATTTGCTTTTCCCTGATTGCTCGCCACGTCATAGAAACCCATGAAACTCAAGAAAAGACGGTTTGGAATGCGTGTCAGTGCCATGTAACTCAAGAAACGATCTGCGGGGTTCTACTGCCGTCAGTGCCCCATCACGCTCCACTACTGGGTTTTAGAGTTTGGGTTCAGGGTTTAGGGTTCTTTAGGGTTTAGGGGTTAGGGGTTAGGATAGGGTCCTACCGCGGTGAGCGCCACATCACGCTCCACCAGCGACTGCTCCGCCTTCTGAAGAGCCTCCTCCACGCACCTGTTGCGGTCGTGCAGCCGCTCCACCTCCGCGTGGCAGGGCCTCGATACCCGTTCACGTCGCGGCTCATCCTGACTGCATGCTCATCGGGTCACGGTGTACCAGTATGGCAGGACGCCGCGCCGTGTGTGAGGCGGGGAGGGAGGAGATGCAGGCAGGGAGGGGACACCGCGCCGCATCAGGCCTCACCGCGTCGGCGGCGGCGACGGCGTCGGCGTGCTCGCGTTGCGCGCGCTCCACATCCGCCCGCGCGGCGGCCAGCCGGTCCGCGTGCGCGGCGCTCACCTCACCCTCGGGCCTGCCAGATACTGCTCGCCACATGATAGGATGCAATTTAACTGCATAAACGAGGATTCAAAATGATGCGTTTGATGACGTGGCGGGCACCATTTGCCGCGCCCTGCCGCGCGCATCTGCCGCTCTGCCTCTTCCAAGGGTCTGGCTGATACCGCTCGCCACGTCATAGGCTGCCGTCTGACTCAAGTAACGAGGCTTTAAAATGCATCAAATGACGTGGCGGGCAATATCTGCGTGACCCTGCGTCCTCCACCTCGCGGCGCCGGAGCTCAGGGACCTCCATTCCTTCCCTTTTCAGCTCACTCTGACTGTTTGCTCATGGTGCACCTGTGTGATCGCACAAACTCGCCGCATCCACGGGTACACTGGTACACTATACGCCGCCACGTCATCGGATGTGATTCAGCTCAACTTGACTGCTTGCTCGTGGTTTACCTGTGTACCCGTACACTCTTGCCGCGTCTTTCTCCCAATCTCCCTGGACCGGAAATCAAACGGGTGGCCAGGCCAGGGATGAGGATGCGGCCAATGTGTATGGGTGCACTGGTAGACCACGAGCAAACTTTTAGGTTTGAGCTAGAAAGTAAACGAGTGGCCAGGCCATGCCCGAGCTGCTCTGCGGCGAGCGAGGCGGCGGCGGCGCGCTCGCCGCCGTCCTTTGCGGCGGTCAGCGCGTCGCGCAGAGCGGCGACGTCGCGTTTTGCTTTGGCGTGCTCGGCGAGTGCGCGAGTGAGCTCCATGGAGAGCTACCGCTAGGGCCGTGGCGAGTACGGGTGCGCTTAACACATGAGGTTCATGACGTGACGAGCACAGGCACATTTTACGTAGCGAGCACAGGTACAGTAAACACATAAGGTGCATGCCATGGCGAACACTTACTATGATATCACTTATTCAGCCCAACCCCTTGCTTTGTAAGCAAAGACGGCCGCCATGCGAGGGATGACGTGGCGAACACCGGTACACTATGCTCTCAGTCCCACCTCTTGCTTCTCGGCAAAGACGGCCGCCATGCGATGCTCCAGCTCGCGCGACACGGACGTTGCGGTGTGCCCAGCGCGGGTGCGCGCCTGAACCGCATGCTTGGCCGCCGTGAGGGTGGCTTCGTGTTGGCGTGCGGCGACGGCCAGTGCCTCACGGTCGTCGTCCTCCCAGTACATGGTGGCCTGGTACGCTCACGCTCAGCCCTGCTGGTCTCGATGGCGACGATACACCGCGACGGCTCGACTAGTCGACGTGCGGCCGAGAACGAAGAAAGTTGGCACACCCGAGGCCCAGGATAATGTAGGATGTAAATCTCAAACTAAAATGCAGAACGGAATTCCACGCTGCTGGAATATCGGTACACTATAAGCGGCACAGTACCGCCGCGAGGGTATGGTGTACCGGTGCAAGTGGAACCAGCGGGGGCGTGACGCCGCGAGTGCCCTTGGCGCGTGTGAGTGTGGCAGTGAGCTCAACGATAAAACGAGGAATGGCGTTTATATTTTTCACCGTTCGCGACGCGAAATCGGCCGGTCGGCGCCGTCCGCCCGCTTGTTCCCCCCTCCCCTCGTTCCTCCGATGGCTGACCGCACATCCCACCGGCGACACCGCGCGGGAGCACGCCCGCTCGACGTCGCATACATCCCTCCCCGCTCGCTGACCGCGGCGACATACTCAACATGGCTGCCGCCGCCCCGCTCGGGGTGGCGGCGCCGCTGAGCGAGCGGGCCGCGCGCGACACCGACAACGACAGCAACAAGATGGGAGCGACGGCGGACGGCGCGTGGTTCCACGGCGTTGTGCTCTGCGTCAGCGGCATGTGGGCGGACCGCGAGCGCGCGGTGGCGGCGGTCTGCCGCGGCGGCGGCGCGTACTCGGGCACCCTGCACAAGGGCTGCACGCATCTCGCCGTGGCGGCGCCGGAGGTGAGAGGAGTTCCACACCCAACTCGTCGTCCCCGGGCATGAGAGGTGTAGGGGTACAACAGTGACCCCTGGGGGAGCGCCCAGCGCCACGAGCGCGATAGGCACTGCGGTCCAGAAGCGACTCGACTGTCCGCCCCTCGGCGTCGTCCTGGCGTATCTGCGTCGAGTCGCGTCTCGCAACGCCAAAAAGGCCCCGCGTCAAGGGGAGCCGCACCTTCCCGTCAATCCCCGGCAGACTCGCCAATTTAACGGTTTTTCCCAGTGTCGGAAGATGCGGGAGTTGAACACTCAAACGAGCTGCGGCATCCATACAACGCGTGACCAAACGTCCCGGCTCTCACGCACGCGGCTGACGCATTCTCGCACATCCTGCGCCGCTCGCAGGGAGCCAAGTACGAGAAGGCGGTGGCGAAGGCGGGCGAGTGGGGCATCGCGGTGGTGTCCCCCGCGTGGCTGTGGGACTCCACTAGCTCGGGCGCGCGCCTCGCCGAGAAGAGCTACGGCGTCGGCCCGTGCTCCGCTCCGCCGCATTCGGTGGCCGTCCTCCCAGCGGCGGCGGCGGCGGCAGCGCGTCCCTCCGACGCCACCATGGTACACCTGACGGCGGCGGCGGGCGATGGGTCGGCGGCGGCGGCGGAGGCGGAGGCGCGGGGTGAGGCGGCGCGGGGGGAGGTGGCGGTGCTGCGCGCGCGGGTGGCGGAGCTGGAGGGCAACCTGGTGGCGTCCGGCGCCGAGGCAGGGCCGCACACACCGTCCAGTTAACATTCAGCCCCACCGTGGCCGTTGACAGCTGCGGTGGCTGAGGAGTTAGTCCATGTATGACCACTCGAGTTTTATCCCGGCTTGGTACTGAAGATGCTGAAGTGAACGTACGGCGCGAACAGGTGTACGTCCCGGCGCAGAGGTGAGCCGGCTGCGGCGCGACGTGGTGGCGGCAGGCACACAGCTGGAAGACGCGGCGACGCGTGCGCAGCGGGCGGAGCGCGCTGGCGCGGAGGGCGCGGCGGGGGCGGCGGAGTCGAGCCGGCGCGCGCGAGAGGCGGAGGGAAGGGCGGCGGCGGCGGAGGGAAGGGCGGAGACGGCAGAGGCGGCGGCGGCGGTGGCGGAGAGCGAGATCGCAGGCTGCCGAGCTGCCGTTGCGGCGGCGTCTGCGGGTACGAGCTCTAACCAGCAAGCTGCGACGGAGGCGGCGGCTGCTGCCGCTGCCTCCGCCAAGGCGGCAGAGGTGCGGGCGAGTGCGGCGGAGGCCCGGGCGCAAGCAGCGGAGGTCAAGACGACTGAGGCTTTCGCCGAGATTCAGGCCGTAGAGGCTCGCGCGAAAGCGGCGGAGAACGAGACTGAACGCTGCCGCGCCGCTGTGGCGGCAGCCAATGCCGAGGCTTCAGCCCAGCGCGCGGCAGCGGAGGCGGCGGTGGCCGCGTCCGCGGCTCTGCGTTCCGACCAGGGGGATGCAGCCTCGGCGGATGCCGCAGCCGCCTCCGAGGCAGTCGAGGTGGCGCAGGCGCGGGTGCAGGCGGCAGAGTCGCGGGCGGAGGCTGCGGAGGCGACTGCGAGCGAAGCTTCGGCTGCGATGCGGGCGGCAGCGGCGCGGGCGGCGGCGGCGGAGATTGAGGTTGTTGGCTGCCGCGCCGCGGTGGCCGCGGCGGCTGCGGGCACGGACTTCGACCAGCAAGCCGCGACAGAGGCAGCCTCGGCGGCTGCCGCCGCCGCGCAGGTGGCAGAGGCGCGGGCGCAGGCTGCACTGGCGAGGGCGGGCGCTGCAGAGGCAGAACTTCACACGGCGGCGGCGCGCGCTACGGCAGCGGAGGGCGAGATTGAAGGCTGCCGCGCTGCAGCGGCAGCGACAGCTGCGGATCTGACCTCGACCCAGCACGCCGCGGCGGAGGCAGCGGCTGCAGCCGCTGATGCAGCTGCGGTGGCAGAGGCACGCACGCAAGCTGCGGAGGCAACGGCGAGTGAGGCGTTTGCCGAGCTTGAGGCGGCGGCGGCGCGCGCGGCAGCTGCGGCGGAGAGCGAGATTGAAAGTTGCCGCGCTGCCGCGGCGTCATCTGCGGCCGAGGCGTCCACCCAGCAAGCTGCGGTTGAGGCGGCGGCGGCGGAGGCCGTCGAGTCAGCCGCGTCAGCGGAGGCGCGGGCGGAGGCTGCGGACGCAAGGGTCACTGAAATGTCGACAAAGCTTGAGGCGGCGGCGTCGCGCGCCACGGCGGCGGAGAGTCAGGTTGAAGGCTCCCTTGGAGCCGCGGCGTCTGCCGCAACGGAGGCTTGTAGCCAGCGCGCGGCAGCCACCGATGCCGCCGCGGCGGCGGAGGGGCGGGCAGAGGCGGCGGAGGCGCGGACCCAGGCGGCGGAGGCGGCGACGACGGAGGCGGCTGCAGAGCTTCAGACGGCGGCGGCGCGGGCGGAAGCGGCGGAGAGCGAGGTTGAAGAGTGCCGCGCCTCCGTGGTGGCAGCCGCGGCCGAGGCGTCCGCCCAGCAGTCGGCGGGGCTGGCGGCTGTGGCGGCCGCCGAGACAGCCATCGCGGTAGAAGGTGAGCGCACCGCCGCGGCCGAGGCGCTCGCGGCCGCGACGGTGCTGCGGTGCGGGGAGCTCGAGCTCGCCGCCACAGAAGCCACCGCGTCAGCGTCACAGGTGGCCTCGGCGGCAGCGGACGCGGCTGAGGAGGCGGCGGCGGCGGCAGCGCTCGGACCCTTGGACGGTGCGCAGGTTGGGCCTGACAGACAGATTGCTCGCCACCTCCTAGGATGCCCTTTACCTTAAGAATGAGGGTTCAAAATGCGTTGGGTGAATTGCGAGCAATATGCGTGAAGCCCTACGCGCAGGCATACTTCGACCCAGC
>Ga0307488_10002272_pt1 | contig 16269 bp, 10 predicted proteins | sample SB02metaG_FD_202248 | JGI IMG/M metagenome (GOLD analysis project Ga0307488, IMG submission 202248) | Sea-ice brine microbial communities from Beaufort Sea near Barrow, Alaska, United States - SB 0.2 | ecosystem: Environmental > Aquatic > Marine > Coastal | place: USA: Alaska | collected... | reverse complement strand
AGGAAGGGTAAGTAATGGAGCAATTAGTTCCCATTGAAGATGTCGCAAAGTATTTTAGTGTGTCATTATCCACGACCCGTAAATGGGTACGGGATGGTGTTATACCCTCAGATACTTATGTGAAGGTCGGCAAGACGCAGAGATTTGCGTTAGCCAAGGTGTCCGAAGCTCTAATGGCAGGTGTTACAAACGCCCAGCCGGTGCAGCCGGAAGACATTGCAGCAGAGTTCGACGCTGACGAAGACGCATAGTGCGCCGAGTTAGTATACAGGGTAGTAAGTTTACTGGGTTAGACCTACAGACAGACAGCACAGCTATAGACGTAGTTATCGTAAACGCAGCGGCAGTATCGCGCTCGTACTACAAAGGTGACTACGACCCTAAAGCCAAACGTCTGCCTACATGTTGGTCTAGTGATACCCAGAGACCCGCACCTGAAGTACCACCAGAGCAGAGACAGAGTGCGCGTTGTATTGACTGCACTAACAATGTCCGAGGTTCTGGTAGTGGAGGGGGTAGGGCTTGCAGGTTCAGCCAGCGCCTAGCAATTGTTGAAGGGCAAGCGTTAGACACGGTGTACCAGTTGCAAGTACCCGCCTCATCCATATTTGGTAAGGCCGGAGGTAGAAGTTCTATGCCTCTACAAGCCTACGCCAAGTTTTTGAGTGGGCATGGAACGCCCAGCGCAGCAGTGGTGACGAGGATAAGTTTTGATGCAGGGAGTCCTGTACCGAAGTTGTTTTTCTACCCACAAAGACCTTTAGAAGAAAAGGAACTACAGAAAGTCAGGTTGATGGTGGATGACGATGACACGTTAGCAGCGATTGCTTTCGACGTTAGCCCCTACAACCGAGAAGGTTCGCCCTTCTCTACGACTGAAGGGTTCAATATAAATAGCCTAAGTTAAGGAGACCAACAATGGCTGATAATAATATGTACTACACAATCGAAGGCGTAGAAGCCCTTTACCCAAAACTAGATACCACTTACAAGTTTGATAACAAAGCTGGTAAGAACGGTGCGTCTGTCAAATGTGACCCACTAGATGATGGTGCAGAGTATTCGATGTCCTTCGTTATGTCTGAGAGCGAAGCTAAAGCCTTATACAAGGGGATGGTTGCGGCTTATAAGACCAAGAAAGAAAGTAGCTGGCCTGATAAGTTTGCTCTTCCATTCAAGAAGAACGATGACGGTAACTTCATTGGTAAGTGTAAGTTGAAAGGTGCTTACGGCACTGATAAGACTACCCCACCAATACAAGTTGACGCACAGAACACTAAGCTGCCAGCGGATTTTCAGTTGACCAGCGGCAGTACCGTGAATCTTGCTTTCACTTTCGTACCGTACTCTATGCGGGACAACGGGGTTAGCTTGCGTTTGAACGGTGTTCAGGTAACTGAATACAAGCCTATGGTTTCACGTTCGCCCTTCGGCGTTGTGGAAGGTGGTTTTGTAGCACAACCTGATAATCCGTTTAGTGATACTACCAGTAGTGTAAAGAGTACCAGTGTCGAGTTAGATGATGATGACTCTGATGATATATTTGGTGATGAGCCAGATACCGCTGAAGTAGCGGAACCAACGAAGGTCGTTAAGAAGTCCGCGCCTGCACCCAAAGACGACGGCGACCTGAGTTCAGTTATTGAAGGTTGGGATGACTAACCCTAAATAACTACTCCAGTATGGCTAGGTAATACCGAAGAGGGTGCGCCGACACCCCTGCCATACTGTCCCTCGGCAATAGGTGCAGAACATGAATACAAGAGAATTTTTACAGTGGGTGCTACCCGCTGAAGGGGTATACGTTGCCCTACAATATAATCTAACGTCGAGCGGGGTACGGCAAACATACTTCGACTCGGTAGATGATCTCGCAGAAGCCACCGAGTATTACGATAGTAAAGGGCAAGATGTGTACTTTGCTATGAGTAACTTCAGAAAGAAGGAGACTCGTAAGGGCGAAGATGCCAAGCAGATCAAGTCGTTCTTTTTAGATTTAGATGTTGGCGAAGACAAGGTAGCTGAACGCAAAGGCTTTGCCACACAAGCTGACGCACTACGTAGGTTAGAAGAGTTCCGCGTGGCGTTAGAACTACCAGAACCTCTTATAGTTAACTCAGGGCGTGGTATACATGTCTACTGGGGGCTATCAGAGTCCGTAGCAGTAGAGCAGTGGAAGGTAGTAGCTGACCAGTTTAAGGCCAAGTGCAGAGAGTTCGGGCTTGAGATAGATCCCGCAGTACCCGCTGACATGGCACGAGTTCTTCGTGTAGTAGGTACGCACAATTACAAACCTGAAACCCCCGCACCAGTAGAAGTCATAGGTGATGTACCCGCTGTAGTTAACTTTGACTTCTTTGCCAGTAAGCTGGGTATGGACACGATACCTGTTCCCAAGAAGTACACACCTGCGGATGGCCCAGCTAGTCTGCGTGACGTACTGATGAGCAACATCAAGTACAGCTTTAGAGATATATTACTAAAGGCGCAGAACGGTACAGGGTGTGAGCAGTTACGTAGGATAATAAAGGGGCAAGCTGAAGCCTCAGAGCCTATGTGGAGAGCAGGGTTGTCTATCGCTAAGTTCTGCGAAGACAGTGAGAAGGCAGCGCACAAGATCTCTGAGAAGCACGCCGAATACACCCCAGAGCTTACGCTCAAGAAACTAGACCTAATTAAAGGCCCGTACCGCTGCACTACATTCGACGAGAACGAGGCTGGCATATGTATGGACTGCCCTAACTGGGGCAAGATTAAATCACCGATTGTTCTAGGGCGTAAGATACCCGAAGCCGAAGTAGATGAAGACGGTAACTACGTTACCGAAGAAAGTTTTGGTGAGTTTGGTGAGGATGGGGATGATTATTCGGAAAAAAGTACAGAGTTCGGCTTCGAGTTTAGTGAAGATACTTCTACAGAACACGTTATCCCAGTGTACCCCCGCCCGTACTTTCGAGGGATCAACGGTGGTGTGTACATTAAGAACGTAAGTGTCGATGGGGAGGTAGACGAGAGTGTTATCTACCATAACGACATTTACATAACCCGCCGCTTATTAGATATAGAAGCCGGTGAAGGTGTAGTTTGTAGGATACACCTACCGCAAGATGGTATACGAGAATTTACAATGCCGCTTACAGCGGTGACTTCAAGAGAAGAATTTAGAAAACAGATGTCCATGCAGGGCGTTGCCGTTTCACGAATAGATGAGTTGATGCAATATATGATTACATGGGTAAATGAGTTACAAGCGACCTCCACAGCAGATACAGCACACCGCCAGTTTGGTTGGGTAGACGACGAGTGCAGTGCATTCATTGTTGGAGATAAAGAAATACGCCCCGACGAGACTAGGCATAACCCGCCGTCCACACCTACGGGTGCGTTGATACCTTACTTGCAGCCGAAGGGTACGTTGGAAGCATGGAAGGAGATGGCTAATTTCTACAACACTAGGGCAGATCTAGCGATGCACCAGTACGTTGTATGTACAGCGTTTGGTTCTCCGTTAATGAAGTTCTTACCGCAGAACTCTTGTGCCTTGCATATACACAGTAGTATCTCAGGGTGTGGTAAGACGGCAGCGGTACGTGTCGCTTCTTCGGTATGGGGTTCTGAGAAAGCTCTTATGGTAGAAGAGCGTGACACTGACGCTATGAAGTTCAACCGCGCAGAGATACTGCATAACCTACCGTTTTATGTAGACGAGCTAACCAACGAGAAGAGCGAAAAGCTCAGTGATCTAGCGTATCAGTTGTCCTCTGGGCAGCAACGGGGTCGTATGTCAGGAGGGTCTAACCTTGAACGTGTTCGTGGGGAACCGTGGCAGTTCTTGGCTGTGACTACAGGTAACGCCAGTGTTATCGAACGTATATCCGTTGAGAAGCAGCAGCCCAAAGCAGAGGCCCAGCGGATGCTAGAGTGGAAGGCTAGTCGAGTATTCGACAGCACCGAAGACAAGAAGAAGACCGATGCGTTTGATGTGGCTATCACGGAGAACTACGGGCACGCGGGGATCATCTACATACAGTACGTTATGCAGAACCTAGAAAAAGTTAAGCAGATAGTATTTGAGAACCAGCGGCTAATAGATGAAGCGGCGGGGCTTACTTCTGAGAACCGTTTCTGGTCAGCCGGTGCAGCTACCACACTATCTGGTGCATATATCGCCAAGCAGCTAGGGCTAATTGACTACGATCTTGAAGCCCTGTTCGCGTGGACTGTTAAGCTACTCAAGACAAACTTACAGTCGGTAAGTGATATGGGCGTGTCAGTAGAGCAGACCCTTAATGACTATATGACTGAGAACTACAACAACATCCTAATGCTCAAGAGCACCGACGATTTACGTAGTGAGTCTGGCAATGGTCTGGATACCCTTGTTATACCGGATGCTCTACCACGCGGGAGGTTAGTTGCAAGGTACGAAACGGATACTAAGAAGGCTTATCTTGTACCTAAACCTTTGAAGGCTTGGTGTGCAGCGCAGCAGGTAAACTACGGTGCGTTTGTGGATGGTCTGATTAAGAACTTAGGTGGAAAACGTGGACTTATACGGTTGGGTAAAGGTACGCACCTAGAGCTACCAAATAGCAGGGTGATAATAGTTAATTGTAAGACGTTCGATAAGGAAGGAGACACGACAGCGGATGAGTAATAAATTCCTACGTGCCATAAGAGTACAGAAGAAAATGCGTGAGGATTATGTTGATCTTAGGTTATCTAGGGTCAAGACGGATAAGTTCTCAGCGGAGGAGAAACGTAAGATCTGGAATATGCAGGCTGCGGGTGTACCGTTCCGATATATACTAGAAGAAGTGGGGACAGAAAGACTTGTCCTTCAACGGCTGATCGGTAGAACCGCTTGGCCCGACCAGTCGGAGTTACGGTAATATGAGTAAAACATTTTTAGCAGCGATAAATGCCCAGAGCAAAGCATTGGAGATGGGTAAAGAACGTGGTAAACGTGCTTACGCAGATGAACCGAACATAACACCAATACCCCGTGTAGAGCGCGGTAAGTTCAAGCGGGATCTACCTAAAGAAGAAATTATGGTGGTGCTAGAAGCTCAGAAGCGTGGTATGCCGAGAGCCAAGATAGCCAAAGAAACAGGTATGAAACCCGCTGCGGTGTACAACATAACCCGTAGATACGAGCTAAAGCACAGTGGGGGGTTCAGGGTCTTAGGTAAAGGTGAATGACACCGTACTCAAACTGCACGATATAAACCCAGATGGGCTACGTATAGTTGTGGATTGGGGCGCTATGGTGGTGGGTAGTTCTATATTCATCCCCTGCGTCAATACAACCGAGGCTATACAACAGGTTAAGAAGATATGTGTAGCCGGTATGGGTTGGGATATTGAAGCAAGAACAGTAGTTGAAACACCTTATTTGGGTGTACGTGTTTGGCGTATTTTATGAGCGTTTATGGGCGTTTATGGAACTCTATGAAACTATTGGACAACATAGGACTGTATGGTACTATCCGCTGAGATAAGGTCATCGGTCTCCTCCCAGTGAAGTCTTATCTGCCTTCGCCCCCTACCGTAGCGTCCCCTCGTATGCGGTAGGGGGTTTCTTTTATAAGAACCCTACGTCATCTACCGCACTCTTCATGTAAGGAGATAACAGCACACCATTGTGCATCTTGGTGGTGGTTGACATGTGCCTACGCATAGATCTCTCTATAGTGTCTGGAGTTATAACTAGCTTGGGATCTATGTATGTGATCTCTTCCTCGTTAAACTCATCCATCTCATCTCGCACCGCATCGGCTGCATCAAAATCACCGAACCTTGTAGCTACATACAAACGCTTCAGTAGTTTCTGACGTTTGCTACGTGCAGCAGACTCCATACCTTTTGCAGCGGATGTCTCTTCTATCTCACGGGTGTAGCCAACGGGTGGGAACCCTAGTACCTGCGTGAGCATGTCACCGCCAGTAATATCGTCGTAGATAGGGTCGCCACGGCGAGTCAAGATACCTTCATCTCTTGGGTATCTGTAAAGACCTTTATAGGCGTTACGTATAGCACCCGGCATCATAGACTCTATACCTCGTTCTACCTCACCATCCATTATTTCGCCAAACCCTTCTATAGCTCTGGAGGTCACACTCCATGCGGGGCCACCGAAGTAATGCCCAACCGCCTCTTCTGGAGATGGGTCACTGTTAAACCTATCAGCCTCAAATAGCAGGTCAGTAAGTTTAACTCGCTGCGATACGTCTAGGCCCGTCATTTCAGATAGTAGTCCTTTGTAAAGGACATCGTTATCTAGGTAGCTACGTAGCGCCTCGTCTGCGTCTTCTTCATAATCTTCTTGGAGCATGTCATACAGCATGGATACCACACCATACAGTGGTAAACCCTGCACCCCAGCAAAGAACAAAGCTGACAGGTGTATACCCGCAAGCTGTTTGAATGCTTGGTTACGTAGTTCTCTGCTCTCGGCGTTGTCTCCGGGGAACATGTTATCCACAGCTTGCTTACCAGTCTTCAGCATTGTGTAGTACATCTGGATGCCGTAACCCTTGTACATAAGAGCTACTCGACCAATACCTTCGCGTGCGTATCGTGGGCCAGTTTCTAGCGTAGCACCACCGTTTATCTGTTGAGTCTGGTGTAGAGCTTCCTCCGCTGCTTCTTGTTTCTGCTCTGGCGTAGGCGTTTTACCCCCAGCTATCTTGTTAAGTGCAAGATCATACGCAGCGACCATAGTAGTCTGTCGGTTCATAACTTCTGCATTGTGAAACATTACCGCAGATAAGTTAGTCACTTTATCCATGACACTTGTTTCACGGCCTGACTGATCCACGCTTAGGGTATCTGCTAAGAAAGATGAGTTTAGTTCTCCACGTTTAGCGGCAAGCTCTATTAGAGGCTTTATACGCTCCAGTTCTTTTGCTTTTTTATCATCCAAGTTTAGGTCAGTTCGCACTGAGTAGCTTACGTTACCCGCATCGTCCATAGTGCTGTTGTAGTAGTTGTCTAGTGAGGGTGTTGTGTACTTATCACCAAACTTCTTAGCTCCTTCAGGGTCGTTAGAAAAACGCTCTTTAGGGTGCGGTACGTAAGAACCTACAAACAACTTCTGTGCGCCTGTTATAGCATCCCAACCTGCCTTATATCCATACTTACCCGCCAACATAGGGTACGCAAATAACGGCACTTGAGATAAGTTAACCAGTGCAGAGGAGGCGTTAAGACCAATAGTCCACAGGAACGCCCCACGGTTAGCTACTTTAGCGTATTGGTCTGCTGGTGGGCTTATAGCAAAGTTACCCCGATCTACCATCTCTCCTACAAGGGCTATATCGCGGTCATTCCTAAACTCTTTGTTACCTTTAGGGTTTGTAGCTTCTTTTAGCTTATCAATCTCGTTTTGTATCTTATTACTACTGCGGATTCTTGCCGCTTGTCGAGCCAGATCATACGCTTTAGATCTAGCGGCCCCGACTGCATCCATGTCGAAACCTAACTGACCTTCACGTTTTAGTAGTGATTTACTGAAAGATGATTCTGGCAAGGACTCAATATACAGCCTAGCAATTTGCTCTCGTGATTCCGCAGGTACGTTTGAAGTATTTAATATCCCTAAAACTTGAGCGACAAATGATCCGGGGGGTGCGTTGTTATCCAGATACTTTTTCATGTTGTCAGGGTCAATGACCTCAACATCGTAACCCATGTCCTCAAATCTCTCTATGGCTAGGTCGCGGTCTCCCAGACTCTCAAACGTAGGAGTAGCGACTTCATTGTCTGCGGGGTTCCTAACCGCCAACCAGTATTTACCCTTACGTGTTAGAGGGAAGTAAGGTTCGATGTTAGCTGCTTTAAGTAGCCTAGCGAACAGGTCGTTTTTAAGACTGGTTTTTGCAGACTCTTCTATGGCTAACGAGTCTATACGTCCTAGCAGGGATTCTTGTAGGTCTTTGTTTATAGCTTTGTATATGTCACGTAGTTCTACGTAGGCACTTCTACCATCAACACTCATATCGCTGCTGTCGTATAATTTACGTAGCTCTTTATAGCGGTCTATCTTTAGCTCTTTCCCAGCGTTGTCTATAGTTTCTTGCCCGTACCTATCTGTAGCTTCTTTCAACGATATTGATGGGTCTACTTGGTCAATGGTGCTGTCGTACACAATGTTGTTAAACAGCTTCATTGTGGTTTCAGACGCTTTTGAAGCCCAGCTTACAATGGGGTCGAGTTTAGCTTTAACAGCCGCCTCTGATCGGTTAAGACTACCGCGTTGCTCTAATATTGCCTTGCCTAAGTCTTTAGCATGAGGTATGCCAGAGCCAATATCGTCAAACACTGCCGAATTAGGTAGTACTCCTAGCAACCCACGTATAAGTTTTTCATTGCGGGGGTTTAGATTTTTAGTGCCAAACACGGAGAAAAAGTCACGCTTAATCTTCGCACGCCCTTCTTTCTCAGTAAGGTTTGACTTAACTTTTGCCAAGGTACCCATGACCTCCCGAACGCCATCTTGAGTGGAGTACGCGGGTACATTCGGCAGACCACGCATCGCTATGCCGGGAGCTAAGATTGCTTCTATGAGGCGGTTTGCTTCGGCTTGTGCTGTACCACCCAACTTGTCGAATCCGAAGAACTTAGCAATTATTTCTTGGAATTTTTGCCATGCGCTAAACGGCCCACCCTTCGGATTGATTCTAGCTAAGTCACGTTGAAACTCTGGGTTGCTGTACGCTTCAGCTACAAACTCGGCTAGGTTAGTAGTACCGTAAGGTTTGTATTTACCATACGTAGCCTTAACATCTTCGTATAGTTTGTTAAGACGTTTGACTGTAGAACTTTGCGGGTTGGTTTCTATCTCAAACAAGGTGGCAGCGTGAGCCATTTCGTGCAGGAACGTGTAGGCGTTAATTCCAGTTCTCTGGTTTAAGAGTATTGCGTTATCAGCACCCACATACAGCCCAGCAGGTAACTCGCCATTTCTTTCTTTAGCGAATAGCTTACTTAGATTAGCTGCCTCACCTGCCGTCATATTAGCTGGGTTATCGTTGCTGGGGTCTACAAGAAACAACTTAGTAGTACCAACGTACTCCATTAACTTCTTAGCAACACGGCGTGCGCGTCTGTCAGGTGTTGTTTTACTTAACGCCTCTAACGCACCCTTAACATCTCCCGTGTATAAAGCTCTGACTACCGAAGCCTCTAGGGGAGTATCAATCTCCTGCGGCTTACCGCCGGTTCCGAATATACCGAAGGTTGGTACCTCAGTACCGTAATTACCTACAATTGTTCGCGTACCTAAAGATGCTTCATCGGCTTTCTCTTTCGCTAGGATGTCGTTTGCTTTTGATAGCCCAACGTCTCGTTCCTTACGTATTTCAGCTACCCTAGCTCTGTCCTCGTCACTCTTTGGTTTTACTTTTGCTCGTACGGCAGAAGTAGTGGGAGAACTAGCTTTTTCTGAGGCGGTAGCGGCTACGGCAGCGTCAAACCTACCCTCTTCGATACGGCCCAAGATCTTAGCAACGCCTTCATCTATCTCTGACTCAGACTCTACCGGCTTGGTATCTGTTGGTGTTTCTCTTACTTCTTTGGCGTTTACTTCTTTACGGGCTAGGGATTTTAGCTCTGCCAGCCTAGCCTTTTGCTCCTTATTTTTCTTTGGTAGGGCAACAAGGTCTAGGAATTCTGTAGCTAAGGCATCTTGATCTACCACTGGTGTAAGTGGAGTACCGTCTGGGCGCAGCATACTTGAGCGTTCAACTACAGGTGGCGCATTTACTAATGGAGCAGACTCTGCTCTTGCTCTAGCAGCAGTTCGTCCAGTGCCTCGTCCAGCATCTCCCACTGTTCTTGTGACAGGTGTGACAGGTTCCACGGTATCCTGACTGACTGCTCCGTCTCCCAAGCCTTGTAGATCAACGACATCGCTTGCTCTATCTCTTGCTGCGACAGGTTTTCTTTTGGTTGCGGTAGGTAGAACACGTTGCTTGGTCGATACGCCATCAGGCTCTCCTTGCAGCAGATTGTCGATATTGGTTTGTAACGCTCTTGAGCCTCTATTTCTGCCGTATGTAACCAACCGCTCTCGCACAGTTATAGGTAACGGGTTCCCAGTTCTGGGAGAAACAGCGGGATCGTCTAAAAGAGCACCTTCTGGTATTTCTTGTCTTATAGGTGCGCTCGCCGGGACTGCTAAAGAGTCTAGCGTCTGAGATGTTACACGCAAAGGTTCAGCCGCCGGGACAACTTCAGGTTCTGTAGCGACTTCTTCTGCTATAGCAAGTTCGGTGGGGAACAGATCTGGTTGTTCTCGTTCGGCAATCGCGGCACGTTCACGACTCATCCGCACTTCAGCTTCGGGCATATCACCTATAACAGCTTCTTGTGTCACACGTTCAGCGTCTTGTTCTGCGCGTTCAGTAGCTTGTTGTTGGCGGCGTTCGAGTAGTTGTTCTCCAGTAAGAGCCTCACCTTCAGACGTAATAGCTACTGTTTCTCCAGCGATAGCTTCGCTTTCTGGTGCAGGTAGTCCTTGTAGTTGTGGGCCTACTTTCTCTGGCTCTAATCCCGGCAATGGTTCTTGGGTTGTTGTTTCAGTAGCGGGGGCAACGCCACGAGCAGCATCCACGAGAGTTTTTTTCTCAGCCCTAGTTAAATCTTGGCTTCTAAGTGCAAACTGTAGTTGCTGTTCTTCAGGTAGATTAGCTACACCATCAAAGGAATCGGTATCCAGACCTTCAAATAGTCGGGCTTTTATACCTTCTGCGTCTTCTGTAGTGGGCTGAACACCGGCTTCTTGGGCCAATACTTCTTCAAGTGCAGCAAGTTCTGCGGGGGCTAAGGCTTGTGCTCTCTTTGCTATTCTTTGCTGCTGCTTGGTAGTTAGTTCGTTTAACGGCTTACTACGAGCAGATGCACTAAACCCTTTAAATACACGCTCACGTACTTCTTCTACGTCAACCGAATCTTCTGGTAGGTCAACAGTTTGGTCGGCTCTAGGCACTTCATCTAGTTCAAGCTGCGTACCTGCTGGAGCCATAGCGTCAGCCAATTGCTCATCAGAGAATGCTTTTAACTGAGCATCCATAGCTGTATCAATTTCTTCGGTAACAGGAAGAGACATCCCCGGTAAGACATCTTGACTCAACGGCCCGTCTACAGGTGTGACAGGTTCCACGGTGTCCATAAGGGCATCTCTCTCAGCCCTAGTTAAATCTTGATTTCTTAGTAGTAACTCTGCTCGTTGCTCTTCAGGTAGGGCAGCTACACCATCAAAGGAATCGGTATCGAGACCCTCAAATAATCTAGCTTTTACTGCTTCTACGTCTACTTCCGCTGGTTCCTCACCTAAAGGAAACATCTCGCCCTGAGTGCCTACCGGAGCATCTTCAGGTATACCTTCAGTTTCTGGTGCAGGGGGTGGTGGTTTTATGTCGCGTGCGCGTCTGCCAAGGAACAGGTCAAGGACACCACCGGCTATACCACCGAATGTAGCGGCTTCTCCAGCGCCAGCGAATATCTCGACAGCTTCGTTGTACTGCCGTTCGTTAAGGTTCTGTAGAGCTTCAGCAGCTACTTCTTGCCCAGCTTCGTACCCACCAGTCAGTGCGGCGCTACGTACTTTCTCGCCAATTGTGTTTACTTGTTCCGGGCCTAGCTTGTCTACTAACTTAGATAGTATAGGTACGTCGATGCTCTTAACAAAACGTGCCATAGGTAGCACATCAAGAAAACCGATTGGAGCGCCACGTAAGGCAGCGGCACTACGTACTTCTTCACTAACACCGGCTTCACGAGCACGTTCACTTGCTTCACCGGCAGCGGCACTTACACCTAGTATACCAGCAGTACCTGTAGCAAGACCTGAAGCAAGGGCAGCGGAGGCACCCAAAGGAGCAGCGCCGAAAGCAATGCCAGCAGCGGGGAGAGCAATACCTGCAATAGAGCCGAACGCCGAACCTAGTCCGCTAGTAAACGACTCAGGATCACCACCTTCAGGAGAAAACGAGTCAGCTACAGACTTAATACGGTCACGTAACTGGGTTTCAGTTTCTTCTTCAGCTAACGCAGCAAGACCAAGTGCAGCACTCTCACCTACACCTACGAAGCCCCTACCAAAACCTGTGGTAAAGTCTTCAAAGATGCCGGTTTCTTCTTGTGGAGGAGAATAAGACTCCATAAACGCAGCGTACTTAGCTGCATTCTCTGCGGCTATCTGCTCTCGTCTTTCTGCCCTACTTGGGCCTACTGGCGCAGGGCTTTCGGCTTGTTGTATAGCTTGGCGTATTATATTGGCACTTTGCATGTCGCCTTCAGCTTCATACAAAGCAAGTGCGCGTTTGGCTTCAGCTATTGAAGGCATTATCCGTCCTTTTTAGCGGTTATAAGTCTTCCAGCATCCCCACTTATAGCAGAACCACCTAACCTTTCTCGCTGTGCTTTTATAAGTGCAGTGTTTCTTTCAGCTATACCGTCAATCATTTCTTGTCGTACTTCAGATGTAACCCACCTCGGATCGTTTCGCATCTCTAAACTTATTCTATCTTGCAGTATTTTTAATTCTTCCTCTGCGTTGTCTTCACCTTCACGAACAGCGGTCATGGCTTTTCTTAGCTCTGAATCGTATCGCAGGTTAAAGTCCTCCGCCACCGTCTGCTGAGTATCAGTGATTATTTCCTGCTGCTTCTCTACACCTTCAACGGTGTTCAACAAAAGGTTCTCACGCGACAGATCATTTCTAGCTTCTGCTAAGTTATTAGCACGCTCTTCCCTGACAGCTTTTTGTTCGCTTGCACTTAGGTTGAGTAGTGAGTTCTGAGCACCTTGCTGGACAGTCAACATAGTCTTCATGGTGTTGTCGTAGCTAGTAGCAGCCTTACCACCTATGGTAGAGCGGAGAGTCGTAGCCTTATCTTCTATACCGTCAAGAGTATCTTCGTAGGCCATACGGCGTGCGTTTTCTTCTCTTCGTAACTGACCACTACGAGCACCTACGCCAGTAATACCACCACGACCACCTGCCGTAAGTAGGTCTATCAAGTTATCCATACCAGAAGCGGATGTTTCTTCGTATGCTGTTTCTCTACGTCCCTTACGATCTTCTAACGTAGCAATGCCTTCGGCTAAACCAAGATCGTCTTTAACAGCCGCTGATCTAGCCTTTGCTTGCGCTACAGGATCTAAGTTTGCAGATTTTTCTAGCGCAGCTTTAATACCCGCATCAGGATCTATTGCAGGTGCAGCGGGGGGTACTACTGCGGGAGAGGGTTTGGCTGCGGCTGCGGTTTCTTCAACCGCTTCGGGAGTCATCATAACTCCACTACCCGTAGGCATTCTTGGAGCTAAAACTCCACTACGAGGAGCTAACGGGTCTGAGGAGCCAAGTAAATTATCATATGGATTAAGCGCCGGGGGTAACGTACTTTCTATACCAGTCCGTGCTTTATTTTTTGCTTCAACCCGCGATTTACGTTCCACTTGGTCTTTCTTTTGCGCTTCCGCATCCAACCTTTTTTTATACCTCTGAGCACCAGAATCAGGTATTGATTCGAGATATTTGTCCAGTTGAGGATTAGCTTCCACATATATTTTATTTTTAATAACTTGTGTAGGTAAGTTTCCAGCCTCTAAAGGATTTGCGGCTCTGTACGCTGCAACATCTTCATCTGTAATCTCACTAATTGGGCCTCCGCTGTAAAACGAAACAATACCACCACCAGCTAAATTAACTGGGCCAGCTTGACTGGCTATACCACCGCCACCTTGTGGGCCTTGTGGCATCTGTGCGTTTTGCGCCATCTGCTGGCCTGCTATGCCTGTACGCTCAACTACATCGCCTTCACTTGGGCTGCTGTTTGCATCAAGAGCTAGTTGCATCTGCTGCGTTACGGTTTGAGGGTTGCTCTGCTGCTGCATAGCCGCATTACGTTGAGCAGCTTCTCGCTGGGCAAGTTGACCTTGTAGCACAAAAGCTGCTAGGAGTTCGTTTGACACCCCAGCTTTTTCTACTCGCTGTTTTAAGCCGTCTAAGTTACCTGCGTAGGCATCTTCTATACGTGCGCTCTTCTGCATAATGTTATCTAACATTAAGGTTGTCCTCCAAAGCCGGGTATTAGACTTTGTAATAATGCCATTACACCACCTGATGCACCTGAAAGGTCTTGGAAAGATCCGGGGGCAACATACGATTGCGTTCTAGCAGCTACTGGTAAACCTTGAAGCATTGACTGCATAAACTCTAACTGTTGGTAAGGGTACTGTTGTTCTTGTTGGTACTGTAAGTAGTCAGCGGTAATACCTTGTTGTGCTATATCTCGTTCAGCGGCACCAGCGGTACTCATATCTCTTAGCGCGGATAGGCCATAACGACGATCAGAGTCCTCTGCTGCAATTCTACGGTCTTCTTCAGTGTTAAACTGATTTCTACCATACTCATCGAACTGCATTTGGCGGCGTTCTTCTTCGTTAAATTGGCCTCTACGACTTTCGTCAAAGGCAGATTGACGGTCAGCTTCAGTATTAAACTGAGATCTGCGCCCGCTTTCATCTTGGCGTAACCCTGCTTGTTCTTTGTTAAACTGATCTATGCCGACTTCAGCGATACGCTGGCGCATGTTTTCTTCAGTATTAAACTGACCCATCCTAGCATCACGGTCAGCCATCAGGCGTTGTTGTTCAGTGTTGAATTGGCCTTGAGCGGTATCAAAAGCACGAGCGTAGCCTTGCCCAGTAATATCGGCAATCTGTTGTCCTGTGTTACGTGCTCTTTCAGCATCCATAATAAATGAACGTGACCCACCAAAAGCCCCTGCTTGAGCGGCTCTACCAGCATCTTGCGACTGTGTAAGTGCTTCTTGTCTACGGACTTCCGCTATTTGCGGATTTAGTGCAGCCTGTAGGTACGGGTTCATATACTGCTGTGCAGCTTGCCCAGTAAACGCCTGTGGGTTGTAGTTGTTTTGGAATCTGTTCATGCCCATACCGGACATATCGGCAGAACCAGCGGTAAAGCCGGGAGCATATCCTTGCCCTGCTGCACTACCAAAACCAAAAGTACCCGGCCCCGTTGACCCGCCGTAAGAACCAATGCCGGTCTGTTGATTAGGATCTAACGCACCGTAGCCACTAAAGGCTTGGTTCTGTAACCCAGAGGCACCAGAAGTGAGTGGGCCTGTGTAAGCCTGATAAGGTTTATTACCTAGAGCTTGAGCTTGACCCAGCATGTCAGTGACATATTTACCAGACCAGTCTGCTAGAGCACCAGATGTACCTGCGGGTTGCCCTACGGAGCTATTGGGATCTGTAACCCCTAAATCAGTCTGTGCCATAACTTACCCCTTACCTTTCATCAAAGAGGCTAAAACTTTATCAGCCTTAATGTTATTTTGTTGTTTCTCAGTGCCAGTACCTTTCTTACGTACCATAGCCATGAACTCGTCTAGGGCTTTTGCACCTGCGTCAGAGTTACCGTTACCTAAAAGAGATACTAGGTCAGCAGGTAACACGTATTCACCGTGGCTAAGTCTAGCTTCTTGTACACCATCAATGCTACCGGGAATTTTATCAGCTTGCCCATCAGAATCACCGTTAAGGTAGCCGCCTTCAGCCATACCTACACCACCAATACTGTTTAACATTTTGGAGTAGTCCATAGGAGGCGTAGGTGCGCGTCTCGGTGCAGGTTGAGCTTTTCTTGGTGGAGTATCTTTATATTGAGCACCGTCATTTACTCCACGACCTACGGGAACATTACCCTTTTTCACTCCCCCGCGACCTAGTAGCTCTTCAATACTTGGTGCAGGTTTAGTAGTGCCACGACCTACGGGAACATCACTCTTTTTCATACCCCCGCCAGTGCTTGGCACAGGTTGTCCTCGTCGTCGCTGTCCTTTTGGTGGGCCTGCTACACGATCTGTTGTTGGCATTTGTTTTGGCGCTTGCTCTTGCATCTTCTTCATAGCATCAGCTATACCACCGCCTATGCTATTGTCTTGTGGTTTACCCGTTGTTAAATCTATTGGATTAGGCATTACCTGCGCTATGAATTGCCCCGGTGCAGCAGTGGGCATAGGTGGCTGATACATTGGAGTACCGTTGAAGTCATAGTATTTGCCTCCCGGCGCTACTCCCGACGGTAACGCTTGCTGTGGCTGTACCTGCTGTGGCTGTGCTCCACCACCTTGTTGCCCTTGCAGTAGTGCGGCTAACGCCAACATATCCATACCGCCCGTACCACCGCTAGGTGCAGGCATAGGCATAGGTGCAGGTTGTGCAGGAGCGGTT
>Ga0307488_10002268_pt1 | contig 16288 bp, 8 predicted proteins | sample SB02metaG_FD_202248 | JGI IMG/M metagenome (GOLD analysis project Ga0307488, IMG submission 202248) | Sea-ice brine microbial communities from Beaufort Sea near Barrow, Alaska, United States - SB 0.2 | ecosystem: Environmental > Aquatic > Marine > Coastal | place: USA: Alaska | collected 2017-05-06 | reverse complement strand
AAAAGTTAAAGCTATAAGTAGTATGGACTCTTCAAAACTTAAGATTAAAACAAGAAAATTTAACTAAAAAAATTAAAAATTAATTATGGGACAAATAGCTCCAGTGTTTGGGGCGGTAATACCTTCTCAAGCACAACAAACTCTTGCAAACAATTATTTGAACTTCGCCCAAGGTGGAGCAAATGATTTTGCACAACAATATCTTCCTGAAATCTATGAACAAGAAGTAGAAAGATATGGTAACAGAACATTAAACGGATTTTTACGTATGGTTGGCGCTGAAATGCCAATGACGTCTGATCAAGTTGTATGGTCTGAACAAAATAGATTACATATTTCTTACAATAATGTAAACTTAACTGGACCAGGTGCTGGTACTTTTGTGTTGAATCTACCTACTAATGGTGGTACTATCCAAAATGCTGTCGCTCCTAATGATACTATAGTAGTAATGAATCCACTTACTGGAATTACTATCAAAGGTATTGTAGGTGCTGTTGCTGCTGGTGCTGGTACAACTACTAATGTAACTGCTTACCCTTTTACATTAGCTAACTGGGATACTTTAGGAATTGCTAACGCTGGTTTAAAACTATTCGTTTACGGTTCATTATTTGCTAAAGGAACTACAAGTGGTGCTTTTTCAGTACAACCTCAGTTTACGCAATTTAATAACCAACCAATTATCATAAAAGATAGATACCAAATCAATGGTTCTGATATGGCTCAAATCGGTTGGGTAGAAGTTGCTACAGAAGATGGTACATCAGGATACCTATGGTATTTGAAGTCTGAGTCTGAAACAAGACTAAGATTTGATGACTACTTAGAAATGGCAATGATTGAAGGTGAACTAGCCGCTGCTGGTGGTGGTTTTACTGCTAACGGTGCTGCTGTACCAGGATTTACTGCTGCTGCAGGAGCTTCTGTTGCTCACGGTACTCAAGGTTTATTTCAAGCTATCACTACAAGAGGTAACGTTATGACTGGATATTCTGGTGGTACTGGTATTTCTGATTTTGATCAAGTACTTAAGAATCTTGACACTCAAGGAGCTATCGAAGAAAACATGCTTTTCTTAAATAGATCTATGGATTTAGATTTTGACGATATGTTAGGCCAAATATCTGCTGGATTTGCAGGTGGAGTTGCTTATGGTATATTTGAAAATTCTGAGGATATGGCACTTAACCTAGGTTTCTCTGGTTTCAGAAGAGGTTCTTATGACTTCTATAAAACTAGCTGGAAATATCTAAATGATGCTTCTACAAGAGGTGCTGTTGCTGTTAATAACATCGATGGTGTTCTTATACCTGCTGGAACTTCAACTGTTTATGACCAAATTTTAGGTACAAACATTAGAAGACCATTCTTGCACGTAAGATACAGAGCGTCTCAAGCCGATGACAGAAGATACAAAAACTGGATCACTGGTACTGCTGGTGGTGCTTACACTTCTGAACTTGACTCGATGATCGTTAACTGGTTATCTGAAAGATGTCTTGTTACTCAAGCTGCAAATAACTTTGTGTTATTCCAAGCTTAATACTTATTGTAATAGTTGCCCTCGTGAAAACTACGGGGGTAATTGTTACTCTTATTTTTATTAATTATATTATATTATATCATGGCTAAAAAAGAAACAATTGCCCCTTCATGGGAGATAAAAGATAGAACATATCTATTAACTGGGAATAAAACTCCCTTAACATATACTTTAGGATCTAGACACAACTTAAGATACCCTCTACTATGGTTTGATCCAGTCAAACAAGAGCAAAGAGAATTAAGATATGCCACTAATCAAAACTCACCATTTGTTGATGAACAAAAAGGAGAAGTTACATTAGGTCATATTATTTTTGAAGACGGTGTGTTGACAGTATCTAAAGAAAAACAAAACTTACAAAAATTACTTTCATTATATCATCCTAGAAATACTTTTTCATATAGTGAATGGCAACCACAACAAGTGGCTGAAGACCAATTAGATGAAATTGAATTTGAAATTGAAGCTTTATTAGCTGCTAAAGCAATGGAAATTGATCATGCTGAAGCAGTGCTTAGGGTTGAGCTTGGTTCCTCTGTAGCTGAATTAAGCACTAAGGAATTAAAAAGAGATTTACTTCTTATGGCAAAAAAGAATCCTGGGGCATTTTTAGCTATAGCTAATGATGAAAACGTAGGCTTAAGAAACGTTGCTATAAAAGCACAGGAACATAGTATAATAAAACTATCTCAAGATCAAAGAACATTTATGTGGGGATCAAACGATAGAAAATTAATGACTGTTCCTTTTGATGAAAATCCATACTCAGCAATGGCTGCATGGTTTAAAACAGATGAAGGCGTAGAGGTTTTCAAAACAATTGAGAAAAAGTTACAATAACATGTAACTATAATTATAGTGGTGGGTCGCTTAAAAACGGCCCTATCATTATCACATAAAAAATTAGAATGGCAATAAACGTAAACACTGTATATCAAACCGTTTTATTAATACTTAACAAAGAACAAAGGGGTTATATGACACCTTTAGAGTTTAATAAAATAGGTACTCAAGTTCAAGAAGAGATATTTACAACTTATTTCGAAAGCTTGAATCAACAGTTGCGTGTTCCACAAACCAATACAGATTACGCAGATAGAGTCGTAGGTCTTGATGAAAAAATGTCTATTTTTAAAGAGTTTGAAACAGCGGTTCCCGTTTTTGTAAACGGTTTAGCCACTAGTGTTTTTACTCTTCCCGGTTTTGGTGATGCCGGAAACACAAACTACACACAAGCAATCACTTCAGCAACCCAAACTTTTACAGTACCTAATCCAGCGGTGTTAACTTATACACTAACTGGCAATGCATTAACATTATCTAATGACGGTGGAATACCTGAAGTTTTTTTAAATGGGGTGCAATTAAATTCTAATGCTTATTCTTTAAGCGGAGCCACGTTAACACTAGTTTCTACACCAACACCCGGTAATAAAATAATTTTAAATTTATATGCAAAAGAATTTTATAGACTAGGAGCATTGTTTTACACCAATGGAGCTTACCCAACGCAAGAATTAGAAAGAGTTGATAGAACTGAATTGTATCACTTATTAGGGTCTAATTTAACAAAACCTACTTCTACGTATCCAATATATGTTTACGAAAAAAATCAAATAACAATTGCTCCATCTACTATAACAAGTGGTATAATGACTTCTTACATAAGAAAGCCTATTGCACCTATATGGAACTTTACAGTGGGTGCCAACGGACAGTACACATTTAGTGCATCAACTTCTTTTAATTTTGAATTACACCCATCTGAGCAAGTTGAAGCAATATTAAGAATATTATTATATGCTGGTGTCGTTATTAAAAGTCCAGAGATTATTCAAGTTGCAGCTCAACAAATAGCTCAAGAAAATCAAACTCAACAAATATAATAAGATATGCCTATACCTAATGGTGGTTTAATTACCGAAACTAACAGACAATATTACGCTGGTGCTCAGCAGTTTTACTTAACTACAGGTGGAAATAACTTAACATTTACTAGTACTTTTGATACTAATTTAATATTTGGTAGCTCAGATCCTTCTAATGGTCAATATGGTTTAAATAATTTTGTTGTTTCTATAAGTGCTAACGCTCAGGTGTGGACAGAGTTAACACCTGCTCAATCTGTTGTAAATGCTGTGGCAAATCAAAATGGAGGTGTTGCTTCTGCTAACATAACAACAACTGTTGCTGTAGCTGGGTTAAGAGTTGGTATGACGATTTATGGCGCTGGAATAACTGGAAATCCTACTGCGGCTAAAATTACAATTGTTAACGGGGTTAATATAACTTTAGATAAAACTATAGCTATGGCTGGTGCCGCTACAACTCCAGTTACGTTTCAGTTTGATGAACCATTCACAATGGTTGGTAATATAATTACAGTTGCTGATACTATTCCAAATACAACATATTTAAAGATACACCTTAAAGATAGTGCTGTACAAGCAAACAGAGGCAGTTATGAATACACAAAACTACATGATGTTATCGACAACTTCTTAATAGCTTATGTTGGAGCCGGTAAACTTATACCTAGTGTAAAAAGAACTGATGTTATATTTCACGCTAAAAGAGGTTTGCAAGAATTTAGTTATGATACCTTAAAAAGTATTAGATCACAAGAACTAACAATACCTATTAGTTTAAGCTTGGCTATTCCACAAGATTACGTTAACTACGTTAGGTTTTCTTTTATAGACTCAAGAGGTGCACAACATACTATTTATCCAGCAAACGCATTAACAACAAACCCATACTCTAATCCTGTTCAGGACAATTTAGGAACACCAACTCAAGATAGTTTTGATTCAAATCTTACAGGTACTTCTCAAACAGAAGCAGCTTGGGCAGCTAATGATCCTAGAAATGTTAGTGGAGCCTATGTTCAAACTAACGAAATAAATGGAATATTTGGTAGATCTTTTTATGACGGAGCATATGGCCAAAGGTACGGTCTAAACCCTGAAACAAGTCAAAAAAACGGATGGTTTACTATAAATGAAAGAAACGGAACATTTGATTTTACTAGTGAATTAAAAAATAGATTAATCGTTGTAGAATATATATCAGATGGAAATGCTTATGATTTAGATGCTAAAATTCCTAAATTAGCTGAAGATGCTTTGTATGCACACATATCACATAGTATATTAGCTTCAACAGCTCAAACTCCAGAATATATAGTTCAACGATACAAAAAAGAAAGAAGTGCTAAACTAAGAAATGCTAAAATTAGATTATCTAATATTAAATTAGATGAAATAATACAAGTAATGAGAGGACAATCTAAATGGATTAAATACTAAACATGGCAGAAATTAAGAATAGTTTTCTAAAGTCCAAGATGAACAAAGACTTAGATGATAGACTTATACCTAATGGTGAATATAGAGATGCGCAGAACATATCTGTAGGTAAATCAGAAGATGATGACATAGGTGCTTTAGAAACAATTCTAGGCAATGTAGCGATTGCCAATATAGGTAATAATACTGGTGATATAGATTCAAAATGTATTGGATATTTTGCGGATGAAGCTAGGGGAGAATTTTATTTATTTTACACACAAAATATTTTAACCAGTATAGTTCCTGGGAAAAAAAATTATATTTATAAATTTAATCCAAGCGCTAATCTAATAACCAAGCTGGTTGAAGGAGATTTTTTAAACTTTTCAACTCAATCCGCTATTCAATGTGTGCTAATTGAAGATTTATTATTTTTTACTGACAACAGGAATCAGCCTAGAAAAATTAATATTTCAAAAAGCTTAGGATATTATACAACGGAAGATCAAATATCAGTGGCTAAATATGCTCCTTATCAACCAATTTCAATGATTAAAGAAGCTACTGGAAATATACTTTCTAGTACAGCAACCACTCTTGTTATTGAAGCAATATTAACTGGTATAACCTCTGTGGCTGGAACCTTTGATCAAGCATTAGTTTTATCTACAGCTGAACCGACTATAAAACCAGGAATGGTTATAGGTGGTTTTATAGCCAGTACTTCACCAACCTTTGTAACTGTTCTTTCTACGCAAATAACAGGATCTACAACGTCTATTACTTTAAGCAGCTCACAGGATTGGGCCTCTGGAGCTACAATATCTTTTTATCCTGGTTTTGAAATGTTAAGCAGTATAATTAGTGAAAAAAATCCATCAACTGGCTTAGAATATATACCTTTTGAAATTGCCGCATATGTAAGTAATTGGATACCTTCTACAGCAACAATATCTGCTGATAACTTAGGTGGGCAAAGTGTTTTCCCTGTTGGTATGGCAAACGTTAAAGTGGCTTTTTTAAAATCTACAATGACTAATCAATCAAATAATCCAACTTGGCCAGGTGATCCTGACTATTTAGAGGATAAATTTGTTAGATTTAGCTATAGATTTCAGTTTGATGATGGAGAATATTCTATAATAGCACCTTATACGCAAATAGCTTTTATACCTAGACAAGAAGGCTATTTCACACAAGACAACGAAAATGATGCCTATAGAACAACAATTCTTGATTGGATGGAGAACAATGTCCAAAACATAGAATTAATAATTCCTTTACCTGATAAAGCAATAAATTTAGGAACGGAAAATTCTTCTACATATAAAATAACTGGTATTGATATTATTTATAAGGAAGCTGATTCTATAGCAACTAGAGTTTTAGATAGTATTCCTATAGCAAGCCTAAACTGCAGTGACTGTTCTTCTACAAAAGATATAAATTATTATGTTTATGATTTTCAATCTAGAAAACCATATAAAACACTGCCTACTTCTCAAACAACAAGAGTTTATGATATAACTCCCACAAGAGCTAAAGCTATAGAAACATCTGGAAATAGAGTTATATACGGAAACTTTTTTAATCAACACACTCCACCTACATCTTTAAACTATCAAATTGGTGTTAACAGAAAAAGAACCACTTATTCTAGTAGAGATTATATAGAATATCCTAACCATACATTAAAACAAAATAGAAATTATCAAGTTGGTGTAATTCTTTCTGATAAATTTGGTAGACAATCTTCTGTTATTTTATCTAGTGTTGAAGAAACAACAACTCAAAAACCTTATAGTGTATATACAGATGACTGGGATGTTATATATGGAGGTTCTACTGTTTACGCACCTTACAGGAGTGAATTTATTTCTGTCTCTAATAGTGCTTCACCAGGAGGAACATCAAATATTTTAACTATAGATATAGTTGATCCAATGCCTATAATTCCGATTGGAACATATGTTATTGGTGTAGGCATACCTTATAGTACTAGAATAGAGTCAAACACTACTAGTTCTGCTGGAACAAAAGCATGGGTTTTAGATCGTGCTATAAGTATTCAAGGGGATATTGAGATATATTTTCAATCTGATCAATCACTCTATTGGCCAGGAAACACTTTGTTGATGTCATTTAACTCACCTATAACGTCGGGAACAGTAGTAAATGGAGTGGCTAATAATCCTAGTGAAACAACTGGAGAACCTGGTTTGTATGCTGTACCTATAGGTAATGGTATAGGTTTTAGAATTGTTGCTGGAGGAACTTATCCTAACTGGGTATATCCAACTATTGTTAATAATATACTAACTTGTCAAATAGACACTATTACTCCTGATTCCAATATACCTTCTACAAATCAATATCTTAGAGGGGTTGAAACTGATTATGTTAAAATCACTAGCAGATCATGGAACTCTGTTACTAGAATATTAATATTAACTTGTGATGGTCCTATTAATGAGTATTATACAAGCGTTGTTCAAAGAGGTGCTAATCAACCGTTTATAAATGGAGCTTCTTCTTATACAATAAACCCAACTGGTTGGTATTCTTATAAAATTGTTGTTAGACAACAAGAACAAGAATATTACAACGTTTATTTGCCAGGTATATTAAATGGGTATCCTGAACAACCATCTCCTACTGTTATAACAACGACAAACAATTTAAATACAAATGGTGGCACTAGCATTTTGTACTCAGGAGCTACTTACTCTGGAAACGCTGAATTTGTAACTTCAGGTATGAGATTAAGTGGGGCTGCATTAATAGATCCACTACCTATAGTTTTAGGAATTGGACAAGGTGCTTCTAATTTTGAAGTATTTCTTAATCAAAGTGTGGTAGTTCCAGTAAACTCAACATTAAACTATACAAAGCTAAAAACATGGGGAACTTTTCCATCTGGAGAAGACGGAAGGATAGCTAATGTAGTTTTATTAAATGATAATATTAATAAAGTTCCTAGAGATTTAACAGAAGTTGGTCCTGATCAAAAACAATTCAGAAGTTCAGTTCAATTATTTGCTAGAGTTTCTAATGTAATAGATGCTGAAACAAATGCACAATGGTTTCCTGGAATAAAAACAAACACTGCTGTCTCTATATCTACAGCAAATGAATCTAACATGACCATTGATGATATTACAGAATTAGGTGATAGCAATTTATACCAAATAGATACAAACCCTTTAATATCAAGAGTATCAATTGGACTAATATCTCCTTCGTCAGCAGGGATTACAGTTGCAGCAACTCCAGTTGGTTCTTTATCAACCTTAACCTCTCAGGGTTCAGCAGCTCAAAATAGTTTCATACTGCCTAAAATGTTTATCAAAAATAAAGCTGATGGTACATTTTATGGTATTGTTAAAAGCAAAGCACCTGGAACTAACCCTGAAAACGCTGATTGGATATGCAATATAATAACAGCTATACCAGCTGGAACAATTGTTTTGATTACATCTCAAATTGGTTTGCCTACCGAAATAATGAAACCTTATTTAGCTATTTACGAAACTGAAGCAGTTGAATCTCTTTTAGATCTTTACTGGGAAACGTCTTCTTCAGAATTGATTTCCGATCTTAACTCAGATGTTTTAAACGATTACAACGGTGCTGCACAATTTAGTAATATTATTTTTACCGGTTTCAACGAGGCAGTAAACTCTGATACATATATATCAAATTCATTTTCGCCTCAAGACTCATTAGGTGTTTATTTAGAGCACACTAGTATTAATATGAAAGTTTTAGATGGTAACGGTCGAAACTCTACAGGAAAATTTCAACTAGAAGTTACTTCGTTGGCTGGTGTTATAACTTATAGAATCAAAACAGCTATTTTTGCAAACGCTGCAACTGTTCCTCCTTTTATATATACTCATGATTCTTCTGTAAGTGATGTATACACATTTTACATGGAAGTTGTTATAACTGAAGGCGTAACTAGTGGAGCTGATTTTGAAACCAACCCAAACACATTATCTTTTCAAACTGCTTTAGGAAATATAATACCATCTAGTACGGGTTCTAATCCTGTTTCGATTCCATCAACTACAGATTTTATAGGAGAAATTCTTTATGTTGGAAATAGCAATATTTTTAGTGGTTATACAAATGGTGCTTATGGTCAATCTAATATTGGCTTACAATGGGAGAAGCTTAGTGGAAGCAGTGCTTTTTCAATAAACGCTTATACTGGAGCTTTGTCTAAAAGCGAAGTTGTAGCAGCTGGAACTTATTCTTTATCATATACAGTGCACGATGCTTGGAATGGTTCTGATTTAGGAGTTGGCAGTTTAAAAGTGTCTCAAGTTAGCGTACAAGTTGTAATAACTTAACAAAATAAGTGATAATAAATTATGGCGGCAATAATAGAAATAAAATACTTTAATTCCTTTTGGTTAAAAAAAATCAAAGGAGTCGCTAACAATTTGCTTGATTTTAATAAAACTGAAATAGTAGGTTCATCAACACAAAAGTTTACAAATTTACCTCAATATTTTGTTACATGCCCAGATGCATTATGCACAGTGTTTTCTAATCTTGGCGATTATAAAACTGATTGGGCCATAGAAGAGTCTAGGATTAGAGGAGGTTACAATAATACAACTGTTGATTTAGGCGTAAAAGCTTATTTAGTAGAAGATCATCCGGCTGCACAACACAGGTTTAATACATTGATTTACTCTGGTATATACAACTCTAGAACAGGTGTTAATAATACTAATCAATATCCTATTGGAGAAAGCATAACTAGAAGTCTAGATCCTGCTAACGATTCAATACAAAAACTTTACGCGGAAGATACTAATTTAACTATATTTCAAGAACTTAAAGTTAGTAAAGCTTTAATTGACAAAGATGCTATATTTTCTGCAGAGGGTAGACCAATGACAACTTCAGGTTCTCAAATAATAGGACAAATAATTCCTTATGCTGGAGAATACGGAATATCTAAAGATCCTGAAAGCTTTGCCGTATATGGTTATAGAAAGTATTTTACAGATAGACAAAGGAACTGTGTGTGCAGATTGTCACAAAATGGTATAGAAGAAATATCTTCTTATGGTATGCATGACTTTTTTAGAGATGAATTATCTTCTTTGCAAGTCAACAAAGTAGTTGGAGGCTTCGACGAACATACAAAAAATTACACTCTTTCAATTCAAGATCCTAACCCTCAACCACAAACACCACCAGTAGCTTACGTAGATGGCCCTTATATAACAACTTCTTTTGATGAAGCTGTTAGAGGTTGGCCTAGTTTTTATGACTTTAAACCTGAGTACATGGCTAGTTTAGGTTCAGGATTTTATTCTTTTTATAGAGGAAAAATATATCAACACTATACAAATCAAGCTTTAAACAATAATAACTATGCAGAATTTTATGGTACTGTTTATAACTCTCAAGTATCTGTAGTTCTTAATTCAAACCCTTCTTTGGTTAAAAACTTCAAAACAATAAACTATGAAGGTGCCGTAGGATGGGAAGTAAACTCTTTTACAGCTAGCTCAGGGGATGTTACTTTCCCAATAACTAAATATGTAGCACAAACTACTTTGGCTGGCTTAGAAACTAACATGTTTGTAAATAGTTTTAAGAAAAAAGAAAGTAAGTTTTTTGCTAACCTAATGAACAATTCACCAGCAACACAAGGGGAAATTGTTTGGGGGCAAGATTCAACAGGGGTAAAAGGTTTTTTTACAACAGTAGTAATGACATTAGATAATAATTTGTATCCTTTAGAAAAAGCAGAGTTGTTTGCGGTATCAACAGAATACGTGGAATCATCATATTAATATAAGAATGAAAAAAATATTTAAATTATGGGACTTTTTAGCGGAATAGGTAAAATGATTGGCGGGTTTGCAAAAGCTGCGCACGCTAAAAGAGCGCAAAGAAGAGCTTCTGAAGACAGAAAAGCACGTACTAGTGAGTTGCTAAGTCTAGAAGATAGTAGACAAGATATAATAAACCCTTATGAAAACACTAAAGACTTAAGCGCGTTAGCTTCAGATCTTTCTGGCAAGCTGTCAAACCCTTTTGCTAGTCTAGGCGTTTCAACAGCAGCGGCAGAAATGCAAGCAGACCAAACAGATATTGCTTTAGCAAACACTTTAGATACATTAAGAGCTACAGGTGCTGGAGCGGGTGGAGCAACCGCGTTAGCTCAAGCTGCGTTACAAAGTAAAAAAGGTATTGCTGCAAGTATAGAAGGTCAAGAAGCCACTAACGAAAAAATGAGGGCACAAGGTCAACAGAGCTTAGAAAGAGCTGAATTAGCTGAAGGTAAAAGAATACAAGAGACTCAAATAAGTGAAGGAGCTAGAGAACAAAGAGGAGATGCACAAGGAAAAGCTTTTGCTTTTAATGCAGGAGAAAGAAGAGAGACTGATAAAATTAATTATACTAGAGGTTTAAGAGATCAAGCTAAACAACGAGAAATGGGTGCTTCAGCCACTAGAGCTAATTCAGTTGGGGATATAGCTGGAGGTTTAGGTGGGGTATTGGATAGTGCATTTAAGACATAAAAAACATAAAATGGGTTTAAAAGAAAAATTATTAGAAAATAAAAGACTGAACGAGGAGAATCAGTTCAAGGTTGCTGAGTATCAGTCTGAGTTAGCTTATCAATTAGGTTTTGAATTCAAAACCGATGTTGATGTTGACTATGATTATCTCTATGATCCTTTTATTAGGGAGTATGCTGATCTGCAGTTAAAACTAAATAACGGGACTAGTCAAAGCCCTACGGAAGATAGAAGAAAAGTAAAAAACATAACAGATAGTGTTGATGTGATTAAAACAGCTTTAACAAATGTTATGTCTAACACAGAGGTTTGGAATGAGGCTGTTCAAAGAGCTGGTGTTATGGGTGGAGTAGACATGATGGGAACTCAAAACAGTAGGTTTAAAGCTATAAATATATTATCAGATAACTTAAATGGTTTAATACAAATCAAAGCTGTAGATGATGATATAAATAAATTGGCTTGGGAGATATATGATGAAAACGCAGAGTTTGTTGAAATTATTTTTTTAAATAAACTAAATAAATTATCTGAAAATCAAGAAATGTTTATTTCTATACCTGATTCAAGCAAAGATAACCAAGATTTGAAAAAACTAAGCTCTGAAATATTTGAAAGTAAACAAATTGGTAAGGATCCTGAAAATTCAGCTTTAACAGGTGGGGTTACTGAAAATTATAGAAAAATTAAAAGTGATGGAGAATTAGAGCTTATTACAAAACCTTTAAGAGGTAATATGGTTCAGGATTTTTACATTATAGATAAGGAGGCAATAGCTAATAGCATGCAATTTAGTACTGAAATAAATAAAATTGCTGCTGGAATACTAGGAGGATATGATAGTTCTGATGGCGCAATAGCGTTTAATAACAATATTTTATCTACAGCTACAGATCACTATATAGAGCCAGGTAAAGCTTTAAGACCTAAAGATAAAAAAAGATTTCAAGAAGATTATAAAGAATGGTTTTTAGAAAAAGAAATAGGTAATCAATTTCCTTTTGGAGAACCAAGAATGAAAGAACAGATTGTTAAAAAAGAAGAAAAAGAAGAAGCGGTTGCAGTAGAAGAGCAACAAGTTCAAGAACAAATAGTTTAAAATCTAGTATATGACTTGCGAAGAACTACATAAAGACAAAGAATCCCAGGCGTACAAAGATTGCGTAGCCCAGAAAAAATCTAAAGAACTAAATACTGACAAGGTTGAAGAGGTAAAATTGGATGAGGTTGTAGTTGAAGGTAAAAAAGAAAAGCAAATAATACCTACTGTAAAAAAAGATAATCTTAATTATCAAGACAATAAACTTGAAGATTTTAAAAGCAAGCCAGAAGAGCCTACCTTTTGGAATAAATTAAGTAATTATTTAAAAATTGGAAAAACAGCAATTTCTGCTATTGATCTAGTAGGTGTAGCAGTAACCAAAGAGCAAAGCAAAAAAACATTACAAGAAATTGAACTACCTGGCAACGGTTTAAGTGAAGTGTCTTTAAAAACAGATTCTATTTTAACAGAAGATCAAGCGGCTTATGATCCTACGTTTGTAAAAATTGGAAAAAACGTATCAACAACTAATATATTTGAACTAGAAGATTATGAAGGTTTAAAATTATCTGATTTAGCCGTTCAGAATTTAACAATACAATATAACAAAACTGACACAACAGGCAAACCTTTTGAACCAACGCCTTACGATGTGTTTTTTGAAACTCAAAGAATATTAGATAGAGCTTCTATTCATTTTGAGAAAGATAATACACTGATAGATGCTGCTGCAACGGCTAAAGGGTTAGACAAAGATAGTCCGTTTTTAAATATGATGTCTAATTTTTGGAAAGCTAGTAGAAGTGGTTTTTTAACAAGTCAAATAATACAGCCTCTTAATGACATGGTTTATGGAGACAAAGAGACTAAAGCTGAAGGTTTAGCTGAATATTATCGTATTAACGCTAAACAATTAAAACTTAACTCAACATCAGATGCTACAAAAAAATATTTAGCAAGAAAAAAAGAATTAGGTGGTGGTGGTTGGGCTGAAATTAGAGCAATGGCAGAAAATCCAGAAGCTGCTTTTTCTATGGCAATTGAATCAGGAGCTATGAATGCTGGAGTTTTTATTAACTCTAGAGAAGCAATAGACAATGCTTTAGAAAATACCAAACAAGTTGGTATGCTAGCTGCTACAACTTTAAGAAATCCTTATGCTGTAGGTGCTGCGCTTACTGCTGCTTTTTTAGGTGGTGGAATTCAAATAATGGAAAGATCATTAACTGCTGATAGAATAATTAAAGATGAATTAGCGAAGCAAGGTATAAGTATAGAAGAACTTTCAGAAGAAGATTTCTTAGATCTTTTAGGTGACAAGAAGTTTATGGAAGATCTTCTTAAGTATTCTGAAAATAGAGGAACAGTTGCAAACGCGGCTATATTATTAGTTACTTGGGCTACTTATATGACAGGAGGAGCATTAAAAAAGAGAGGAGCAAGTATTATACAAACAATGTTAGGGATAGGTACTGTTGCCGCTGTTGGTGAAGGGATTAGTGAAGGTGTCAAACTAGAGACTGAAGGATTATCAGCGCTTAGTAAAGAGGGTCAAGAACAAATAGTTCAAGAAATGGCTTTAGGCCCTTTAAATCCAGGAGCTGTTGTAGGTACTACAACTTCTTTATTACAAGGTACTCAGGAAAATATTACTTCTAGAAAAGCAACGGATATAGCTAAAAATTCTATGTTTCCTAATATACTCGATGTATTTAAGCAGCAGACCGCGGCTGGAGTAGAAATTATAAAAGCTGGTTTTTCTTCTAATCAATTAACAAAATATTTAAATGGTTTAAAATTTAATAATAAAATAACAAAAGAACAACAAACAAAAATAGAATCTAATTTTCAAAATTTACAAAAAAATATAACTAAATTAAAAAATGTTTCTAAAGATATGAATTTAAGCAATGATGATATTGCTTATTTATCTGATTTATTAACTAAAATTTCTAAAAATAATAAAATAATTAAAAGTTTTACTAAAGATGCCCCTGGCTTGTCAGTTAAATTTGAACTTGAAAATGATAAACTAAACGAAGATTTAGCTAAATTTTTCGAGGAAAAATCTAAATTAACAACTGAAGGATTATCTTTAGATGAAGTGGTTATAACTGCAGATAATAAAAAAGTTGAAGGCACGCAGGCTAATAAAATTAAAGATCTTTGGGACAAAGAAGGTATAGAAGCAGCTGATAAAATTAATAAAAATGTAGCTATAACAAGTAAAATAAATAAAATTTTAGATATATACAGAAACAGACCTGATTTTAAAAAATATAGAGAAGACATAAAGATTGCTTTATTAAATGATCCTACGTATGGAGTATTAGGTTCTTTATTAACTTTTGATGAAACAAGAAATCCAAATCTTTTATCACATATAATAGGTAGATTAAACTTAAAACACCCTGATATAGTAAATAATATATTACCTTCTGGAGAAGATGCTTCTTTTTCTCAATCAATAGAAACTGGAGGCTTTGAAGGTAAAAATATAGATATTGAAGATACTGATGCAACTACTACAGAAGATGCTATTGATGTTAAAAACGAAGAAGAAGTTGTTCGAGTTAAAGCTATAGACAAGCTTAGAAAGATAACTGGAATAACTCCAGAAGAAACTAAAATAACTGGAACTCAAATTGCAGGATCAAAAATAAGAACCGAACCTGTTAAAGGAGTACAAAACCCATCTCAAAGAGATACAGGGAAAGCTGGAACATTATTATTTGGAGACAAAATAATTGAAGCAATGGGTGGGGTTTTAGGCGTTAAAGATAATAAACTAGGTAATTATACAACTTTTTTAGAGCTACAAGGGCAGGATATATTAGATGTTTTATCTAGTCCTGATGTTAATGAAATTAAGAACACTAAGTTAAAAGATCTTTATAATCCTAAAAAAGTCGATAGAGTAGGTGGTGTACAAAATGTAGGAGGAGCTGGTAAAGGTATTTTTGAATATAGTACTCCTACTGTGCAAGATTTGATAACATGGGCAACCGATCCTTCCTTAGCGCCTACAACTAAAATAGCTAGACAAAGAACTTTAGCCGATATACTTGGTAACATATTAGGTAGAGTTTCAACTGTAGAAGCAGTATCAACTAAAGAAGGGAAGCAAGAATTTCAACAAAAACAAGAAATTCAAGGAAATAAAATAAAACCTGGTACTGTAGAAAAACTTATTAAAGACATAGATGTAGTAATTGCTAAGCTAGACGCTGTTGGTAAAAATCAAATGGGTTCTGGCGTTAGTCCTGCTTTAATTGCTAATCTTTTAAGTGGTGGATTAAAACTACTTAAATCTGGTATACAAGGAAGTGTTAGCTTAGCGCAAGCATTAGGTAGATTAAAAAGATACATAGCTGATACAACTAAAAACTCTACACTAGCTGATATTGTAACTAGATATTTTGTTGATAAAGTAACTAACAATAAAGTTAATGAAATTAATGAAAGCTCTGTAGCACAATTATTAACAGAGTTTGCTGTTGTAGAAGGAGATGTTAATGTATTGCTGACTAAATATGATCAAGCTGAAACGTTTAAACTAGATACTCCAGAAAGCATAGATGCTTATCTAAGTGATTTTGTAACTAAACTTGCTCCTTTTATCCCTAGAACTATGATTTTTAAAGGATCTAGAGGTATGGGAATATTAAGAACAAGCGATAGAACTGCTTTTAGAAATAAAACTAATTTAAAAAAGCAATTAAAAGTAGCAACTGATCCTAAAAAAATTAAAGAATTAAAAGCAAAAATCAAAGCTGGAATTTTAAACGAAGAGTATTATCAAGGTAAAATTAAAGAATTAAAAGCTGGTGAAATAGTTTTAAACGGAAAACCTATT
>Ga0307488_10002266_pt1 | contig 16291 bp, 10 predicted proteins | sample SB02metaG_FD_202248 | JGI IMG/M metagenome (GOLD analysis project Ga0307488, IMG submission 202248) | Sea-ice brine microbial communities from Beaufort Sea near Barrow, Alaska, United States - SB 0.2 | ecosystem: Environmental > Aquatic > Marine > Coastal | place: USA: Alaska | collected... | reverse complement strand
AAGCCGTGGAAAGGTACATTTTGGTCTATATCTTAGGTACTAGACCTGACTCTATACGTCGGCTTGCCTTGACTTCAACTTCGTTGCCAGACCAGCGTTTTTGTTAATTTAACTGATACGAATAATGACAATAATATGCAGCCAATGACTAGTGTTCGAAAAATTAAGCTATCTCTCCTATTTATGCTGGTGGCAATAATTAGTGCCTGTACGCCAACTAATCCAGGTGGGATAGTCGTTAAAGATCAGGCGGAGTTTGTCCGGGCCGTGGCAGATGCCAAGCCAGGAGACGTTATTAAGCTTGCCGATGGCACTTGGAAAGACTTCGAAATATTGTTTGCCGGAACGGGTGAAGCCGATAAGCCGATACGCTTAACCGCTGAGACCAAGGGAAAAGTATTTATCACCGGGCAATCTAATCTGCGTCTGGCGGGAGAGTATCTCGAAGTCTCAGGGCTAATTTTTAAAGATGGTTATACACCGACACTCCAGGTAATAAGCTTCCGCCGCGATAAGAAGTCCTTAGCCAATAACTCGCGAGTGACAGAAGTCGTAATTGATAATTTTAGCAATCCAGAGCGGTTCGAAGCTGACTACTGGGTTGCCATGTACGGAAAAAACAATCGCTTTGATCACAACCACCTTGAAGGTAAGCGCAACAAAGGTGTGACCATGGCGGTTCGGTTGGATTCCGAGCAGAGCCAAGAAAACTACCACCGTATAGATCACAACTATTTTGGCCCTAGACCTGTGCTGGGATCCAATGGCGGTGAGACATTGCGTATTGGTACTAGTCACTATTCCCTCTCCAATTCCTACACCCTGGTGGAAAATAACTACTTTGACCGCTGTGATGGTGAGGTAGAAATTATTTCCGTCAAGTCTGGCAGCAACAAGGTTCGTGGCAACCTCTTTTTCGAATCTAAAGGCACGCTAACCCTGCGTCACGGTGACAATAATCTGGTGGAAGAGAACGTATTTTTGGGTGGTCGAGTTGATCACACTGGGGGCATTCGTGTGATCAATAAGGGTCAGATTATTCGCAACAATTATCTCGAGGGCCTCACAGGTTATCGATTTGGCGGCGCTCTAGTGGTTATGAATGGCGTACCCAATTCACCTATTAATCGGTACCATCAGGTCGATGGCGCGGTGATTGAGAACAACAGCCTGATTGACAGTGATCATATTCAGTTGGCTGCTGGCAGCGACGCTGAGCGTTCGGCGGCACCAGTTAACAGTCACTTCAGCAATAACTTAATCTTCAATAATGACGGACGCGACACTTTCACTCTATATGACGATGTCAGTGGCATCAGCTTTGCCAATAGTGTGTTGAACAATGTTGAGAGCCCAAAAATTAGTCAGGGATTTAGCAACCAATCGGTTGATCTGGCTAGGGCGGCCAACGGGTTGCTTTATCCCAAGTCTGCAGACCTGTCTGATATAGGTGCCAAGCGAGATCTTGTGGTGTTGGATAAAGCGCAAACTGGCGTCTCTTGGTATCCGAAGTCAGATGCATCATTACGTTTTGATATTGGACAGACCATCCAAGTTACATCCAAGCCTGGAGCCTTGCTCAGCGCAATTGAGTCAGCGCAGTCTGGGGATATTATTCGACTTGCCCCTGGCGACTACCTGGTAAGTAAAGTTATTGAGATCGACAAGCCTTTGACCCTGTTGGGGGACAACCGTCCGAGAATCGAGTTTGAGCGCTCTGCGCTGTTTCAAATTGCAGACGGTGGCAGTTTAAAGCTCAGTGGTTTGGTGGTGTCCGGCAAGCGTTCACCAGACAATGTGGGTAATTCTGTTATCCGCACCAGCCCCTATTCAATGTTGGTCAACTACCAGATTGAAGTGGAGAATTCCGAGTTTATAGACCTTGATATCAATCGCCATTTTAATTTTCTGAATGTCGCAAAGAGCACTATGGCGGACAGCGTTGTTATTGCCGATTCTCACTTCAGCAACGTCAGTGGCGCTATCTTGGGGTTGGATAAAGAGGCTGATGACTACGGCATCTTTAATGTGGATTACGTTCAAATTAGCGATTCCAGTTTTGAAAATGTGCAGGGCGCACTGGCCAATATTTATAGAGGTGGCACCGATGAGAGTACCTTTGGGCCACATTTTTCCCTGACAAATTCTGAGCTGAAAAATGTCGGCGGTGGTAGCAAAAACAAGTCTAAATCATCGATTTATTTGCATGGAGTACAGGTAACTAGCATTGAAAATAATCGTTTTTCAAATAGCCCAGCGATCAAGATAGAGCATACGGTCGGCGAGCCAGTTACTCGATTTGTCAAAAATTTGCTAACAGAAACGCCACTGCCAACGGTTAGTGAACTGCACAGTAAGTTGGAAAATACAGCGTTAATTAAGGATAACCTTGTCAAATAGGGCTGCTCGATAATTGGCTTGATAGCGTTGAGCATTGCCTAGTTTATTAACTTTAGTAGCAGCACCCAACCCAGGATTTGGAGAAATACACCATGCAAACAGCACCTTTTCTATTTGGTGAAGAATTATTAGTCGAGCCCGTTGCCCCGGGTGTCACACGAAAAGTCATGGGTTTTAATAATCAGATCATGATGGTCAAGGTCAATTTTGAGGCGGGCAGTGAGGGTTATGTGCACAGTCACTTTCACTCTCAGGTGGCCTATGTTGAGAGCGGTGAATTTGATGTCACCGTCGGTACTGAAACAAAAACGCTGGTGGCAGGGGACTGTTTTTTTATGGAACCCAATATCAGTCATGGTGCTATTTGCAAGAAAGCTGGAACGCTTATCGATGTCTTTAGCCCAATGAGAGAAGACTTTTTAGAGGGGAATAATAAATGAAAATAACTAACCTTCGCTGGTGGGTGATTGCACTGATCGCCCTTGCCACAGTGATTAACTATATTGATCGCCAGGCTTTGGTTGTACTTTGGCCGAGTATTGCAGGTGACCTCTATCCAGATAAAAGCGCTGATGAGCACAAAGAGATTTATGCATTTCTCTCTGTGATCTTTATTTTTTCCTACGCATTTGGCCAGGCTATTTTCGGCAAGATATTTGACTGGATTGGCACCCGTCTAGGCTTTGCCCTGTCTATTAGTGTTTGGTCCATTGCCACCATGTTGCATGCCTTTGCCAAAGGCATTGTCACGTTCAGTATTTTCCGAGCACTTTTGGGTTTGGCCGAGGCCGGTAACTGGCCTGGTGCGACCAAGGGCAACGCTGAGTGGTTTCCAACTAAAGAGCGCGCGCTGGCCCAGGGGATTTTCAACTCTGGCGCTGCTGTCGGCGGTTTAATATCAATACCTTTGATTGGTACTATGGCGGTCTATTTTAGCTGGCAAATGATCTTTATTTTGATTGGTGTCTTAGGCCTGTTATGGCTCATTCCCTGGATGATTCTTGTCAAAGCACCGCCTAAGAATCACCCCTGGATTACTGATGAAGAGCGTGAATACATTCTCAGTGGGCAGCAAAACCAAGTTGTAACTGCTGATGATGACAATGATGAGGGCTACAACCCATCTACTGGTGAGTTACTTTCGCGCAAGCAGAGCTGGGGCGTCATTATCGCCTCCGCCTGTATAGATCCGATTTGGTGGTTGTTTATTTTCTGGATTCCCATCTACCTTTTTGAGGTCTATGGAATGGATGTTAAGCAAATTGCACTCTATGGCTGGGTTCCCTATATGGGAGCAATGCTCGGTGCATTCTTTGGCGGTTTGCTGGCGCAAAATCGGTTTAAGGCGGGATGGAGCACTGACCATACTCGCAAGCTGGTTATCACCTTGGGTTGCTTGACTATGCTTCCCGCACTGCTGGCCATGTCAAATCCTGGAACCCCTATTGTGGCGGTTTTATTAATGGCCGTGATTCTATTTGGCTTTCAAACCGCTATTGGTAACGTTCAGACTCTGCCCAGTGATTTCTTTGGTGGAAAAACAGTGGGAACGCTGGCGGGTTTTTCCGGTATGGCCGCTAAGCTTGGCGCTGTTGGTTTGACCTCATTGGTACCCATGCTGACTGCAGGGGGTAACTATACGCCTGCATTTTTGATTGGCGCTGGTCTGGCTATATCTGCACTGGCCAGTATCTGGATTCTGTGTCCAAAAATCGAACCGCTGAGCCCGAAGGTTTAAGTGGTAACACGCATTTAACGCATTTAACAAAATAATTTTATTGGGAGAAGTATATGACAATGCCTGTCATCGGTTTTATCGGCCTAGGTCTTATGGGCGGCAACATGGTTGAGAACTTACAAAAGAGGGATTTTAAGCCAATCGTGATGGATCTCAACAAAGAGGTAGTGGCCTCAGTCGTTGCCCGTGGTGGATCCGAAGCGACCTCGGCTGCAGAGTTGGCGGCGGCGAGCGATATTATTATGCTCTGCCTTACAACGTCCAACGTAGTTGAAAAGGTAATGTATGGCGAAGACGGCATACTGGCAGGCATTAAAGAAGGTGCCGTGGTGATTGATTTTGGAACTTCGATTCCGGCATCTACGCGCAAAATCGGAGCAGACTTGGCGGCAAAGGGCGCAGGCATGGTTGACGCCGCGCTGGGTCGCACACCAGCTCACGCCCTTGATGGACTGCTTAATATTATGGCTGCGGGTGACCAAGAGACTTTCGACAAGGTTAAGCCTATTCTTGAGATACAAGGCGAGAATATCTTCTATATGGGCGCGCTCGGCGCTGGTCACACCACTAAATTGATTAACAACTTTATGGGCATGACAACGGTTTGCGCTATGTCCCAGGCTTTTGCTGTGGCTGAAAGTGCAGGCGTCGATCGTCAGCAACTGTTCGACATTATGTCGACGGGCCCATCCACTTCTCCGTTTATGCAGTTCTGTAAGAATTACGCGGTAGACGGCGTCAGTGATCTGGGTTTCTCCATTGCTAATGCCAACAAGGATCTGGCCTATTTTCTTGAAATGGTTAACGGTCTTGGAACACGATCGCAAATCGCTGAAGGCACTTCGGCGAACCTTCAGGCCGCCTTTGATGCCGGTATGGGCAATGGCAATGTTCCGGAAGTCTTCGACTATTTCCGTAGCCTCGAAAAGTGATTTTTGGGTGCGGTCGACGTTGGCCTAAGTCGTTCTAAATTGGTATGGATAGAGTGAAAAGAATATGAAACATCAGGGAAAAGTTGCAGTGGTGACTGGCGGTGTTCGGGATATTGGCAGAGCCATCTCGCTAAAATTGGCGGCAGAGGGTGCAAAGGTTGTGGTCAATTATCACGGCAGTCATGATCTGGCCCAACAGACGTTGGATGAGATTGAGGCAGCTGGTGGGCAGGCTATTTTATATAAAGGCGATATGACCTTGCCCGCCGCTGTAGAAGGTTTGATTGCTAAAACTATAGAAGCCTTTGGCTCCAAGATCGATATTTTGGTCAACGTAGCAGGTGGCTTGGTTGCCCGCAAAACCATTGATGAAATGGATCTCGAGTTTTTTAACTATGTTATGCAGCTAAACATCAGCTCTACCTTCTTAGTCACCAAAGCTGTTGTCCCTTACATGTCCAAAGGGGCCTCTATTATTAACTTTTCCTCTCAGGCAGGGCGTGATGGCGGTGGCCCAGGCGCCTCCGCTTATGCTACTTCGAAAGGCGCGGTAATGTCCTTTACACGGGCTATGGCAAAGGAATTGGGCCCTGAGGGTATCCGCGTAAATTCCCTTTGCTGCGGCATGATCAGTACAACATTCCACGATACATTCAGTAAGCCCGAGGGGCGCATCGCCACAGCTGGCAACACGCCGCTGCGTCGAGAGGGTGCTCCCGATGAAGTTGCAGATACAGTGAGCTTCCTGGCTTCTAGTGACGCTGGCTTTGTCTCTGGGATCAATATGGATGTAAACGGCGGCTTGGTATTTTCCTAAGCGTATTAGTTAAGACTTGGTGGTGGGTTGGGCTCTATGAAAAATAAGGTCGCCGTTATTGGCGAATGTATGCTCGAAGTTAGTAGCATGGGGGCGAGCAGAGAACAGGCTGCGCTTCCTGCGGGACTCTCATTTGGTGGTGATACGCTGAACACCGCTATCTATCTTGCTCGTTTGGGTGCAGATGTGGATTATGTCTCTGCTCTGGGTGATGACGATATGAGCTCCTGGATGTTGAGCCAGTGGCGCGCTGAAGGTGTCGGCTGTAATCTGGTGACACGACAGAAAGAATCGGTCCCAGGCCTGTATATGATTCAAATTGATGAGCAGGGAGAGCGTTCATTTCTCTACTGGCGCGCCAACTCCCCGGCTACGGCTATGTTTGATAATGCCGCTGAAGCCGAAGAAATATTTGACCACCTGTCTGCCTACCAACATATTTATCTGTCCGGAATCAGTCTTGCCATCTATACGGAAGCAGCCCGTCATCGTCTATTCGATTTTCTTAAACGCTACCGGGCCAATGGTGGAGAGGTTATATTCGATGGCAACTATCGCCCGCGTCTTTGGTCGAGCCCCGAGGTGGCGCGAGATGCCTATGAGAAGATGTATGGGCTCGCGGATCTAGTCTTGCCGACAGACGAAGATGAGGCGCAGCTGTTTGGCCAAGAGACACCAGAGCAGGTGGTGGCACGCTTAAAGTCTTTTGGTGTGTCAGACGTGGTGCTCAAGATGGGTGAAAAAGGTTGTCTAATTGGTACTGACTCCGGACTGGATGCGGTACCTGCCGAAGTGGTCAAAGTTGTGGATACTACAGCTGCCGGTGATTCATTTAACGCTGGGTTTATGGCTTCGAGATTTCAAGGACAAGACCTTATAGCGGCTTGCGGGGTGGCAAATCGATTGGCATCAGTGGTGATTCAGTATCGCGGCGCTATTATCCCTATTGAAGCTATGCCTGTTTAAACAAAAGCCCGGTTAAACAAAAGCTCGGTTATACAAAAGTCTGGTTAAAGCAGAGCTCTACCTTAATTTCTAATCTAGGAGGCATGGGCTGCGGCCTAAATTTTTGACCCCTAGAAAAACTATTGTCTGGAGTACTAATGAAATTAATCACAAAAAAAGTCATGCTGCTAGCGTTACTAGCAATGATTATTCCAATTGAACTGCAGGCAAATGACCACCCTAAGCTGATTCTGACCAAAGCGGGTGTCGAGACGATTAGACAAAACCTTGGGCAGGTGCCTCTGTTTGACAGTTCTGTTGAGACAGCCAAACAGCTGGTCGATATTGAAATGGCTATGGGTATAGATACACCTATACCAACCGATTATTCCGGCGGCTACACTCACGAAAGACATAAGAAAAATTTTGTTATCGCGCAAAAAGCTGGCGCCTTGTACCAGATCTTGCAGGATGATAAATATGCCGAGTATGTCCGAGATATGTTGTTTCAATATGAAGCTATGTACAAAGACTTGCCGGTGCATCCAAAGCCGCGATCTTATGCCCGAGGGAAATTATTCTGGCAGTGCCTGAATGACAGTAACTGGTTGCTTTATATGGCTCAGGCCTATGATTCCATCTACAATTTTTTGTCTGAGGAAGAGCGACAAAAGCTCAACCAAAACCTCTTTCGCCCCTTCGCTGACTTTATCTCCATCGGCAACCCACAGTTTTATAATCGCATACACAATCACAGTACTTGGGGTAATGCTGCAGTGGGTATGATCGGCCTTGTTATGGACGATCAAGAACTTATCGACAGGGCACTCTACGGCATTGAAGATGATGGTCTTGAACTGGGCCTCAAGGATAACGACGGCGGTTTTATTAAGCTTGAAGGGCAGAAGACTGGGTTTTTAGCCAATCTAGAGAATCCATTCTCACCCGACGGCTATTACACCGAAGGGCCCTATTACCAGCGTTACGCCATGTATCCGTTTCTGATTTTTGCGCTGGCAATGGAAAACGTAAAGCCGGAAGCAAAAGTCTTTGACTATAAAAACGGCGTGCTGCTGAAGGCGGTCAATGCACTGTTGAATCTCTCCGATGCAGAGGGAAACTTTTTTCCCCTCAATGATGCCCAAAAAGGCATGTCGTACTTTTCTGCCAGTCTGGTGACCGCCGTTGATATTGCCTATCACTACGGCGACCAGAATTCACAGCTTCTCAGTATCGCTGAAAAACAGGACCAGGTGCTGTTGGATCAGGCTGGCCTCTCTGTGGCTATGGGCATCCGCGATGAAAAGACGCAGCCTTTTGCCAAGCAATCGATCAATCTCTCCGATGGTATGGATGGCGATCAGGGCGGTGTGGCTGTATTGCGCTACGGCGATGAAGACTTAGCGGTGGTATTCAAATATGCAGCCCAGGGCTTGAGTCATGGTCACTATGACAAGCTGTCATTTTCACTGTACGACCGGGGCGATGAGGTTATTCAGGATTACGGCCTAGTACGTTTTGTCAATATAGGGCAGAAGGGCGGCGGTAACTATCTGAAAGAAAACAAGACTTGGGCAAAGCAGACCATTGCTCACAACACTATTACCCAAAATCAGACATCTCAGTTCAAGGGGGACTATGGCATTGGGAGCCAGCATCATTCCGAGTTACATTTTTTTGATGCTTCAAGAGATGATGTTCAGGTAGCAAGCGCCAGAGAGAGCAATGCCTATCCAGGAACGGAATTACATCGCACCATGGCAATCATTAAGCCGGAAAATTTTGCCAAGCCCTTAGTCTTAGATATCGTCAAAGTGGTATCAAAATCCACCAATCAGTACGACTTACCGTTCTATTTTATGGGGCAGGTTTTAAAGACAAACTTTGACTATAAGTCTCCGTCTAGCTTGGTTCAAATGGGAGATTCCGACGGTTACCAGCACCTCTATTTGGAGGGCAAAGGCAAGCCATCTGCAGGCAGTACCCAATTCAATTGGTTGGTTGAGGGTAAGTTTTATACTCTGACAGCAGTCACAGACGCTGCGGATGAGCTGTTGTTTGCAAGGGTGGGAGCAGAGGACCCAGAGTTTAATTTGCGCCGAGACGCCGCTTTAATTTTCCGAAGAAAAGCTGTCGGCGACACTCTTTTTGTGTCACTTATCGAACCCCATGGACGCTATAGCCCAGTCTCGGAATTGTCGGTAAATCCAAACAGTAATATTTCTGCGCTGAAAGTTGTATTTGATAGCGAGGCCTATACCGCGGTCGCTATTGAGACCTTGGATAATAGGTCCAGTGTATTTATTGTTTCAAATAAGGATGCAGCAGCCTCGCAAAAGCATCAGCTCAAGATTGATGACAAAGAATACAGCTGGCAGGGGCCATATCACCTGAGGTAATCATTTATCAGCTGCTCGCTGTAGGGCAAAATATTGGCCCCTAAAAGCGGTGGCTAATAATGTGGTGTGTGGCTGAGCTTAATGAGCCCTTAGTTTTGGTAATGAGCAAGCTAACCTCCCATAACATTGGTCTTACCAAAAATTATCGATCTTTTCCCCTATTGATTGGTAAGTTGGTCTCTCCTGCTTCAATTACTGTTCGATTAAGTAATTTTTTGTGAACCGCAAGTCAGGCTTTAGCTTTCGGCATGGATCGCAACTGAGTGAATTTTAATCGCAGGCTGCGCTCTATTCTTTTGCTATAGCTGGTTTATAACCTGCTTATAAAGCCCCGTAGCGCTGTGCTTGCGCTTTCCTGATAGTTTTTCCCATGGCAATTTAGCCTATGTGATCGGCAGAGTATTTTGCCGCGCTAGATTTTTGAAATAGCCTCTGGCAACACAATTTCTGTTTGGTAATTAAAACTGGTATGACATAATTGATTGACAATAAGCTCGTAATTTGTAAATATTTTGATAGATATCAAAATTACGAGGGGAAGAACGATGAATAATAGGTTGAAGAGGTTTTTTACGGGTCGCCAGCGTGCGCTTGAATTGACAGCGCTTTTAGGAACAGCGGCGATAGCGGCTTCTTTGCCGAGTTTTTCCTATGCCCAGGAAGCCCAAGCGACTATAGATGAAGTTTTGGTTACCGGATCCCGTGAGACTATTCGCAACTCAATTGCGACTAAGCGTATGTCAGACACAGTGATGGATGCACTTTCCGCTGCTGAAATCGGTGAGCTACCGGCTCTCTCTATTGGTGAGGCCCTTGAAAACCTTACCGGTGCCTCCTCTCACCGAGAGCAGGGTGGCGCTACAGAAATTTCAATTCGCGGATTGGGGCCTTTTCTTGGCTCGAGCGTGATGAATGGTCGTGAAGCCACCAACGGCAGTGGCGACCGCTCAGTTAACTTCAGTCAGTTCCCATCTGAGTTGTTCGACAAAATAGCGATTTATAAGACCCAAGAGGCCAGCTTTATCGAGGGCGGTGTGTCCGGTCAAATTGCTCTAAACACTCTTCGTCCACTTGATTACGGTAAGCGTCGCGGTCAAATTTCGGTTAAAGCGGGTTACAACCCAAACAATGCCAATATCGATCCTAACGCGGGGGATATTAAATACAGAACCACATTCAGCTTTATGGATCAGTTTGAAACAGAATCCCTGGGAAGCTTCGGTGTGTCTTTGGGCTTGCAAAAGAATGATGCCACTAACCCTGAAGCTGAATACCGCTCTACAAGTAATTTTGGTACCTGCTTAAATGACCCAACTCTGGCTGAGGGAATGTCCCGAACCAGTTCTGGCAACTGTAACTCCTCTAGCTCTGAGATCCAGAGTGAGGCGTTCACCGGTACTCCCTATGTATTCACGTCAAGTTCACGGCGCTTCCGTCATAACACCACCGACGACTCCCGTGACTCAGTATTTGCTGCGCTGCAGTGGCAGCCCAATGACAAGATTGATATAAATCTTGATATTCAGCAGGCAGACCGTACCTTCACCGAAGAGCGCCATGACTTAGTATTTTCAGAGATGCGTCGTGTCTCAGCTGGCAATGCCGACGACTATTACAACACCCTGGGTGCAGACAACTTCCAAACTAATGGGCCGGTTATTACTCAGTTCAGAAATTTTGGTCGAGTAGAAACTAACTCCGAGTTTATCGAGCGCATCGAAGAATATGATGGCGCCGGTTTGACCTTTGATTATGCCCACAGCGACCGTTTAAGCCTATCCTTTGACGCGTCTAGGTCAAAAACTGAGCGCCAAGAAAATATTTGGGGCGTTCGTCTGCAGTCTGAACCAACCAATATTGGCAATGTTGCCCGAGTTAACGCAGATGGCAGCAGCTCAACTGACCGACCTTTTGCTATCCATGACTTGAGCTATTCCGATGCCGACGTGGCTCTTATCACCATCGAGAACTTTGATGTCACGAATCACGATGCCTTTGCTGATAGTGCGCGCACAAGAATTGATTTAAACCAAATGCGTGAGCATGAAATTGAATCCTATCGTGGTGACTTTGAGTTCCTGACGACAGATTGGGACGCGATTACCAGCATTGAGGGTGGCGTGCGCTACTCACAGATGGAGTTCACATCCTTCCCCCGTACAAGAGTTCAATCAAACCATAGTGATGATGCTCTGGATGCTGCTAACGTAGCCTGTCGAGTTGATTTCCCAGAAACTGATTTTCTCTCTGAGGCATCCAATGACAATAACCTGATCACTAACGTTGATTCCAGTGGCAATGTCATCGCAGAGGGAACTGGCAGCAGTTTCGCCGCCTTTGACACCCTCTGTCTGGTCGATGAGCTCTATGCTGCAACCACTCCAGGTGAAGCAGCGCCGGGAATTCCAGATCCTACCTTGGAAAATATTTCCAACTTAAATGTCACTGAGGATACTCTGGCGGCCTATTTGCAGTTTAACTATGAATCTTCTTGGGGCGACGTGCCTGTGCGCGGTAACTTTGGTTTGCGCGTAGTGCAAACTGAGGTTGAATCAATCGGCTACCGCAATGAATTTACCCTGGTTGACGAAGATCTATTAGACCCAAGCAACGCAGTCTACTTAGAAGCAGTTTCAGGCACTCTGACGACTCAAACCGGTGGTAATAGCTACACTGAATTCTTGCCTAGCTTCAATCTAGTGGCCGACCTTAACGACCAAACGCTGGTGCGCTTCGGTGCTTATCGAGGCATGTCCCGTCCAGATCCGGATGCTTTGGGTTTTGGCAGAAGTCTGAATATTAACGCGGATGGCGATGAAACCTCTCTGGCTGATTTCACTGGTCGAGCAACAGCTCTAGGTAACCCCAGATTGCAGCCGATGATGTCGACGAATTTTGATATCGCAATCGAGAAATATATCAACGACGACACCATGCTTGCCTTTGGTGTCTACACCAAGAGCTTCCAAGGTGGCTTTGGCGTTACTCAGCAGTCAGAGGACTTTGTGATCGACGGTGAGATTTTTCCTGCCGTAGTGTCCACCAGTCAAACCAGTGACGAAAAGTCGACCATTAGCGGTTTTGAAATCACTGCCACCCATAACTTTGACTATCTGCCGGGATACCTGAGTGGACTGGGCTTCAAGCTGAGCTACAACCAAGCCAGTTCAGACTTTGAGTTTGAAGATGTACGCATGGGAAATCTGGAAGTCATTGATGGATCCGGTAACCTGGTTGAACAGAGTGGCATTATCCCTCCAACTGAACTGTTCGGCTTCTCAGAGCGGGTAAGTGCAGCGCAGCTTTATTACCAGATTGGTGATTTAGACCTGTCCCTGATCAACAAAAAGCGCAGCGAATACTTCCAGCAGTTCATCAGCTCTCCGGGCACCATCAGACTGATCGACGACACCAATGTTTGGGAATTTAAGGCGCGCTATAAGTTGATGAAGAATGTGACGCTTAAGTTTGAAGGTATCAATATCTTTGATGAGCCCAAGACTCAATACAACCCTACCAGCGATCATCTGGCCGAGGTCAATAGCTATGGTCCTCGCTACTATTTTGGAGTCACGGCTAAGTTTTAATTGAAGGTACTGGATCTCCCTGAGTCTTTGAGTCAGGGACGGTCCAGAAACTAACATCAGAATTGCAGCAGTTAGCAAATAGGTTACTGATGGCAATAATAATTAAGGGGTAGGCAAGAAGTGACTGGTTTCCATAGATTTAAGCTGGCGTTAATCTAGTGAATGCTATTTTCCCACTATTGCGCCGAGTCTCTATTTTGGGGCTATTTGCGCTATCAATATTTGCTGAGGTCAGTGCCGCAGTTGATGCTGAGGTGCAGGCTATTCTCAATCCAGGCTTTGAATCTGGGTGGGCAGGTTGGGTTAAAGGTGACCCAACCGGCACTGGGACTGCGATCTCAGATAATGCCAATAGCGGCTCCAAGTCAGTAAAGTTATTGGCAAAGGCCTCCTATGTCGCACAGGTTGTGCAGGTTATGCCGGGCACATCCTATCGGCTAAGCGCATCTGTTCGCGGTTCAGGCAATCTTGGGGTCAAGGTTGGCAGTGAAATTTTCTTCGAACAGCAGGATTCTAAAAGTAGTGATTGGCGCCAGCTCAATGTTAATTTTAACTCTGCAGATCACAGGGCAATAACCATATTTGGCGGCTTTGCTGGTCGTCAAGTCCGCTTTGATGATTTCGCTCTATTTGCAATCTCTGGCGATGGTCAGGTTGACGATAGCAGTATCAAGTTTCTCAGTTCCAGCTCCGGGGGTTACGGTCTATCTCCGGATTTGACGCCAGGGCAAAATTTCGATTTAGCTGATTGGTATCTCAATACTCCAGATGATGTCGATGGCGATAGTAAATCTGATCGCTTTTCAGAAATTGATTTGGTTAAGGGTTTTAGTGATCCGCGCTATTTCTACACTGGCCCAGACGGTGGTTTGGTTATGCGCGCGACAATCAGCGGAGCCAAAACCTCTAAAAATACCCGGTTTACGCGAACTGAGTTGCGAGAGATGCTGCGGCGTGGCAATAGCTCAATTAAAACCCAGCTTCATGATGCCAGCCCGAATAAAAATAACTGGGTATTCTCATCTGCGCCACCGCGCTCCCAGCTTGCAGCTGCTGCCGTGGACGGTAAGTTAACCGCTACGCTGGCTGTTAACCATGTCACCACTAGCGGAACTTCATCTCAGGTAGGCCGTGTGGTTATTGGGCAAATCCACGCCCACAAAGACGAGCCGATCCGGCTCTACTATCGCAAGTTGCCAGGGCACTCACGGGGCTCTATTTACGCTGCCCATGAACTGTCGAAAGGCGATGAAATCTATGTCGACTTAATAGGCAGCCGATCGAGTAAGGCGCTGGATCCTAACGACGGTATAGCGCTAGATGAAAAATTCTCCTATGTCATTGATGCTCGTGGCCATCAGTTAACGGTGAGTATTTTTCAACAAGAAAAATTGCGCGCTAAACATAGCTTTGACTTGACTCACAGTGGTTATGACGCGGCCAAGGAGTATATGTACTTTAAAGCTGGTGTGTATAACCAGAACAACAGTGGTGATCCTCAAGACTATGTTCAGGCAACGTTCTATCAGCTTAATAATGAGCACAGAGACGATCGCTAATGCTGAGGCACCAATATTTAAATTTACTCAATTATTTAAGGGTTTCTGCTGATTTGTAAACCTGCTCTAAATTAAATCGAGGCGCTTGTTTTGGCGCCCCAATAAAAAATGATCCTTTGGGGGTAATAACTATGAATATAAAACTTATGACATCTGTTGTGGCTGCGGTGGCCTTGGCTGGTTGTGGAGGCTCTAGTGACAAAAGCCTCACAACGGTTAACTCGGCTGCTAGTGTGGCTATCTCTGGCACGCCAGAGTCCGGTCAACGACTCAATATGATGCTGACAGATGCGAATGGTTACCTGCCTGGAAATCTGACTATCCAGTGGACTGCTGATGGAGCTGCAATTGCCGGTGCGACTGGCGATGACCTCGACCTTAGTGACGCACAGCTCGGTGCAGCTATCGCCGTGTCGGTTAGCTTTACCGATAATGATGGTTTTGCCGAGGACGTCACATCTGCTGTGACCGGAGCAGTGGTTCCTCAACCTGCCGTCAATGAAGCTGCAAGCGTGGCTATTTCGGGTGCCGCACAGGTCGGTCAAACCTTGACTGCGACAGTGACCGATGGAAACGGTGCTGCAGGTGCAGTGAGTTATCAGTGGCTGGCCAACGATATAGCCATCGCTGGTGCAACCTCTGCGTCCTATGTGTTGACCGAAAGCGAGTTCACCTCAACGATCTCTGTGACTGCAACCTACACCGATGATGAAGGCTTTGCTGAAACGCCTACTGCACCGTCAACCGGTGCTGTGGTTTCGGCCGAAGTAAATTCTGTCGGTGTGCTGGCGATTGAGGGTGATGTCACCGTTGGCTCTTCAGTCACTGCCGCTATTACAGATGGCAATGGCACAAATACAGTGGCTTATCAGTGGAAGGCCGATGACGTCGATATTGCTGGTGCCTCTGACGCAATCTTCACTATTACTAGCGCTCAAATCGCGACTGTACTGTCGGTAACCGCAGACTACACCGATGTAGGTGGCTATGTTGAGGCTCTTAGTGCCGAACATAATGATGTGGTGTATAGCTTTATCGCAACGGGTGAGGCGACTCTTGCTTCTGCTCTGGCCAGCGCAGCTGATGGCGATTGGATTGGTATCGCCGATGCGCAAAATGGCGATGACTATGAAAATATGGCCGAGATGACTATCGGCAGTGACAATATGATGATCACTAGAACTGCAGGCAGTGCCGCTGTGATCACCGGTGAAACCTGTATCCAGTTCGCCAGCTCTACTTCTGGTGTTGTTATGGATGGCCTAGTGTTTGATAACCTTACCTTTGATTACGATACCAGCTGCCTCAGCCCTGACGCCTCCGTAGTGCTCCACGGCGATTCGAATATCATGCGCAACAACCAGTTCCTCGGTGATCAAAACCCCCGCAGTTCTGATTTTGGTTCCAGTGATGAATATCATTATGTGACGGTCAATGGCACCAATAACCTTGTTGAACGCAACCTGTTTGCCAACAAGGCAACAGCCAATAACTTCGAAGGCTCCGCAATCAGTATGTATGTCAATGGCGATGCTGGTGCTGCTGAAGGAAATACTGTTCAGTACAATCTGTTTAAGGACTTTGGCGATAAAGGCGACAGCTCAAGAGATTCAAATACTTTTGCTGTTCAGGTAGGCCGATCTACAGGTAGTGATGCTAAGGGCACTGGCTCGCACCTGGTTCAGTACAACCGCTTTGATAACGTTAACACCAACCGTCGTCTGATTATGGTTCAGGGCGGTGGCAATACTATTCATGGCAACACGATTCTCAATTCTCTGGGTAATATTGCCCTTGAGAATGGGTTTGGTAACACTGTGTCGGAAAATATTATTATCTCAAGTGCTCTGAAGAGTGAGGACAGCGGTATTTCATTTGCGCCTCTGGGGCATACCATTGTCGATAACTTTATTG
>Ga0307488_10002265_pt1 | contig 16293 bp, 12 predicted proteins | sample SB02metaG_FD_202248 | JGI IMG/M metagenome (GOLD analysis project Ga0307488, IMG submission 202248) | Sea-ice brine microbial communities from Beaufort Sea near Barrow, Alaska, United States - SB 0.2 | ecosystem: Environmental > Aquatic > Marine > Coastal | place: USA: Alaska | collected... | reverse complement strand
GTGTATAGTTTAGTAAAATATCGACATTAATAAGATAAAACCCTGTGTGAGTGTCAAGTTTTCTCAAATGGTCTCGATAGCTATCACTTTATTTCTAGAAAGTTTCAAGTTTTAAATTTAATAGCTAGGTTGAATAAGTTAATAAAGTGGGGGGAGTAAATAAAATGAATATTTTAAAATATAACAAGACTGTTATTAGTAACACAGTAATTTTAACTGGCGTTTTAGCACTGTGTGCTTGTAGCTCAATAAGTACTAAAGTACCTCAAGTATCGCCAGAAGGAATGACGTTAGCTAAAAATAATCGTTCAACCGTTGCTTATAAAAGGGAAGGGATAAATTTCACAGACTACGACAAAATTCAAATCAGTAGTAGTACCGTTGCCTTTAAAAAAGATTGGCAGCGAGACTATAATCGTGATCAACGTTCTCTATCCACTCGGGTAAGTGATAAAGATGTCATTCGAATTAAAGCAGATGTTGCTCAATTATTTGATCAAACACTGTTAGACGAATTCACTCAAAATTCAAATTATGTCATGGTTGAACAAGTTGTTGCCGGCACTTTATTATTAAAACCTTTGATCATTGATCTTGATATTAATGCTCCTGACGTTAGGTCTGCTGCTAATGTAAAAAATTATGTTCAAACTGCCGGTGAGGCAACACTTTTTCTTGAACTTTATGATGCCGTTAGTGGTGAAATACTAGCACGTATTATTGATACAAGAAAAACTAGAGATAGAGGCTATTATCAATGGGCCACCAAAGTATCAAATAGGCAAGATGCCAAAATTATTATCAAGAAGTGGGCAAAGTCATTGCGCATCAAATTTGATGAAGCGCACGCCAAGTAATTACGTACCGGCTAAATACTAGTTAATTCTCCTCTGTATTTTGCCACTTTATTATTGTATACGATGTTTTTTTGATTAGCGCTAGAAGATAATACCGGTTTACAGTGAACAATGTTTGATCGTGCTGTAATACCATAGATGCTTAATCGTATGAATGGTTAGCTCATTAACACAGTGATTAACCTACCTAAACTCTAAGCATTATTTGCTTTTTTGATGTGGTAAAATCTTTTTAAGGTATAAATTTCTGGGTGATAGTTGTTCATCCTTTTAACGTTAGAATAAGTTGAATTCATTGATAGAACAAGAACTCCAGCATTTTTATATAGCTGAAGACCAGTCGATATATTTATTGAGTCATAAAGATGCGACTAAATTAAAAGAATGGGTCGAGCTTTGTCAGCAACAGTTAAAACAGCTAGGTTATCAAAATATTTCTTTGTTAGGGAAAGGTGCTTATGGTTTTGTTTTTACTGGAGATAATAAACTAGGTCAAAGTATTGTTTTTAAATTTTCTCGACTCAATCTTCCACAGCATGTTCAAGACCGTCTTGAAGAAGAAGCAAGTATTCAAAGTGAACTGTCTCACCCTAGAATTCCTAAAGTCATTCAATATCATAAAATAAAACGCCAATGTATTTTACAAATGTCGCGTGCCCCAGGTATTGATTTAGAAAAACTCTCTTATCAAAAAGGCCCGTTGTCTCCAGAATTAATTGTTGATATAGCATTACAATTAGCTGATATTCTGCTTTATTTACGTAATACCAATGCCCATAAAAAATCTAAACCTTATATCCATGGTGATATCAAACCCTCTAATGTTGTCTACGATGACTCAAATGGTAAAATTTATTTAATTGATTGGGGATCTTCGGTTACTGCACAAATGGAAGTCAATGGCCAAAGTACCAGTAACAACATCATGGAATTAATGAGCAGTGATTTGCAGCACAGTAATGCGCGATTAGGTGATGTGTATTTTATAGGGCCAGAACAACTTAATGGTGGCTTATCATCACCTCGGTTTGATGAACAAGGATTAGCCGCAACCTTGTATGCATTAGCGTCAGGTCAGTCTTGTCGTTATGGTTCAAAAGTTATCACTGCGAGTTCTCTAGGGCTTCCAAAGGCTTTAGCACAAGTGATTGATGGCATGCTCAGTGATAATGCAAAGTTACGTCATCAAGCGGGGGATTATTTTTTTAATCATATTGCTTATTTTAAACAGTTGGTTTTATCAAAAGAGCTGACTAATTATCAGGTAGTGTCACTCATTCCTGTTTGGGTAAAACCCTTTATTGAAGAAATTGATACGGTAGTTTACGGCTCTAGAAAGTCTTTCCTGAGAGAGTCATCAAATAGCGATCAATTAAAAGGTATAGATGATGTACAACTCGAAAAATATTATAAAAATTTCCTTATCGGTATGGGAGATAATGAAAAAGCTTTTATTGCTGCCGTTAGCCGTTTAGGTAACTTTCCTGTAGTGGGTGGCTTAGCTATCCGTTGGCAGAAAGAAGGTGTTTATATCGACTCAAACCTGACCTTGTTTGATCAATCACTAAAAACTTCATTCCAAAGTGCGGTTAATAATATGATCCATCTTGCACAAGGGATCTTTCGTATTGGTATGTTTAAAAGTTGTTTGTTTAATGCTCGGAACACCTTACATGTTGAGCGAAACAATGATGCTCAGCCTTTTATTGCTGAAAAAGATCAAATAATCCCTTTTGAAATTAGTGATATTCCTGAAATGGATGATATCAGTCGAGTACACTCATATTTCGAAGACGGCAAAGACCCTGATGAGTATTTATATTTGCCTGATGAGATGATGGCGGTATTAGCGCAACTTAATGTTATACACCATACTGGGTGTATTATATTTGAAGTTTTACCTACCCACTTGAAAATTCACAGTTATTTGATGTTATTAAATCATGATAAAAAAAATGAGTTTACTCAATGCCTAGCAAAAATTTTAGCCTTATTACCCACCATTAATGGAAATGGTATTTCTGGTTTTATGAAGCTACCTTACAAAGACACCCGTTTTTTTGAACACATTAGTACCTTACCTGACAAGTATTATCCTAAAAACCCCAAGACGAAGATTGATGAGCATCATATATCAAGTAAATGATTATCAGTGTCGTTATCGCCTACCCCGCAACTATTTATCATAACAATTTAAAATATAAGCAACAGAACATATAGGCAATGCAATATAACTGACTAACGTTAATACAGAATCCGTTATGTTTTGATTTGTGCATTATTTTTCATGATGATTTTGTCATTAGGCATATTATTTTGGATACACTGATTGAGTGATTATCTTCACTTCAAATTTTTCCACTGATGAGAGTTTCTTCAATAAAGTGCTGGCCTCGGTTTGCATGTTGACTAACCATTCTTTAATCTCCTTATCAAACCCTAGGTTCTTTTAATCTCCATCTCGACCATTTTGAGTTGATTTAATAAATTATTAGTGATCTGATGTGTACCAGACAATGTTGTAATATAGATATTTTCAGCGTCTAGCTTTTTTTCTGTCTCACAAATTAAGTCAGTATAATTCTTTACTGTGCTCTCCCACTTAACGTCGAGTATTCCCATCATGATGAGCAAACAAGGGAATAGAGGGAATACAATTTTGTCGTTCGATTCTTTTATTTTTGTGATAGTAGATTTCATAATAATGTTGTTCTTTATGTGTGCCTAACGCTGCATTAACCGTTCTGTAATGGTTTGCTAAAATATTAAGCGAAATTGAACCAAGCAAACTGTTATGAATCTGGCTTTGATAGCCTGTTAGGTCATAGGTTTTTTTATAAGGTCTATTTCATATTTGTGAATAAAATAGTCGTCTTTACACAATCAATAACCCACCTCACTGATTGTGGATTTTTATTTTACGACAAATGATTTGTTGAACTTTGAACCCCAATTTTGACTTGTAATTTCTGATTATTTCATCAAATTTTAATTGTTCTTCTGTCGTGGCAAAAGAATGAAATTTATCAAATTGACTTATCCAGTTTTTTCTTCCTGATTTAGCCGCTAATGCCAACCAACTCATTTCAATTAATGTTGACTGTTTGACGTGTTGACCTTTTAAAAACATAAATGCTAAATGATATTGAGAATCCTTATACGCCGGAGCAGCAAGTTCCTTTAAATAGTCAGTGCAACACACTCAGCCCTTTGGTAAAAAGAAAGAGGAGTATTAAAAAGCATCCCTAGTTAAGTGGCTTTTTTTCATTAGTATTATTGGGCACTGCTTCTTCACTTAGCGTCGATATATCTAATTTTTTTACCGCTCTTTTTATACGTTGACCAACCGAGTGACCACCTAAATAAGTACAAGGAATCAAGACCAAGGTGACCACCGATGCAAACAAAACCCCAAAGGCTAAAGAAATAACCATAGGGATTAAAAACTGTGCTTGGGTACTACGTTCAAACAAAATAGGTAATAAACCAGCAAAGGTGGTTAAAGAGGTTAATACGATAGGACGAAAACGGTCAGTGCCTGCATTTAACACTGACTCATAAACACTGTCTCCTTTTGCGCGTAAATGTTTAATTCTCTCTAATAAAACCAAATTGTCATTAACAACAACGCCTGAACAGGCAAGGAAACCAAAGAACGACATCATGCTAATGTCATAATTTGTGCCCATAGCGGCGCTCCAAATTATATGACCAAAAATTGCGCCCATAAAACCAAAAGGTACGGCAATTAAAATGAGTATAGGCTCGAAAATTGATTTAAACGCGATGGCAAATAATGAAAAGGCGATAATAAAAGCTAATAAAAAGTTTTGTGAAAAATTATCACCAAATTCGGCTTGAGCACGCAGATTACCATCAGGTGAAAGCTCAAAAGCGGAATACTTTTTTTTCCATTGTTCATCATAACTTGCTAACATCTGCGTGATAATTTGACTACCATCAGTTCCCTCTAATGTATCAGCTGTTATGGTAATATTTCGAATGCGATCCGTCCGGCGAATAGTACTACTGCCTGGCACTAACTTAATATTAGCCACAGCTTCGAGCGGCACTTCTTTACCTTGTGCTGTTCGAATACGCATATCATCTAAAGTATCTAAGCTACCGCGCTCATTCTCAGGAAAACGCAACATGACCCTAACATCTTCTTTTGAACGAGGAATTTGTTGTACTTCCTCACCATAAAAAGCTTGCCGTACTTGGGTAGAAATATTTTGTGTTGTAATGCCTAACGTTTGTCCGTGATTCTTTAAATCTAATTCGAGCTCCAAACGCCCGGTATCAAGATTACTGCGGACATTTTCTATACCATCATAGGCAGCTAAAACTTTCTTAATATCATTAACCGCTTGTTGTTGTGTACTCATGGCATTACTAGATAATCTTAAATTGAGTTGAATGTCGGGGTTATTGCCGCCAAAGTTAGAAATTAAAGAATAACTTTGTACTTCAGGCAAAGGGCCAATGAGTTCTTTCAACTTAACTCTAACGGTTTCAACACTGATACTTCGCTGTTCTACCGGTGTTAAACCAACAAACATATCTACATGGCTGCCATTACTTGTCGTATTGACTTCAGTCAGAAAGGTTTTACCATTATTCTTAGCCAATAGCTCTGGATTTTCATCAAGGGAACTCGCATGTTTTTTCATATACTCGGCTAAATCAGTGGTGTAACGATAAGGTGAACCTTCTGGAAAACTCACTTGAAGGTAAATAAACGCTTGAGGTACTCGAGGAAAAAATGAGGTCTTAAGCCAACCTGCACTAAACATTGATAAAGAAAGAGCAAACAACATAATAAAAGCAAGTATGGTGCTACCTTTTCGTTTTAAAAACTTATTTAATACCGAGCGATAGGTGCCTGCAGCAAAAAGCTCCATTGCCAAAGAAAAAGCATGACGGGTCTGTTCTAGTTTTCTCAAGAGGGCAAAGCGGCTCGGTTGATCGGTCTTCATATGTGATAAATGAGAGGGTAAAATGAATAGCGATTCAACTAATGAAAATAATAAACAAAAACACACGACAAAAAATATTGATATGGTGTAAGGCTCAACAGTTATTGGCACATCGACCATTGGCATGAAAAAGATAATGGTACTCAATACTGCGAGCACTACCGGCATTAGGACATTTTTAGCGCCTATTATTGCTGAATCATCACCTTTAATCCCCTTTTTTTGCTGACTATAAATACTTTCTCCAACGATAATGGCGTCATCAACAACAATCCCTAAAACCAGTAAAAAGGCGAACATAGACAGCATATTTAACGAAATACCGAAATAGGGTAATAACCACACAGCACCAGCAAAGGCAGTTACAATTCCTACTACGACCCAAATAGCTAATAGTGGACGTAAAAATAACATTAAAATAATAAAAACTAAGATCAATCCACTTAACGCGTTGTCTTTTAATAAGTTAAAACGGTCATCAAAAAGATCTTTACTTACGTTATTAATCTTTAATTCTAATCCCTGAGGTAGTGTTTTCTTTAATGCTTTTAAATAATTATGCGCATTGACGGTACCTTTAAAGAGTTTAGGGTCATCACTCATTTTAACTTCAAAATTTAAACCAGGCTTTGTACCGATAATAAAGTCTATTTCTTGCTCGGTAAAACCGTCTTTTATTTGGGCAATATCGGCTAAAAATAATTGGCTACCGTCGATATTACTGCGGACAACAATATCGGCAAAATCCTGCCCCTTATACGCTTGTGCACGGGTTTGAATTTGAATGCTACCTTGTTGTGTTTTAATAGCTCCTGCGGGCACATTCATGGAAGAGTTACGAATAGCTTCGGCAACCTCATCAAAAGTGAGGTTATAACGGCGCAAGTTATTTTCAGATATTTCAATACCTACCTCATCTAAGCGTAAGCCTTGAATATTTACTTCAGATATCCCTACTAATAATGGCATTTCATCACGAATTTGATAACCTATTTTTTTGAGTTCGCTTCTACTCACATCTCCTGATATGGCAAACCACATTAAGGTGTTTCTAAATATAAGTTGACTGATAATCGGTCGTTCAGATGAAGGCGGAAAGGTATTAATAGCATCGACTCGTCCCTTAACATCAGATAAAACTTCTTTAACGTTATAACCTTCAATAACTTCAATGCTTACCGAACCTGAGTCTTGTTGTGAATTGGATGTTATTTTAAATATCCCAGGTAAACCGGCAATTGCCTCTTCAATTCGAATAACGATTTGCTGCTCTACTTCACTGGGCGCAGCACCCAGGTAATTCATATTGACATTAATAAAGTTTCTATCTGATGTAGGGAACACTTCTTTTTTAATGGTATCAGCACCAAACCAGCCACCAATAAGAAGGCCCAACATCAATAAGTTTGCAGCGATAGGGTTTTTAATAAACCACTCAGTAAGGTTGCTCATCATTTGCGTCCATTAACTGTTGTAGCAGTAACCCCAATAAGAGGGGCTGCGTTGTTACCTGCTTCTTCGACAAATATGGGGTCGACCCTAGTCCCTGGGGAAACAACAGCATGTTTATCTAATAAAATGGGGGTATTGTCGGTAATAGCTGATTGAATCCAAACACGGCTATCGGTTTTACTTAACACCGTTACCGGCTGTATCTCAATAATGTTTTTATCATTTAAGGTATAAATGTTTGTCCGTTTAACAATGGCTTTATTAGGTAAAACAATCACATTGTTAATTTTTTTACCTTCAATCTCTGCGTTAACAAACAAACCAGGAATCAGTGGCGCTGAATGATAACGGGTACCGGTCACCTGAAAAGGTTTTTCAACCTCAACAATGGCGTAATACAGACGAGAATTAACATCAACTGATGCCTCGGTACGGGTAATCATCCCTTGCCATTGATGAGGTTTTCCGCCAATAACCGCACTTAATATAACCCCTGGTTTACTCTCAAATTCAGCCCCTAACATTGGTAAGTCTAATAAGGCTAATTGTCTGTCTGAAAGCGATAAACGAACTTCTGCGGTTGCGGTATCATAAACTTTTGCTAACTGAGTACCGCGGGTAACAAATTGTCCAACATTGACGTAAGTCAGTTTAATGCGGCCATCAAATGGGGCACTGATTTTTGTTCGCTCAATATTGAGTTGCGCTATTCCTTCGTCTGCCTTGGCGAAAGTCACTGCCGCTTGAGCTTCAGCCAGTGGATGTTTACGTAAAAATAATTCATTGGCCTCTTTATTACCTAAGTCACGCCACTCTTTTTTTGCCTGTCGAGAACGACCTTTTTCTTCAGCTAAACTTCGCTGTGCTTGAGATAAGCGTGATTGAGCATTGAGTAAAGCTGCATAATGATCTCGTGAATCAATTTCAATTAATACCGCATCATGAGCAAAAAAATCACCATCAACAAATTTTTTGTCTACGTTAACAATTAGACCTGATACTTGCGCAACAAGATCAATTTCACGTTTGGCTTTTACTGTGCCTTGACTAGTGACAGATAAAATTACTTGCTCTCTAACCGCAGCTTGCACCGCAACTTTTGTTCTAGGAGGCTCTACTAGTCTATCTTCATTAGGTTTAGGCGTTGGTTTAGATAACATAATCAATGCAATAGCAGCACCGCCAACAACTAGAATAATAAGTGGTTGTTTTATTTTTCCCCAAATAATCACAACGTTCTCCTTTTGTGAATTTCTTCCATTTAATTCAATATATAAATAAGAGTCTTATAATTTACTCCTAACGAAATATAGCTTATAAAAGTATTACTGCTCATCACATTAAGGGCAAAGTTGTTACAAGAATTATGGAGTTGTTACAGGGATGAAATATTTTGTTAATAGTCGGTAGTAAAAAGGTATTTGTTTTAAAATTCATTAATTATTGGTTAAGTCTTGATGTTATTTGGACTGTAAAATGCCAGTTATAGGGCTAACTAGAGCGGCAGCTGCGATATGACGGTTTGTTACGCCCTCAATCTCACGAGAAAATAACTAAGGTTTTAACAGCTCGCTGCATTACGCTTCGTTACACTTTGTCCTCAATAAATTTTGAAGCAGACCTTAACGATCTATTTATGGTTAGCATTGTACTTAATTGCCTTTTTTCTGACGATTTGTATTTTTTGTTCTTTGCCACAAGTTTTACGGGACATATTTAACTGATTTATCTAATCTAGCCAAAGAGTAGGAAACCATCAAACAATAATTATCGCTTTATGTGAAGGCCTAAAGACATCGTTAGAAATTAGGCTCTCGGTATCGGGTGCCTGGGGTAGGTGAGAAGAGTGTTTGATATAAGCTTGTCGCATATTCATCGGTCATACCTGCAACATAATCAGCAATCACTCTTTGATGATTTAGTTTATTATCTTTTGCCTTTTGCCAACGTATAGCGGTATTACTGGGTAATAAACGAAGCGGATCAGATGACAAGGCTTCAAATATTTCCATTACAATTTGTTGGCCACGATATTCAATACGTTGGATGCCTGTTTGTTTAATAACAAATAGATAGACAAAGTCTTTAAAAATTTGAAGTACTTGTGCTTTTTCTTTGGGTAAGCAGGCGTTGTATTTTAGTAAAGGCTCCATGAAATCATGACCATCTAGCTCGTTGCCATCAATTATTTCAATCGCAGTTATTAGGTAATTCACTAAACCACCAATGGCTTCTTTTTGCTTAAAGTGCTGTTGACAAAAAAGCTTATCGGTTAACGTTCTAGTGTAATTTTCTAACCAAGCATCATCAATGTTTAAAAGCTTTTTAATAACATGGGTGTCAAAATCATTACGATTGACAATACCCGTGACAATAGCATCCTCTAAATCGTGTATACCGTAAGCAATATCATCAGCTAATTCCATAATTGAACAATCAAGTGACTTAAAAAGTGTTTTATGGTGTGTATCAGTATTCACTTTTATTTGTTGAAATTGTTCTTTGTCATTAGCTGATAGCGGGGCGAGTACCCAGTCTAATAAAGCCAGATCATCACTATAAACACCCTTGGGTGGATGCCAGTCGCCAGCTTTTAATTGTCGATGATTATCCGGAATGTCAACAGCTTGCTGATTGGTTAATTGTTCAATGGTTTGTGGGTATTTGAGTAAACCTAATAAAGACCGTCGCGTTAGATTCATTCCTGCGTGTTCGCTAAAAGGGTCTAAGTGAGCAACAATTCTGAATGTCTGCCCATTTCCTTCAAAACCCCCGTGATTGCGCATCATAAAATGTAGTGCAATTTCACCTCCATGACCAAACGGTGGGTGACCAATATCATGTGCTAGGCAAATTGACTCAATTAACGTATCGTCATCTGGAAATAATTGACGACATAATGCGGCGTACTTTGATCTTAATTGAGCGATAATACCTGAGCCAATTTGAGCTGCTTCAAGAGAGTGCGTTAATCGGGTGCGGTAAAAGTCACTTTGACCACTGCCCATTACTTGAGTTTTAGATTGAAGTCGTCTAAATGAGGCTGAATGTAATATCCGGGCACGGTCTCGCTGAAAAGGGCTGCGCTGATCCTGCTGACGTTTAGTGACACTTGCCTGTTTTCGCTCTACCCACATTTTGTTCATAAAATTCCTGCATCACTAGTGTTTAAATAAAGGTATTCAATAAAACCACTTTTACTTCTGAGAATATACATTACTTGAATATTGGCTTCGCGCAAGATATAGAATTAATCAGCCTATGTTGTAGCGATAAAAATAGCCCGCTGTGGCGCAGGGTAACCTTCAATTGTTTTTGTTGGATCATTGGGGTCGATAAAGTCTTTTAATGACTCGGTATCTATCCAATCAGTTTTTCGCTGTTCATCAAGCGCGGTAATACCGCTATTAACCATACGAACGTTTTTAAAACCACAACGTTCAAGCCAAGCACACATAGCTGCTGCGCTAGGTAAAAACCAAACATTGCGCATTTTTGCATAACGCTCACCAGGAACAAGTACCGTATTTTCATCACCATCAACAATTAAGGTTTCTAAGACTAGTTCGCCACCTTTGACTAATTGAGCTTTTAGCTGATAAAGAAAGTCGATAGGTGATCGTCTATGGTATAAAACGCCCATAGCAAATACGGTATCAAAAGCTTTTAAGTGAGGCAGTTGTTCGACACCTAACGGTAATAAGTGCACATTGTCATCATTAATAAAATGTTGAATGGCATTAAACTGCATTAAAAAAAGCTGTGTGGGGTCAATACCAACAACAAACTTAGCGCCAGCACCACGCATACGCCATAAGTGATAACCGCTGCCACAACCTATATCTAACACGTATTTACCTGTTAACTCACTGAGGTGAGGTAGTAAACGGTCCCATTTGAAGTCACTTCGCCATTCGGTATCAATATGCAAACCATGAATGTGATAAGGGCCTTTACGCCACGGTTTGAAATTTTTTAATAGATTGTTTAATCGTTTATACTCGCCTTGACTGACAACACCGGTTTCAACATCTAAACGACTACCAACAGAGACACTGTTTGTAAGATCAACCGGTGAATCAATTTTTGGTTGAGGTAGGGCGTCGAGTGTTTTTTGCCAATGTTTATATTCACCATGCAAATGATTGCCATGCCAATCATTTAATTGCGCAGGCAGTATATTTAGCCAGTGACTTAAACGGTTAGTGGCTATTTTTTGATAGAATTTATTAAATGAAGTCATGGCTTTTATTTTAATATTTTACGCTTTAATAGCGATAAGTGAAAAGAAGTTAAAGCATTGAAACCAAGGGCTAGTATGAGAGAATCCTGCGTTAGATAATCTTTGTTGGTGAACTTCTAAAGTATCAGTGCGCATCACATTCTCAAGTGCCGTTCGTTTTTGAGCAATTTCTAGCTCACTATAACCATTTGCGCGTTTAAAGTTATGATGTAAGTCGATAAGTAAATCACGACAAACTTCATCACTGTCAGATATTTTTTCAGAAATCACTAATAAACCACCAGGGTTTAGACCGTCTGATATTTTATTGATCAAACTTTGTCGCTGTTCGGGTTCAATAAATTGTAAAGTAAAGTTAAGCACTACCATTGAAGCATTTTCAATGGTGGTGTCTTGCATATTCCCTTCGATGATTTCAACAGGGGCTTGCCCTTTGTAAGAATTAACGTGCATTTTACAACGCTCAACCATCGCTGAAGAATTGTCAATACCGATAAGATTGCAGTTCTTGGCTGTAATACCTTGACGCATCGCTAATGTTGCGGCACCTAATGAACAGCCTAAATCATAAACATTGGAATCGTCGGTGACAAAACGTTGGCTTAAATGACCAATGGTTTCAATGATAGTATTATAACCAGGTACTGAACGGCTGATCATATCAGGAAATACTTCAACGACTTGTGCATCAAAAGTAAAGTCTTTTACTTGGCTTTGCTTGTTTGAAAATATGACATCAGTTTTAGATGGAGACATTGGTTAATTTCTTGTTAAGAGTTGTGATAAATTTTATAACCGTTATTTTAACTCAAATATTAACTAAGGGAAACTGATGTTCACAGGTGACATTAGATGTGATTGCTTTATAATGGCGACATTTTCATTCTATCAACAAAATGCTTTACTTTTGCAGGCATTTTTAGGTGGGAACATTTAGTGTCACTTTCAGGAAAAATAAATGCGTAGTCTTTATTGTGGTGAGGTTAACGAATCTCATATTGGTCAAGAAGTAACCCTTTGTGGTTGGGTAAATAAACGTCGTGATTTAGGGGCAGTGATCTTTTTAGATCTCCGGGATCGTGAGGGCTTAGTACAAGTTGTTTATGACCCAGACCTACCCGATGTTTTAGCAACCGCTAACAGCTTGCGTAATGAGTTTTGTGTCCAGCTTAAAGGTACCGTTCGTGCTCGTCCAGAAGGACAGGTAAATAAAAAGATGGCAACCGGTGCTATTGAGGTTTTAGGTTTAGAACTTACCATTTTGAATAAGTCAGCCCCTTTACCCCTTGATCCTAACCAAAATAACTCTGAAGAGCAGCGTTTAAAATATCGCTACCTTGATTTACGTCGCCCTGAAATGACCGAACGTATGCGTTTTCGAGCAAAAGTTACCTCCAAAGTAAGAGCATCATTAGAAGGCCAAGGCTTTTTAGATATTGAAACACCTATTCTTACTGCTGCAACGCCCGAAGGTGCTCGTGATTATTTAGTACCGAGTCGCACTCATAAAGGCAGTTTTTTTGCACTCCCTCAATCACCACAATTATACAAACAACTATTAATGATGTCTGGAATGGAGCGTTATTATCAAATTGTAAAATGTTTCCGTGATGAAGACTTACGTGCTGACAGACAACCAGAATTTACTCAAATCGATATTGAAACCTCTTTTATGAGCAGTGATCAAGTGATGGAAGTTGCTGAAAAAATGATCGTTAACTTATTTAAAGAGTTAATGGATGTTGACTTAGGTACTTTCCCAAGTATGACTTATCTTGAGGCAATGACTCGCTTTGGCTCTGATAAGCCAGATCTTCGTAATCCATTAGAGCTTGTTGATGTTGCTGATATTTTAAAAAATGTTGAGTTTAAAGTATTTTCAGGACCAGCAAATGATGAAAAAGGCCGTGTTGCTGTTATTTGTGTTCCGGGTGGTGCCGCTAAATTTTCGCGTAAAGGTATTGATGAATTAATTACATTTGTTGGTATTTATGGTGCTAAAGGCATGCCATGGATGAAAGTCAACGATATAGATAGAGCGCTTGCTTCAGGCAGTGAAGGATTACAATCTCCTATCTTAAAATTCTTATCGAAAGACGAAGTTACCGCTATTTTAGTTCGTGCAAACGCTAAAACCGGTGATGTGATTTTCTTTGGCTCAGATACTTATAATGTGGTTACTGAATCATTGGGCGCATTACGCCTCAAAATAGGTGAAGACTTAGACCTCCTTAAAGGTGAATGGAAACCATTATGGGTAGTTGACTTCCCAATGTTTGAAGAAATTGATGGCCATATGCATGCGTTGCATCACCCCTTTACCGCACCATCAAACTTAACCGCTAAGCAATTAGAAGCTAAGCCCATTGGTGCATTATCAAATGCTTACGATATGGTGTTAAACGGTTGTGAATTAGGTGGTGGCTCTGTTCGTATTCATAACCAAGATATGCAAGCTGCCGTATTTCGCATCTTAGGTATTAGTGACGAAGAAGCACAAGAAAAATTCGGTTTCTTACTCGAAGCACTCCAATATGGTGCGCCGCCACACGCAGGTTTAGCTTTTGGTCTTGACCGTTTAGTGATGCTAATGACTGGGTCAAGTTCAATTCGTGATGTGATGGCATTCCCGAAAACGACTACCGCGGCATGCCCATTAACGAATGCACCTGGTAAGGCAAACCCAGCACAATTACTTGAATTAGCGATTGCTTGTCTTCCTAAAGAAGAAAAGTCTGCCGAATAAAACCTATAGGGTTCATTTCAACCGTTATTTAATTGAACTTTCTATTAATTAATGCAGTTAAAACCGATGTTTTAGCTGCATTTTTGTTTTTACGCTATGAATTATGCCCACTTCCTTTTATTCTTTACCTAGTATTTTAAAATGACAGAGAAAATATGACTATCATTCTCGGCATCGATCCCGGCTCACGTTTAACAGGTTACGGCGTAATTAAACAAGAAGGTAAAAAGTTTACCTATCTTGGTAGTGGCTGTATTAAAGCGATGGGCTCAAATAATGACGCGGCAAGTAAAGTATTAGGCTCACGCCTACAAACTATTTTTGCCGGCGTATCTGAACTTATTATTCAATTTAAACCTGATATGTTTGCCATTGAACAAGTTTTTATGGCAAAAAATCCAGACTCAGCACTCAAGCTTGGACAAGCAAGGGGGGCAGCAATTGTTGCCGCAACTAATACCGGGCTGTTAATTGCTGAATATTCTGCAAGGCAAATAAAGCAATCAGTTGTTGGCACAGGCGCAGCGGATAAAAGCCAAGTACAACACATGGTAAAGTCAATTTTAAAGCTACCAGCCAATCCGCAAGAAGATGCAGCAGACGCACTAGCGGTCGCACTTTGTCACGGCCATAGTTATGAATACTTAGCGAAAATGTCAGGTCAAGCAACTAAAATTGTTAGAGGCAGACTGAGGTAATTAAATAAATCACTGGCAACAATTGATTAGCAACTGACAAGCGTTAGCTTTTCCTTTACTGTATAAATATCTAGTGCTATTGTTGCGATCTAAAATAATAAAAAGGTACATCGATGTGATTGGTCGTTTACGTGGGATATTGTTAGAAAAAACAGCACCAGAAATATTAATAGAATGTTCAGGTGTTGGCTATGAAGTCACCATGCCGATGACTAGTATCTATGCGCTACCCGAAGTTAATCAAGAAGCGATTGTCTATATTCACTTTGTTGTTCGTGAAGATGCTCAACTTTTATATGGCTTTGCTAATAAAATTGAGCGTAAACTGTTTAGGATTTTATTAAAAGTCAATGGCGTAGGACCAAAACTGGGTTTGGCTATCTTATCAGGCATGTCAGCAGACCAATTTGTTAGTTGTGTGACACACAATGATCTAGCGACTATTGTAAAAATTCCAGGTGTGGGTAAAAAAACGGCTGAACGATTATTAATTGAAATGCGTGACCGATTAAAAGACTGGCAAAGTGATAACTCTACGTTAATGATTGGTGATCTACCTGTTGTCGCTCATCATGAATTAAAGGTGATCAATAATGAAAAAGGTGATGCAATCAATGCATTAATTTCACTAGGTTATACTCAAGGCCAAGCTGATAAAGCTGTTATGTCTGTCTATAGCAGTGAAATGAACAGTGAAGATATTATTCGATTCTCCTTAAAGTCTATGCTTTAAGTGGGTATGTTAGGGTGAAGGAAAAGTAATGATAGAAGCAGATCGGTTAATACAACCAGTAGAAACCATCGAAGATGAACCTGTCGATAGGGCAATACGGCCAAAGTTATTGTCTGATTATACGGGTCAAAGTCATGTTAAAGCGCAAATGGAGATATTTATTCCTGCCGCTAAAAAACGTAGTGAACCGCTTGATCATTTACTTATTTTTGGTCCACCAGGCTTAGGGAAAACTACCTTAGCTAATATTGTTGCTAATGAAATGGGGGTTAGTATACGAACGACTTCAGGCCCTGTTCTTGAAAAAGCCGGAGATTTAGCGGCTTTATTGACAAATTTAGAAGAAAATGATGTTTTGTTTATTGATGAAATTCATCGCTTGAGTCCCATTGTTGAAGAAATCCTTTATCCGGCAATGGAAGACTACCAATTAGATATTATGATAGGTGAGGGGCCAGCTGCTCGTTCAATAAAACTTGATTTACCCGCCTTTACTTTAATTGGTGCAACAACGCGGGCTGGTGCGTTGACGTCACCATTAAGAGACCGATTTGGTATTGTTCAACGCTTAGAGTTTTATAATGT
>Ga0307488_10002264_pt1 | contig 16294 bp, 9 predicted proteins | sample SB02metaG_FD_202248 | JGI IMG/M metagenome (GOLD analysis project Ga0307488, IMG submission 202248) | Sea-ice brine microbial communities from Beaufort Sea near Barrow, Alaska, United States - SB 0.2 | ecosystem: Environmental > Aquatic > Marine > Coastal | place: USA: Alaska | collected 2017-05-06 | reverse complement strand
GCCTATGCTCTGATTTCTGTGGATGTCACTGAAGACGGTGAAGTGTCGAGCTATCTGCGTGACCAAATGAAGATCTATAGCCAAGATCGCTTTATGTTTGCTTTCTACAACGATCTCACCGACAAGGTTGATGCTGGCACCGGCTACACTCATTGGGTTGATGGGGTGTTGGTTGAAACGCCGATCGCGAATCAGGACGGTGGACTAAAAGATCTTAGTTTTGATTTAACCATTACGCCAACAGAAGCGGGTTTTACTCAGAGCCTGAAGGGCATGAAGTATGGCGAACGCAGCGTCAATATGGTTGAGCAGTGGAAAACCCTGTCCACTGAAACGACCGTTTTTGATGGCTTATGGAAGCTGGAAAACCGGTCCTCTGAAGCGAACGAGTGGGCAGAGTTCTCGGAAATGAAGTTGATTGGTGGCGGCCACTTTATCTTTTTTCAAAGTATTCTGGTTGATGGCGAAGCGGTGAAACACTTCGGGTTTGGTTCTCTTCGAGTAGATGATGCGGGTCATGTTGTCGAGACTGGCATAACCAGCACGATCGAGGGTTTAGCGGGAACTGAGTATAACCTCAATATGCAGTTGATTGATGATAACCATATGAGTCAGTCGTTTGAGATGGACGGCGCGGTTGTTACTCAAACCTACGTTAGAATCTAAGTCACAAAGCCTTTTCTCTACACCTTGCCTGGGCCAACGCGGCTCAGGTATTGTTCTTGGTAATAGTTTGTTGTTAAGCGCTTCTTATAAAGCCCTTCTTATTGAGCCTTTCTTATTCTAAGTCACATTGACTGATTTTTATTACAAGTTATCTGTTGTTAATGCTGTTTTCCGCGTGAATATCTATATGGTCCTAAGAATTTTCTCACTTGAGGAGGGACGGCTGCTTATTTTTTGAAGCATAGAGTGCTTGGCATTAAGAAGAGCTAATTGAAACTGGATGTCACTTAACAACTCGGATCGCGTACTTTTAGTGTTGCGCGAACCTGGCTAATTATCCGTCACTTAAGGTCAAAATGATCATGGCAGCTGCTATACCCTATGATGAAGCGGCCCGTCTAGACGCACTCCGAGAGCTCAATATTCTCGATACTGGCGCGGAAAAGGAATTTGACGAATTGACTCTGTTGGCGGCGCCGATTTGTCTTGCCCCCATAGCCCTTATCTCGCTGGTTGATGAGCGGCGCCAGTGGTTAAAGTCTCGGGTTGGGCTCAATGTGACTGAAACCTCCCGTGATATCGCCTTTTGTGCCCATGCCATTTTACAGCCCAACAGTCTGTTGGAAGTTCCTGATACTGAGCTCGATGAGCGCTTTGCCGGCAACCCCCTGGTTTTGGAATCTCCCAAAATTCGCTTCTATGCCGGGGCACCATTAATAGCAAATGATGGTCATGCATTAGGCACTCTCTGTGTGATCGACTATGTTCCACGAAAGCTATCCGAGACCCAGAGTTCAGCCCTTAAGGTGCTCAGTCGTGCCGTCGTCCAGCAGATCGAACTGCGTAGACATCTGCAGCGGTCGAAAAACTCCACTGGTATGTTACTCAGTCAAAACAGTCGTTTAGAAGCTCAGGTTGAGATTGGCGTCGCCAACCTCGAAGGCGAAATGGTGATGCACAATGAATCTGAGTTGCTATCGCGGCAGATTCTCGACCAAGCATTGGATGGGGTGATCAACCTTGATCTGCATGGCAAGGTGACCTACTGGAACGCTGAAGCCGAGCGTATCTTTGGCTATTCTTCTGGGCAAGCCTATAGGAGGGATATCATTGAGTTGATATTGCCCTCTGATCAACATCTGGTTACCCGTGAGCTGATGCGGCAATTTCTCGTGACTGGGGTCGGCAAGGAAAATCACCGCCGCTTTGAAATCAATGCCGTGCACGCTGATGGTAGCAAGGTGCCGGTGGAAATCGCGCTAATCGTACTGCAGCGCTATGGCGAATGTTTTTTCAATGGCTTCGTCAGGGATCTGACTGAGCACAATAAAAATACCGAAGAGCTGCGAATCTCTGCGATCACTTTTAACAGCCAAGACGCCATTATTATTACTGACGCGGCAAGCAAAACCTTGCGTGTCAATCAGAAAGCCATAGCCATCACCGGCTATAAACCCCGTGAGTTGATTGGTATAGAGCCCAGCCTATTATCGTCAAATGCTCAGACTAAAAAGTTTTACGTGGAGATGTGGCGATCGATTGCGGCGGTGGGAAGCTGGGAAGGGGAGATCTGGGATAAACGTAAAAATGGTGAACTTTTCCCGCTGCTAATCGCTATCACAGCTATTCGCGATGCCAAAGGTCGAGTTACCAATTATATATTCTCTTTTTCTGATATCACCGCCACCAAAAGAGATGCGGATGCGATTCATAAACTGGCTTTTTTTGATCCATTGACTCATCTACCCAATCGCCGCGCTTTGATTGACCGGCTCTCTAAAATATTACCCTCCTGTGAACGTCAGGCCAAAACTCTGGCTTTATTGTTTGTTGATCTGGATAACTTCAAAGATATTAATGATGCTCTGGGTCATCAGCTGGGCGATAAAATTCTTGTTGAAACTGCGCAGCGATTGCGTCGTTGCGCGCCCAGTGATAATACCGTTGCGCGTATTGGCGGCGATGAATTTGTCGTGGTGGTGAAAAACTTAGAGCTTAATGTAGAGGTGGCAAAATCTGAGATCAGAATTGTTGCAAACAAAATTCTTAGCAGTCTTAATAAGCCCCACCAGCTCGACCAACAACAGGTTCGCTGTGGCGCCAGCATTGGCGTTGCCCTCGCCAGTCATTGCCAGGTGCCAATAGACGAACTCTTTAAACAGGCTGATATAGGTCTGTACCAGGCAAAGAGCTCGGGCCGCAATCAAATGTGCTTTTTTGATCCGGCGATGGCGGAGACGGTAACCTTACAGGCGCGCTTGGCTAACGCGCTGCACAGCGCTCTTCAAGATAAGCAGTTTGAACTCTACTACCAGGTTCAGGTGGATAGCCAATACAATCCAGTGGGAGCTGAGGCGCTGATTCGATGGGAGCACCCACAGCTGGGAATTGTCTCACCGAATGATTTTATTCCTCTGGCTGAAGCCTCTGATCTTATTCTCTCCATTGGTCGATGGGTTCTAGACACCGCTTGCGAACAACTGCAGCGATGGCAGAGTAACCCTCGTACCTGCAAGCTCAGTATTGCGATCAATATCAGCCCGCGACAGTTTCATCAGAGCGACTTTGTGGCAACGGTTTTACAGGGCATTGCGCAATGGGATATTTCTCCGAGCTTGCTAAAGCTAGAGTTGACCGAGACGGTAATCTTAGACAATACCTGCGAAACCATTGAAAAAATGCACCAGCTTAAGCGGGCTGGAGTGGAATTTTCGCTGGATGATTTTGGCTCCGGATACTCGTCGCTGTCCTATCTTACCCAGTTGCCGCTATTGCAACTGAAAATGGATCAATCATTTGTGCGCAATATTGGCATCACGCAGGGGGATGATATTATCGTGCAGACGATTATTGTCATGGCCAAGAGTTTGGGCATCAAGGTGATTGCCGAGGGAGTTGAAACCGAGGCTCAGTGCGCTTTTCTGCAGGAGCTCTGCTGTCCTCTATTTCAAGGCTATTTATTTAGCAAGCCAGTACCAGTTGCCGAATTTGAAAAGTTACTCAAATAAGGGTCTCAGCGGTGCAGCTGTGTTGCAGACTCTGGTCTATTTTACGACAAGCTCATTGAGCAGAGCGCTGGCATCAGCAACGCCGCCAGCATTGATCACATTGGTGTAACCCATGGCTTCGACCAGCGTTTTCGCCTGGCCGGATCTATTGCCGCTGCGGCAGTAGAGATAGAGCTGCTGATCTTTGTCGGGAGCTAGCTGTTCAATGCCGCCGGCAACAAGCTGCAGTTCTAAATGCTGTGCCGAGGCCAAGTGGCCTGAGTTCCATTCTTCAGTGGTGCGGACATCGATAATCAAGGGGTTGTCTCCTTCGGCTGCGCCTAGCCAACAACTTAGAGCGCAGAGAATAGTTAATAAGATTGGTTTCATAGATTTTGTAGGTATCCTGGTCACAGGGGTACTGTAAGGCTCCGGCCCTGTTGCTGCAACTGCTTGATTGGCTCGCACTGAACTAAGGTGGTATTGTCGTTTCACAATCCAGATAAATGTGCAGTATTTGTCACCTGTACAGTGGTCAATGTATTAATCACTAATACGACGGCTAACAAAATAAAAGTAACCCTCTCCAAAAAGCACTAGGAGCAGTTACATGAATAATATCTCAGATCAAGAACTACTTGCCCTGCAAGCACATGTCGAAGTCGAGGCTTCTCGGTGGCTGAGGCTGAAAAGACGGATCCTTATCCGTGCGGTTGCGATTTTAGGGCTCATACTATGCAGAGCGTTGATGTTGAAGCTCTTCCCGCAAATTTATACGCCTATTATTTTTGGTACTCAGGGTATTGAAAGCGCCGAACTGGAATCGCTGGTCTATACACGAATGCTCGTCGGCGCTGTGCTTGCGGGCGTGTATTTATATGCATTACTGACAAACAGTTATCTGAGATCTGTATCCGTTGTTGCGCTGATCGTCCCTATCGCTTTGATCTGGGCCGATTTGCAGGTGTTCTTAATCTCATCTTTTCCGGAGTTTACCGCAGTTGCATCAATTAGTTTTGGCCTGCGCTTAGTGACTATTTATCTTCTCGCGCTAAATTATATTGATATAAGACGCTGATTTTTTAAAGCTATTTTCCCGAACTAAGGATTCCCAGCTGAGGCAAAGACAATGGTAGTGTCCATGCCCCGTTGTCCGGGCTCTAGATCTCCATAACCTGTGTCACTGCTGTCATTAGACTGTCGCTAAAGGATGGCTAAAGCGTGGCTAAAGGGCCTCACCCGGATTCAGCGATAAAGCATCAACAGTTTTGCCCTCCTGATAAAGCGACTTACACAGACCATAGGTGGCCAAAAGCAATATCACTGAAAACGGCAGAGCGGTGACTATGGATGCGGTTTGCAATGCCGACAAGCCACCCGAGAAAAGTAATACAGCGGCAACCGCGCCTATGCTGCTGCCCCAGAAAATACGGGTAATAGGACTTGGGTTTTGATTGCCTCCAGTGACCAGGGTGCAGATCACGAGGGTCGCTGAGTCGGCAGACGTGACAAAATAAGTAATCAGCATCAGCGTGCAAATACTTGCAGTAATTACCGCCAGAATGTTGCCCATGCCCATTAAGTTAATCGTCGTAAACAGTGCGCTGGTGGTCTCTGTATTTACCGCAGAAACAATCCCGCCTTCACCAAATAGCTCAATATGGAAGGCGCTATTACCAAACACCGTGATCCAAAAAATAGTCAATAATGTAGGTGCCAGTAGCACACCGAGAACAAACTCACGGATGCTTCTTCCGCGGGATATACGGGCAATAAAAATGCCGCAGAAAGGTGACCAAGCGATCCACCATCCCCAGTAGAAAATCGTCCAGGAAGCCTGCCATTGATCAGTGGAATCGGTATTGACCCAAGTGGCGAGCTTTGGCAAGTGAATAATATAGTCGACTATATTACCCGCGAAGGAATAGAGCAGGTAGAGCGTCGGACCAAACACCAAGAAGAGTGCCAAAATAACGCCAGTAAGCTGCATATTAAGCTCGCTGAGGATGCGGATGCCACGATTGACACCGGTTAAGGCAGACAGGGTTGCGATAATCGAAATAACAACAATAAGTATAATTTGAGTGCCAGTATTAACGTCGAGACCGGTTAGCGTGGAGAGTCCCGCATTCATCTGCTGTGCGCCTAGGCCTAGAGATGTGGCCACGCCAAACACTGTGCCCAATACCGCCAAGAGGTCGGCCGCCTTGCCTATGGGGCCGTAAATACGATCGCCCAAGATCGGGTAGAGACTGGCGCTGATGGTCAGTGGCAGGCCTTTACGGTAGGAGAAATAAGCCAAGATAAGGCCCACTGCCGCATAGAGTGCCCAGCCGTGCAGTCCCCAGTGAAAAACGGTCAGTCGCATGGCGATTTGTGCGGCCTCTGGGGTCAGCGCCTGGGCCTGGCCGAGAAACGGGTTGTTCTGAAAGTGGGTCAGTGGTTCAGCAATGCTCCAGAATAAAATGCCAATACCTATACCGGCGCCAAACAGCATTGATAGCCATGAGAAATAGCTGAACTCAGGTTTTTCATCGTCGCCGCCCAAGCGAATTTTACCGAATTTACTGACGGCCAAGGCGAAGACAAAGATGACATAGAAGTTCATTAAACTGATGTAATACCAGGATAACTCACTGGTGATAAAGTCGCGCATACGGTTGAAGAGGTTGCTGGCATAGTCGGGTCGGAGCAGGGAAAATAACAAAAATACGATGATCATCAGTGGCGCGAGTACATTCATTAATGATGGTTTTTTAGTCGGCATACTAAATTTTGTTGCCGCTTTTTGATTGGCCATAGCGAATAATCACTCTGTTATTTTGGTTTGTATTGCAAGTGCCTAGTCGTTTGCTGCTGCGGCTATAGCCTTTGTCGTCTCGTTGGACGCGAGGGTGAATGAGACTGTTATTTTAGTTATATGCTCATTTTCTGTTGGTTTATTCTGTGCTGCTATGCCGGAGCGTTCAATCTCGGGCGCTATGTCTAATGGCCTGCGCTTTAAACCTTGCCATGGGCGGCAGTATAACGTAAAAACCTTTGGGGCGGAGCCGAGGGCTCTCAGATGACCATTAGCTGGTCTTGTTTTTAACCGCAAGGGGCCTCCACCTTGCTACTCCATAGCCCGCTATTACAGTGTTTTAGCTCGAATAATAAAAATATCTTAAGAGGGTTTGATTACGTGTGCCAAAAAATCTTGTTAGTCACTTTTCTGTTCTTACTCAGTGCATGTGGCGGTGGATCCTCGCCAGCTGCAGTCCCAGCTGTGGCGTCGGTTATAGGGCCAGTTGAGGCCCCGAGCATGAGCCAGTTCTCCTTTGTCGCGGCTAATAACGCTGAGTTGGCGACAGATATACTGTTGAGTGAAACCGAGGGCGGCACTGTGTTTTCGGGCCGCATGCTGAGTAACACGGCTGTTAGTGGGCTAGTGGCTAGCTACCAGTTTACGGGTAGTTCCGTCACCATTGGCGATGTGGTTCAAGAGAGCGGCACCTCAGTCAATGATTTTACGCAGGTTGTTGTCTATACCGTCGCTAACTCAGCGGGTGTTACGGAGAGCTATAGGATTGATCTAGCCAAGTTTACCGGTCTGCCGATTATTTATCTGAAGACCGATGCTTATGCCGCCATTGATTCAAAGGATGTCTATGTAACCGGTGATGTTTCAGTCGATGGTGGTCGGGATTTCACTGACTTATCCGACACCGAGATGGAAATTCGCGGCAGAGGCAACTCAACATGGTTTCTGCATCCTAAAAAACCTTTCCAAATGAAGTTAGCAGAAAAAGCTGAGTTTTTGGGCATGCCCAACGATAAAAAATGGCTGTTTCTCGCCGAGTATTCCGATAAAACTCTGTTGCGCAACAAGATAACCTTTGAAATGGGTTATTTGAGCCGCTTAGAGTGGACACCTCAGGGGCGTTTTGCCGAGGTCTATATTAATGACCAGTACAACGGTACTTACAACGTGACTCAGAAAGTGGAAGAAAGCGATAATCGAGTCGCCCTAGGCGACAGTGGGTATCTGCTGGAGCTTGATCAGTTAGAAAGGTTAGATCCAGACGATGTCTATTTTGATAGCGTTATCACCGAGAGATTCTTGATCAATATTAAAGAGCCCAGCCTTGAGTTTAACAGTGCTGAGTATCTTTATATCAAGGATCTGCTTGAGGATTTTGAAACTGCGCTATATGGCCCTAGTTACCGCAGTCCCACCGCGGGGTACGCCAAATACATTGATATAGATAGCTTTATCGATTGGTACCTGATTAATGAAATCAATAAGAATACTGATTCACAGTCCTGGTCGAGTATGTTTCTCAATGTTATGCCAGGTGAGAAGATCAAGATGGGACCGCTATGGGACTTTGATCTCTCCTTTGGCAACGTGGATTATTCTGATGCCCAATACTCTGAAGGCTTTTGGATTAAATCTCACGCTTGGTATCAGCGTCTTTTCCAAGATCCTGATTTTGTCGAAAAAGTTAAACTCCGATTTTCATATTTTAAGCAAAATCAGGACGTTATCTTAGCGAAAATAGACGGCTATGGGGAACAGCTGAAATGGGCGCAGCAAGCAAATGATGATCAGTGGCAGACCATAGGCAGGGCTGTTTGGCCAAATCCGGTTGTCTTTGATACCTACCAAAAAGAGGTTGATCATTTGAAGTCTTGGTATAGCGATCGAATGGAATGGTTGCAAACGGCTCTTGGCGAACTTTAAATTAGAACTCTAGATCAGATCTTTGGTCGCGCCAGCAGATAGGCAGCATAGGCGCTCAAGAGTCCAAGTGTGGAGGTGATTAAGTAATAGACTTTATAGTCTAGACCATCTGGGTATCGCTCTAAAAGAGCCTCAACTAGTCCTCGCCCACCATCGAGAATACCCAAAAAAACGTCCCTGCTGATCTTTCTTGGTCAGCACGCTGACCAACTTAATATGTGCCGACCAGAATGTTAATCCAGTAGCCAAACCCCAGGCGCCATAGATAATCAGCTGCGAGGTATAAGACGGTATGGTTGCAAACCATATACCCAATAATCCGCTAGCCAAAAGGGAGTAGACGAGTAATTTTCGCGATGAAAAGCGATCAGCTAACCAGCCGCTGGGTACATAGGTGATTATGAAAATAAAGCCAAGCTTAGCGCTGCAGTAGCGCAGCTGGGCCTAACTGATATTAAATGCTTCAAGAATCGACAGTTCGAAATTTTGCCGCAGATAGAGTAGCGGGTAAAGTGCTCCTGCTGCGATAATGATGAGTGCTAGCTGACTGTAGCTGCGCAGAGCCGCTGAGCGGAAAAATATCAAAGAGAAACTCTTAATTACACTTAGCAACTAGTGTAGCTGTGATGTTTGGTATCGCCAAATAAAGTCGTTAATTGTGTCGGGTGGAGGGATTACACAAGTATGTATAGATTTTTGCAGGACGGGATAAACGAAGGGTTTTGGGTTTGGCTTAATTTTTATCTAGGCAGGTACAGTAACAATACCGGACGAGTAAAGCGTGCCCGGGCCCGCTAAATAACTACATCACAGCTTTGAAAGGTGGCTTTGGACGAAGAGGTAAATTCACAGGCATAAAAAAACCCTAAGTTATTAGGGCTTCTTTAAGGAGACTACGCTGGATAGTTGGAGGATTTTTAGGCCTCCGTATCAGATTTCCAACGCACCATATTTTTCATCTTCATTCTATTCATAAACAGCTTGTATTTGCTTTGCTCTTCTTTCCATTCTGCTAGCCACTGATCACCAGTGCGTTCCGCATCAAGGAATACGGCATTGGTGATCATAATGGGTATCAAAATCGACAAGTGAACAACGACACTGACCACTGTACTGTAGCCCAGCCAGCCTATGTAATAGGTCGCAATAAATCCGAAGGTAACACTCCAAATCGTAAATAGCACCATCATAAAGTATGACTGCAGGGTGTTGTCTGGAATAAATCTTAACGGATTGACTTTTGCATCCATCACTTTTCGCCAAACGTTAACCACGTGCATTACTGATCGTTTAAAAATATTTGGTTTATCCATTTCCCTCTCCATTATTACTGCTTTAATAAGCCTATAGATCAGCTTTTTTACAGTGTATTATCAAATAGGTGATAGCGTTACTTTGGCTTAAATGACAGGCTAATGTAGCGGTTGTTTACTCCGATTTTGAATTCCGGTAGTACACATTTCCGTGCTAATTAGCGACCCAATATCCTTATACGTTAATCGGAAGAAATCAGACTCTAATGATAAAAATCATACTCGTTATAGAAATGACATCTGCAACCATTGGGATTTGGGTTATATGACGGCGGAAGACATTGATAAGCTCTTTCAAGAGAGTAATGTACAATCTGCCTTATAGGTAACCGGCGGTTAGGCCAAATTTGTAATGGGTTGTTTCTAATTCGGTTCGTGTAACGTGAGACTACCAGTTATGCCTTTAAGGATTAATACTAATAGTTATTCTTAATAGCATTCCTCTTTAGTTCCTTCTATCTTAACAACTCAATAGCCTAACTGCCCTTCATGCCAATCGTAATACCTAGTTCAGTAGCTTTTATGAACACAGCCTGTATTGTTGGTACAAGCTAATCCACTGAACACTAAACAAGTGTCTGTGCCTAATCAAGGTCTATATACACTGCCATCTTCTCCACAGTTAATGTCTATATGAAAGCTTGGGACTGTTGATTCTTTTTGTTTATTTAAGGTTTTACAGCTTTCATGAACTGCTTATAGCCGTCGATCATGGCTCTGGCGCAGTCGCCGGGAGTTTCACCGATGCCGCCGTCACTCTCAGACTGACACAGGGCGCCCCTTGAGCATTTCTGTACCTGACAATCCATTAGGGGCGAGGAAGCCCTAGGGTGGCGTGAGATTGTTATGGTTCCTGCGTAGATACTTTATAAGTTGGTTTGGACTTACAGCAATTCTAAGGCATAAAAAAACCCTGCGTTAACAGGGCTTTTTCATGGGACTTTATAGTGTGTGTGTTCTTGGGGAGAATCATGCACATTAAATAAGACAGCTGCCTGCTGGAAAGTTCATTTGTGACGGTGTAGATACACCTACTGATCCTTATAATGCCAATAGAGAGTGCCTAAACAGGTACTACATAGCCCTATATAACCCTATATAACGCGTCACCAACCTCCCTGTTTCACAGCACAGCATAGAGCGCGCCAGATCGCCCTGAGAGGCACGTTATTGCTCTCAATCCTAAAGCAATAATTTGATTGGCACCAAACATGGAGTGATTGGCATCAATTGGTGAGACCTTGCCAAGGGTCACAGCTATTATAAGCCCATCAATCACAATTTCAGGTACGTATCGTTAATGGTTATTAAACCAAAAGGCCCCAAGGGCTACCCCTTTATTGGCAGTCTCCCAAAGCTCGCAAGCTCTCGGCGCGTGGAGTGGTTGCAGTCGATTACCAATACCTATGGTGACGTGGTTGAATTTACGCTTTTGAAAAAGAACTTTTATCTTATAAATCATCCTGACTTGATAAAAGACATTTTGACGCGTGATATTGACAACTACACGAAAAAAACGATCAGCTTCAAGTTCATTAAGGAAGTCCTTGGAGAAAGCACATTTACCGCAATGGGTGATGACTGGCGCCGCAAAAGGCTAACGGTACAGCCCTCTTTCCGAAATGCTAGTATTTCTAATTTGGCCACAATCATGACCGATTGTATTGAGGACTTTCTGACGGAATGGGAATCCCAATGCGATCGTGGGAACAGCATAGAGTTAAGCGAGGCAATGATGCACCTAACGCTGAAGGTCGTCGTTAAAGCCTTATTTAGCAGTACTCTCTCTGACACAGATTTTAAAGATATAACCAAAGTATTTAAGCCCTTGCTCGAAGCTGTAAATGCCCGCATCTCCTTGCCCGTTAAAATGCTATATCGCTTGCCGCTGAATAAGAACAAAAAGTATCAAGGTTACATTGATACATTGGATGTCATAATTTATCGGATAATCGCGGATCGAAGGTCAGCTAATAATAAGCCTACGGATTTACTTCAAATGTTGATGGACGCAACTGATGAGGAAACTGGCCTGCCATTGACTGACATAGAATTAAGAAATGAATTAATGACTATGTTTATTGCAGGTCATGAAACGACAGCCAATGCCATGTCTTGGTTATGGACGATTCTCTCTAGCAAATCAGATGTCAGAGAAAAAATTGAACAAGAAGTCGATGAGGTGCTAGGGGATAGAATGCCTGTTGCTAGCGACTTCGCGAACCTTCCGTATTGCCTCAAGGTTTTTAAAGAGACCATGCGTCTATATCCACCAGTACCAATATTGCCGCGGCAAGTCGAAAAGGATACAACGCTCGGTGGCTATCATATTAAAGGTGGTTCTGGCGTGCTTTTCAGTCCTCATTTACTTCATCGGCACCCTGAATTTTGGGATGCACCTGAGGTTTTTAACCCCAACCGATTTGATAAAGCAGAAGAACGAAAGCGGCACACCTATGCTTATCTGCCCTTTGGAGGCGGCGCAAGAGTCTGTGTAGGAAATAACTTTGCCCTAATGGAGGCCGTTTTTATTATTGCCATGACAACGCAACGGTTTCGGGTGAACCTAGCTCCAGATACAAATTTTGAGCCGTTAGTTGGATTAACTACTAAGCCAAAATTCGCTTTGAATGCGCAATTACAGAGGAGGCGGGGCAGCAATGCCTAATATTTTGATTAGTCACTAATTTACTTTGAAGCGTTTAGGAATGAAGCCGAACATAGGCATTTATTCATAAGGCTTCCTTTGGAACCAATTACTGTAGGCAAAAAAACTGCGTTAACAGGGATTAGGAGGAGTATTCAATGTGTTTATTCTCGGGGAAGACTCATGCATTTTAAGTAACACAGCTATGAACAGAGAAGTTCACATATAAATACTAATCTAATGATTTAACTTAGCATCCACAGCCATATGAGGCTTTCGGCGATGTTTACAGATGCTTACATAGCAGAGTGTGATCATCCATAACGGTACCTATTAAGGCTATTTTACAGCCACCTTTACCCTTGTTTAGTCAGGCCTTCCTGAGCCGCTTCAGAAAGCCATGTAAGCGCGCTAGGCCTTTGCGGAATTAAATCTGTAGGTCATCTTCCAGGAGCGCAAAAGCCGCTGAACAGCCTTCGAAGCGAAGCTTTGTCCGACCTTTTCTAAAAGGAATGGCACTACTAGATATACTGGCATAGCATTCTATCTACACCTTGATTAGGCACAGACACTTGTTTAGTGTTCAGTGGATTAGCTTGTACCAACAATACAGGCTGTGTTCATAAAAGCTACTGAACTAGGTATTACGATTGGCATGAAGGGCAGTTAGGCTATTGAGTTGTTAAGATAGAAGGAACTAAAGAGGAATGCTATTAAGAATAACTATTAGTATTAATCCTCAAAGGTAATAGTTAAGGGTATTACTCCTTAACGGTATAGCGATTAAGTAACAATCATAAGTAGCCTATAGAGGCCGCAGGTAGCCCTAAGCCCTATGCACACGATTCTTAAACAACAACTACTCAGCCTAGGTATTCCAGAGGATGACTACGAACATCATATCGTCCTATGCCCACTCCAACTCCATAAGAACTCTAAACTACACCTCAAATTATCATTGTTAATAGATAGATATGTTCAAGAGACTAAGGGGCAGCGTAGCGCTAAGCAATTGGAGGTATTCAAATGGCATTGGCAGTGGGTGTTACTAGGACTATCCAGATCTATAATTACCCATAGTTGGTTACTTGTTAGTCTTGATGCCAAGGCGTATGCAGATGATATCTGGCTACAACGCTATGGCATTAAGTATTCCAGCATTAAGCCCATTGTTGACTATCTTGAGTCTCAAGGTCTGATTAATGTTCTAAAAGGTAAAAAATATAAAGACAAGCCCTCAAGAACTAGACTGTTTCCAACTGATGCTCTTAGCAACCAGATTTGGGAGTATGTTTTAGATCAGGAGCAGCCAATTGACGGGCCTTATCTAACGCTCAATGACGGAGTAAATACTTGGTCAGAGACTGTCTTTAATTTAGATGAGTCTCATCCTGATTTAGGAGACATGATTGCCATTAATGAGTTCCTCAAACCACATCGTTGGGCGTGTAAAGCACCCATTAGATTAGTGTACAAACATACGCCATTTGAAGGTGGCAGGCTCATCACTCCTTTTCAGAACTTACCTGATCGAAGAGCTAGGATTCGCATCAATACACAGATAGATGGTCAACCAATATGTGAAGTTGACTTCAATGCCAATCATCTAAGACTTGTTCTTGCTCTTCAAACCAATGAAGACGCTGGTGACACTCCATATGAAGACATATGCCATGAGGCAGGTGTGGCAGGCAGGTCAGCAGTAAAGCGTTTTTTGACTATAGCTATGGGCGCAAGTGATGAATTGTCAGGCAAACGAAGGCTGCGGCTTGATGGTTTTAATTCAGAAGTTATTAGTCGTATCCATGCAGGGACACTTAGACGATACCCAAAGCTAGAGCTATTTAAAGGTTGGGGAATCTTTGCACAGAACTTTGAAGGTCAGATATTAAAGGATGTACTACTTGAAGGTATCAAAGAAGACATTGTTTGTTTACCTGTGCACGATGCAATAGCTGTTCAGCAGCAACATCAGGGCTGGGCTAAGGAAGCAATGCTTGAGGCTTGGCAGCATCATATGGACGGTGTGAGAAGTAGGGTGAAGGTGGATATGCCTTAACTAGTACCTTTTACAACACCCGTACCTAATTAGAATCGACATAGATATACGCCGCTATCCCCTGAAATACATGATTATAGCTGCAGGCAGTGTGGTCTAAAAAGCATCCGCTAAATCGTCGATGTTAGTCAACTGTATCCATCAAACCAATGGCGAGTGCGGTTAGAGAATGCCACTAGCGATAGCATAACAGGCACTTCAACCAAAACGCCAACCACAGTGGCTAGTGCTGCTGCTGATTGTAAGCCAAATAAAGAAATGGCAACTGCCACGGCTAATTCAAAAAAGTTAGATGTTCCAATTAGGCTTGCGGGAGCAGCAATATTATATGGTAGGTTAATTAGCTTTGCCGAGGAATAGGTAATTGCAAATATACCGTAAGACTGAATAAGAAGCGGAATAGCAATAAGGCCAATGGCTATCGGGTTTGTCAAGATTGTCTTTGCCTGGAAGCCAAAGAGAAGGACGACAGTTGCCAATAACCCTGCAATGGAAAAAGGCTTAAGGCGACTAATAAAATTATCTAGCCGATGATTATTGTTGCCCGACTCTAATATTTTTCGTGTTATAACTCCAGCCACGAGAGGGAGCAACACATAAAGGGCCACTGATAGAAATAACGTATTCCATGGCACGATAACATCGCTAACGCCGAGTAAAAATGCGGTGATTGGTGCAAAGGCGAAAATCATAATAATATCGTTAACGGAAACTTGAACCAGCGTATAATTAGGATCTCCTTTGGTCAGCTGGCTCCACACAAAAACCATTGCCGTACAAGGAGCGACTCCAAGGAGAATCATTCCCGAGATGTATTCTGAAGCGGTCTGAGGATCTACCCAATCTACAAAAATTACACGAAAAAATAGCCAGCCCAATGCAGCCATAGTGAACGGCTTAACTAACCAGTTGATGACTAGCGTTAATACAATAGCCTTGGGTTTTTTACCTATATCTCTAATCGAAGAAAAATCTACCTGTATCATCATTGGATAGATCATAATCCAAATCAAAATTGCTATGGGAATATTGACATGAGCAGCTTGGATACCGGCAAATGACATAAATAATTGAGGCGTGAAATTGCCGATAGAAACGCCAAAGACGATACAGCATCCAACCCATAACGATAAGTAACGCTCAAATAAACTCACTACCCTTTCTCCGTTAAAACATACAATAAATAGCATGGTCTTGGGTGGTCAACAAAACCGGATATTTGTAGTCAGACTCATAGCATTCTGAAAAGCCATCAAAGCAGCCAGTGCCAGCATGAATCTAATGCGTCGTTCTACCTGTTATTTAATGCTTATAACTATATAGAGTAGACGTTCTTGTATGAGAGTGAATAGATAACGCTAATTCAGCAGCTTTTTCAAATGGACGTGTGCTGCAAGGAATAAAGGAGGAATTTTGGATTAGGCTTAATTGGTATCTACGCAGGAACCGTAACAATATCACGCCACCGTAGGGCCTCCCCGCCTCTAATGGATTGTCAGGTACAGGAATGCTCAAGGGTGTCACTAATGCCTATCTGAGGCACCCGGAGGGATGGATTACTAACAGCCTAACGGCTGTTAGTAAGTCCTGCGGACCGCCTGCGGCGTCTCAAATGCCTTCGCATTTGGTCGAACGGGGGTTCGAACCAATCCTCTGGGTGAGCCAATAAAAAAACCTGCCGTTGGTTTGGAATTGGGTTGTCGCTGGGAGAGTCGGGATGGATTACTAACAGCCTAACGGCTGTTAGTAAGTCCTGCGGACCGCCTGCGGCGTCTCAAATGCCTTTGCATTTGGTCGAACGGGGTTCGAACCAATCCTCTGGGTGAGCCAATAAAAAAACCTGCCGTTGGTTTGGAATTGGGTTGTCGCTGGGAGAGTCGGGATGGATTACTAACAGCC
>Ga0307488_10002263_pt1 | contig 16296 bp, 21 predicted proteins | sample SB02metaG_FD_202248 | JGI IMG/M metagenome (GOLD analysis project Ga0307488, IMG submission 202248) | Sea-ice brine microbial communities from Beaufort Sea near Barrow, Alaska, United States - SB 0.2 | ecosystem: Environmental > Aquatic > Marine > Coastal | place: USA: Alaska | collected... | reverse complement strand
TTTAGCTTTAGTGAATGATTGTATTAAATCAAATAAATATATGGGGATGGTACAGTCCAAAAGTAATACGTCCGGTGTTTATTTAGTTGGTTGTCTTGGCAAAATTACAGAACATAAGAAAACTAAAGATGGAAGGATGCTTGTAAATTTAACTGGCATAAGCCGTTTTGAAATTAATTCAGAAATTAATAATGACAAAATTTACAGAGAGTTTGAAGTCTCCTATGAAAAATTTAAAGAAGACCAATTACTAGAAAAAAAACAGACAATAATGCTAGAAAAAATTAAAGAGATATATGAAAAAACTAAAATATTTTTTAAAAAAAATGGGTTGTTATTAAACTGGGATGAGTTTGAAAAATTAGACGAAGATCAAAAGATTAATACTTTAGCAATGATAGCTCCTATTTCAAATGAAGAAAAACAAATGATTTTAGAGTCTGTTCATATTGATTCTAAAACAAAAGTTTTGTCCAAAATAATTGAATTTTATTTACACGAAAAGTATACAAACAAGATAACTCTACAATAATTAAAACAAAATTCCTCGGTCAGAAACAGACTGACTTATTTTTTTTATAAAACTAAATTTACTAATATTATTAAGTATTCCTTTTTTTAGCGGGAGAAAGTACTTGTTATCTTTGAAAAAAATATTAGTTAAATTTATCCCAAAGCCAAATAGGTTATTTTCTGGCTTTCTTGCATTGTAAAAATCTTTCAATATAAAGCTGTCTTTAATCAATAAGCCAAGTTTTAGTGTTTTTGACATTAACTCTTTTAATTTTTTTATATCTCTTAAAACTAAATTAAATCCTTGACCAGCCATTGGGTGTACTGTGTGAAGTCCATCTCCAAGAATAAGAACATTTTTTTTAAAGTATTTTGTTTTTAAATTTAAATTAATAGGGAATGACCTAATATTTACTACATTTTTAATATTTTTAGTTTTTAGTAATATTCTAAGCTTTTTATTTAAAATTTTTTTAATATTTTTTTTATTTGTGTTAAAAAAATCACTGCCCACACTCCATACAATCGAAAATACTTTTTTTTGAAATGGTAAAATTGCAAGTGGACCCTCTTTTAAAAAAAATTGACTTACATTTTCTATTTTAGCATTATGTTTAATAATCGCAGTCAAGGCTAGTTCTTCATAATTTTTTTCAATGGATCTCCCCTCGTCTATTGCACTGTATAAATTTGAACGACCGCCTGTGCTTATAATTATTAAATCATAAAATATTTTTTTTTTAGCATATCTTATAAATCCTTCTTCATTATCAATGTCTTCAATGTTTTTTTTTATTATCTTTATTTTTTTTGTTATTAAAATTGTCTTGTCTAATTTTTTTTTTAAATCTTTGTTTTGAAAAATATACATGAGATTTTTATTTTTTTCTTTAAAATTAAAAAAATTTATTATTTTGTCTTTATCTTGAAAAAATAAATTTATTTTTCTACACGGCCAAAAAAAATCTTTCCTATTAAGGTTTAGGCTATTCTTAATATATTGATAATTACTTTCTGAAATAGCTGTTGTTCTATTATCTGAATTTTTTTTTTTTTTATTGGTACAATATAAGTCTATTTTTACATTTTCTTGACTTAAAATTATCGCTGCTGTTAAGCCGGCTAAACCATCTCCTATTATGCAAACTTTTTGCTCATTCATATTTAAAAAATTTTATCAGTTTAATAAAAATGATACAAAGTAAACTAAATGATTCGTTAAATAAATAATGATTTATAAAAATTTTACTAATTTTTTAAAAAACAGAGTCATCGAATTAGTGGGGCTAAGTCTTGTTCTTCTCGCTTTTCTATTGACCGCTTCCTTTTACTCTTATTCTCCAAATGATCCTACTTTTATATACGGTGCAGGCACTATTGAGACTAACAATCTATTAGGTCTCTACGGAGGTATAGTTGCAGATTTCCTACTACAGAGTCTTGGCTTAACCTCATTTCTTGTTTTAACAACTATTGCATCATGGGGAATAAATTTAATTGTAAAAAAAGAACTTAAAAAAATAAAGTATAAAATTTTTTATTTATTCTTATATATTTTGTTCTGCTGCATTTTAATTTATTTAACTTATAATAATTCATTTTGGTTAATTGATAATGGTAACTCAGGATTTGTTGGACAAATTTTATATAACAAAGTTATAAATATTTTTCCTTTTATTCAACATGATTATACCGTTTTTGTTCTTATAATATTAAGTTCTATTTTCTTTATTTTATCTTCTAATATTAATTTAAAATATTTTCTATTGGCTTTTAAGAAGATTTTAAAAAAAAAAAATAATACTGAAAATCAATCCCAAATGATCGCTAGTCAATCTGAAGAATTGATAGGTGATAATTTATTCATAGAGAGAAATCAACAAACCTTTTCTTTTGAAAAAATATCTAATATTAAAGAACCAGCTCTTCAACGTGATAACTTTAAAAATTTTAAACTTCCTTCTTTAGATCTACTTGAGAAAAATCAATCTAAAGTTAATTTATTAGATCAATCTCAAAATAGACCTGAGGGTTCATTTATAGAAAAAATACTATTAGATTTCGGAATAGATGGGAAAATAAAAAAAATTAATAATGGACCTGTTGTTAGTTTATATGAATTTGAACCTGCGCCAGGAGTAAAAGTTTCAAAAATTATTAATTTATCTGATGATCTTGCTCGAAATACTAGTTCTACATCTGCTCGTGTCTCAACAATACCGGGGAAAAATACCGTTGGTATAGAAATACCAAACGAGTCTAGAGAGAGTGTTTTTTTAAGAGAAATAATTGGAAATGAAAAATTTCAAAGAAAAGAAATTAAACTTCCTATCGCTATCGGTAAAAGCATATCAGGCGTGCCTATTATTGGAGATTTAACTTCTATGCCCCACCTTTTGATAGCTGGGACAACTGGTTCTGGTAAATCGGTTTGTATTAATACAATTATTGTCTCTCTTCTTTACAGGCTTAGCCCCGAACTATGTAAGTTTATTTTGATTGATCCAAAAATGTTAGAGCTTTCCGCTTATGAAGGAATACCACATTTACTGAGTCCTGTTATTACCGACTCGAAAAAAGCAGCATCAGCTTTAGGTTGGACAGTTAGAGAAATGAATAATCGTTATAAATTAATGAGTAAAGACGGTGTGAGAAACATTGATGGATACAATGCAAAACATAAACTTAAAATGCCATATATCGTTGTTGTTGTTGATGAAATGTCAGACTTAATGCTTGTTGCTGGTAAAGAAATAGAAAATTATATTCAAAAACTTTCGCAAATGGCTAGGGCAGCAGGTATTCATATTATAATGGCCACACAAAGACCTAGTGTGGATGTTATTACAGGGACCATTAAAGCAAACTTTCCAACAAGAATATCATTCAGGGTAAGCTCTAAAATAGATAGTAGAACAATTTTGGGTGAACAGGGTGCGGAACAACTTTTAGGTAATGGAGATATGTTATTTATGTCTTCAGCAAACAGAATAGTTAGAATTCATGGCCCTTATGTTTCGGAAAAAGAAATTGAAAAAATTACTAATGTTTTAAGGGCACAAGGAGAACCTGACTATATTGAAGATATCACAGTTAATGAAAAAAGTGATAGTACAGATTATGCTTCTATTGCTGATACAGATGAACTTTATAATCAAGCTTTAGATATTATTAAAACTGAAGGAAAAGCATCTACAAGTTTTTTACAAAGAAAATTACAAATTGGCTACAATAGAGCGGCAAGAATTATTGACATGATGGAAGAAAAAGGAATTGTTAGCAAAGCAAACCATGTGGGTAAGAGAGAGGTTCTCTAGTTTTTGTTTTTAAGAATTTTTATATTTTTTTTTTTTGTTTTTAACTATTCTTTAAATTCATATGCAAATGATAAACAATTAATTGTAAATAAATTATTAGAAATTGATAATTTTACATTTAGTTTTGAACAAATTACACAAGGGAAAGTAGAAACAGGAACCTGTCTCCTTGTTTTCGATAATAAACTTAAATGTAATTATGTTGATGAAAAACAAAAAGAAATAATAATCAATAATAAAACATTGGTAATAATGAATAAAAAATATGATAAAATTTATTTTTATCCTATTTCAAAATCTCCATTTCTAAAAATTTTAAGTAAAAGTAGTTTAATTAATATGATTAAAAAATCGAGTTTAGAATTAAATGATAATATTGATTTAATATACATAAACGAAAATAATAAAAAAATTACAATTTTTTTTGAAAAAAAAAAATATAATTTAGTAGGTTGGAAAACAGAAGATAAATTTCAAAACGAAATTAATTTTTTATTAAAAATTCAAGATATAAACACAGAAATTGAAGATGGTATTTTTAAAATTCCATCAATAAATTAAAAGGTATAATTAATTGTTTCTTCTTTAAATATCTTAAATCCTTTTGATAAATAATTATCTAAAGCATACTTGTGGTCCAAACTACAAGTATGAACCCGTATTCTTTCTACATTTTTATTTAAACCTTCATAAATTATATGTTTCAGTAGCAAAGATCCAAATTTTTTACCCTGGTATTCTTTTAAAACACCCATTTGTATTAATTCAATTTCGTTTTTAGTCTTGTGAAACTCTTGTTCATAAAAACCAATCAATTCACTATTGAATTTCATAATTCCTGTTTCTAAGTTTTTATTATTAATATATTTGCTCCACTCTTTATCAGACCATAAAAGTCTATCACGCCAAAAATGGTCTTTACCAACTTGCCTGTAAAAAAATTTATTTATATTAATATCTTTTTCAGTATTTAAGAAAATTTTAATATTTTTGGGGGGAGTAATAGATTTATTAGTTTTTTTATCTTTTTTTAATTCTAGAAAAAATCTTTGAACTTTAGGCATCCAATAAAGTTAAATAACCATCTTTCCAATGTGTTCTGCACCGAAGATATGATAATGAAGATGCGGAACTTCTTGTCCTCCATCTTTGCCAGTATTACTAAGCAAGCGGTAACCACCCTCTCGATTAGAAATTTTTAATATTTTAACAATGTGGACGATTGCCTTATTAAATTCTACTATTTCTTTGTCCGAGGCTTTATTGATAAAATCATCTAAATCGACATATTCACCCTTTGGAATAACAAGCACATGTATTTTTTTTTGAGGATTAATATCATGAAATGACAATACATATTCATTTTCATAAACTTTCTTGCATGGTATTTCCCCCTTAAGAATTTTAGCAAATATATTGTTTTTATCGTAACTCATTTATTTTTGTCTTTTTTTTAACTCTTCCATCACATTTTCTATTTTGATGTTGTTCGATTCAAAGTAAACCATTAAATGATATATGACATCTGCAGCTTCATGTGTTTTATTTGAATTTTCTTCTACAGCCTCGATTAGCTCTCCTATCTCTTCTTTTACTTTTGAAACGTTTAAATTTTTATCATTCAATAATTTATTAGTATAAGAATTATCTAGGGAAGAATTTTTTCTTGCTCTTATTATTTTAATTAGATCTTCTAGATTTTTAAACATTTTACAATCTTACAGGTACTTTTTTTGAATTCAAATATTCTTTAGCATCTTTAATGCTATGTTCACCGTAATGAAAAATTGATGCAGCAAGCACAGCGCTGGCTCCACCTGTTGTGATTCCATCATATAAGTGATCAAGGGTTCCAACACCACCTGAAGCTATTACTGGAATATTTGTGCTTTTTGTAACCATTTTTAGTAATTCAATATCGTAACCTAATTTGGTCCCATCTCTGTCCATAGAGGTTAGTAAAATTTCTCCTGCTCCAGCTTTTTCTACTTTTTTTGAAAATTCTACTGCGTCTATATCTGTTTTATTTCTACCACCATGTGTAAAAACTTCCCATTTGTTTTTTGAAATATTTTTTGCATCTATTGCAACAACAATACATTGAGAACCAAATTTTTTAGAAGCATCTACAACTAAATTAATATCGTTTACCGCTGCAGTATTTATTGAAACTTTGTCTGCACCAGCTAATAAAAGATCTTTTATATTCTGTATAGTTCTTATCCCGCCACCAACAGTTAGCGGTACAAAACAATTTTTAGCAGTTTTTTTTACTATATTAATTATAGTTTCTCTATTCTCGTTAGATGCTGTAATATCTAAAAAACAAATTTCATCTGCACCACCATCACTGTAAATTTTAGCTTGTTCAATTGGATCGCCTGCATCCTTTAATTTTACGAAGTTAATACCCTTAACAACTCTTCCATTTTTTACATCTAAACAAGGTATAATTCTATTCTTAAGCATTTACTTCCTTTGCTAGTTCATCAAGTTTAATATCACCATCGTAGATAGCTTTACCAATTATAATACCTTCAATATTTCTATTGTTTAACTTTTTTACCTCTTTGATATCTTCTATTGAAGAAACTCCTCCAGAAATAATGACTGGACAATTTGCAATGCTGGCAATTTTTATTGTTTCTTTAAAATTAGGACCCTCTTTGGTTCCATCCCTATTAATATCTGTGTAAATTAATCTGCTTATACCATAATGATTTACATCTTTTAAAAAATCTAAAGTTTTAATGTTTAAATTTTCTTTCCAACCTGAAACATATAAGTTTCCATTTTTAGCATCTAAACCTAGGGCAATTTTATTTTTAAATTTTATACATGCTTCTTTTAAAAATTCTTTATTTTTTATTGCAGCACTTCCTAAAATTATTTTTTCTACACCCAGATCAACATATTTTTCGATGTCATCGAGAGTACGCACACCACCGCCTACTTCAATCTTTAAGTCATATTTACTTACTATTTCTTTGATTATGTTTAAATTAACTGTCTGGCCGGTTAAAGCTCCATCAAGATCAACGATGTGTAAATTTGTAAAACCGTGTTCTTTATATTTTCCCGCCTGATCAAGAGGTGAAGTTTCATATTCAGTTTTATTTGCAAAATCACCTTGAATTAATCTCACACATTTTTTATCCTTAATATCTATTGCTAGTAATATTTTCATTTATAAATCTAAAAAATTTTCGATTAATTTTAGTCCAATTTTATCGCTCTTTTCTGGGTGAAACTGAGTTCCAAACAAATTATCTTTTTCTACAGAACAAACAATTTTTGAGGAATAATCCGTTGTTGCTGAAATTACAGATTTATCTTCAGGTATAAACTCGTAACTATGCACAAAATACATGTGAGATTTATTTTGAATTTCTTTAAATATTTTGCTTTCTTTTACTATCTCAATTTCGTTCCAACCAATATGCGGGAGTTTGAATTTACCATTTTGGTTGTCAATTTTAGTTACTTTTCCAGGTATCCAACCTAATCCTCTAGTTTCTGATTCTTCATAACCGACATCACCGAACATCTGTAGCCCTACACAAATCCCTAGAAGTGGTTTTTTATTTATTATTGCAAATTCTTTAAGAACATCCTGTAAACCATTAACATTACTCAAGGACTCCACGCAGCTCTTAAATGAACCTTGCCCCGGTAGTATCAGCTTGTCACTTGATTTTATTTTATTTAAATCTGAAGTTATTTCTACCTTTACTTTGTCTTTTGCAACCTGTTCAAAAGAATTTATAACGGAACTTATATTTCCCGATTGGTAGTCAACTATTGTGACATTCATCAAGTTTATAAAGAACCTTTAGTAGACGGCACAGAATTTTTAATTCTTTTATCTATTTCGAAAGCATCTTTTAAAGATCTTGCTAAACCTTTGAAACAAGATTCAATTTTGTGGTGACTGTTTTCTCCGTAGACATTTTCTATGTGCAGAGTAATTCCGGCTGATTGTGAAAAGGCCTGAAACCATTCTTTAAACAACTCTGTGTCCATCTCACCTAATTTTTCAACTTTTAAATCAACTTTCCAAATTAAGTACGGTCTATTAGAAACGTCTATAGCAACTCGTGTTAATGTTTCATCCATTGGTATTAATGCGTGAGCATATCTTTTTATACCCTTGCGGTTACCAGCTGCTTTGCTAATAGCTTCACCGATGGCTATACCTGTGTCTTCAGTTGTGTGATGTAAGTCGATATGAGTATCACCTTTAGCTTTTACAGAAATGTCCATTAAAGAATGTTTGGAAAGTTGTTCCAGCATGTGATTTAAAAAGCCAATACCTGTTTCAATTTTATATTTACCTTTACCGTCAATATTTACCTCAACAGCAATACTTGTTTCTTTGGTTTTTCTTGAAATTTTTGCTTTTCTACTCATATATAAAAGAGAATTTATTCAATGATATATAGAGAAATTTTCATTTTATCAATAAATCCAGTATGTCTATTGAACAATCTAAATTAGTTGCCACATACAAAAGATATGAATACTGCTGAAAAATGGCACGGAACTACTATCGTTCTGCTGAGAAAAAACAATGAAACTGTAGTCGCTGGAGATGGTCAGGTTAGTCTCGGTAATACTGTATTAAAGAGTAACGCAAAAAAAGTTAGAAAAATAGACAAACGTGGCGTTATTGCAGGTTTTGCTGGTTCTACCTCTGATGCATTAACTTTATTTGAAAGACTAGAGGCTAAACTGGAAAAACATGCTGGTAATCTTCCAAGAGCAGCGGTGGAACTTGCAAAAGATTGGAGAACGGACAAATATTTAAGAAGACTTGAGGCACTGATGGCAGTCGCCGATAAAGAAAATAGTTTTATTATCTCTGGAACAGGCGACGTATTGGAACCAGAAGATAATATTATTGCAATAGGTTCGGGTGGTAACTATGCTTTAGCCGCAGCAAAAGTTTTAATTAAAAATGATCTTTCTGCAGAAGAAGTTGCTCGTCAGGCTATAAAAATAGCTTCAGAAATTTGCGTTTTTACAAATAACAATATCACAATAGAAAAAGTTTGAATATGAGAGACACAACTAAAGTTGCAAATCTAAATTTAGTTAAAGGAACTAAAAAAAAAGAAAGTTCTGTAGAGGGTGCTTTGTCTCCAAGAGAAATTGTTTCTGAGCTTGATCGATATGTTATTGGACAAAAAAACGCAAAAAAAGCGGTAGCAGTTGCTTTACGTAATAGATGGAGAAGACAAGCTCTCGACGAACAAATGCGTGAAGAAGTTTTGCCAAAAAATATATTAATGATTGGGCCAACAGGAGTAGGAAAAACAGAAATATCAAGAAGATTGTCAAAATTAGCTGAGGCTCCTTTTATTAAAGTTGAAGCTACAAGATTTACTGAAGTAGGTTATGTTGGAAGAGATGTCGAACAGATCATAAGGGACCTAATTGAAATAGCTATAGCTTTAGAAAAAGAAAAAAGAAGAAAGGAAGTTTATGTTAAGGCGCAATTATTAGCAGAAGAAAAAGTTTTGGATGCATTAGTAGGAAGCAAAGCAAGCGTGGCTACTAAAGAAAGTTTTAGAAAAAGACTTAGAAATGGAGATTTAGATAATAATGAAATTGAGATTGAAATAAATGAAAGTCCATCTAGTATGCAAGGATTTGAAATACCAGGCATGTCTGGTGCCAATATTGGAATGATTAATGTCTCTGAAATGCTTGGAAAATCAATGGGTCAAAAAGTAAAAAAGAAGAAGATGAATGTAAAAGAATCCCACAATATCTTAATAGCTCAAGAGTCGGATAAATTAATTGAACAAGATAAAATTGTAAATGAAGCTAAAAAAACAACTGAGAACAATGGTATAGTCTTTTTAGATGAGATCGATAAAATCTCAGCCCGTGGTGATCGTACAGGTGGCGATATATCTAGAGAAGGTGTCCAAAGAGATCTGTTACCTTTAATAGAAGGCACAACAGTTAATACAAAACATGGGCCTATTAAAACTGACCATATTTTATTCATTGCGTCGGGTGCTTTTCAACTTGCAAAGCCATCAGACTTATTGCCTGAGCTTCAAGGACGTTTACCCATAAGAGTAGAATTGAACGCATTAACAGAAGAGGACTATAAAAGGATTTTAAAAGAACCAGATAATAGTTTGATCAAACAATACGTTGCTTTATTAAAAACAGAAAAAGTAGAATTAGAATTTACAAACGATGGCATTGATTTATTGGCAAAAATGTCAGCTGAAGTTAATGCTTCCGTTGAAAATATTGGAGCAAGAAGACTCCACACCTTATTAGAAAAAGTTTTAGAAGATATTAGTTTTACGGCTTCTGATCGTTCGGGTGAAAAAGTTATAATTGACAAAAAATATATTGAGAAAAATCTCGGTGATTTAACAAAAGATATGGATCTTAGTAAGTTTATTTTATAATTTTTTCAATTTAATAATAATAGCTCCTTCTCCACCATCGTTAATTTTTGCCGCTTCAATACTAATCACTTTATCTGACAAATCTTTTTGAGTTTTAATATACTCTGGCACGGCAAATTTTAATTTACTTAACTCTTTAGACACATAGGTATTCTCATCTGTATTTGAGTGTAAACCCTTACCTGTAATTAATAAAATTTCTTTAAAATTATTTTCCTGACAATCTATTATTAGTTTTCTAACTTTTTTATTTGCTTCAAGTAAAGTAAAACCGTGTAAATCAAAACGGAATCTTGTACCTCGATCATAACGTTTTGTGTTTTCTAATTCTTTGTCAAAGAGATCTTTTGGATTTTTAAGATATTCTTCCCAAAGGTTTTTTTCAGAATCAGAAATTTCTTCTTTTTTTTTCACTTACTAATAATTTCAGCTAGCAACCAATTTGGGTTTTTACTTGAGGCATTTTTCGAAAATTTCCAATAATCTGTTACTGTTTTAATCTTATCAGGGTCCCCTTCAATGATAGTTTCATTTTTATTTTTTTTAACAGATATAATTTCACAAACAATTTTAACCGTAGAAAAAAATTCTTCTTTTATTTTTTCAAATTTTTCAACTTTAGATTCTTTGAAACAAACAAAAGTGAGTTCTGACTTTATATTTTCTTTGTTTCTGTAATCTATTGCTTGTTCAAAATTGTTAAAAATATCTTTTGTTAAAAGTTTTTTAAGTTTTTCTTTTTCACCCTTAGCAAAGGAAGTTAAAATACTTTCATATGCAATTTCTGCTCCTTTTAAGAATTGTTTTTTTTCTTCATCTTCTAAATGATCTTCTAAAGTTGGTTTATTTTTTGCCTGGGGCTTAAATTGCTTGTAGTCTTTTTCATTAAAAATGCTTGTGACTTTGCCTTCATGACCAGTTTTTTTACCTAAAATATTTCTTAAGCGCAAAATGATAAACCCAGCTATCATTGCTAGTAAAATTATGTCTATAAAGCCTAAATTGTTACTCATTATTTGATAAATATACATTAATAATATAATTTTGTAAGAACCAAATGAACTCACTTTTATTGTTGATTATAAGCTTGCCAATTTTAGAAATTGCAGTGATGATTAAAATTGGTCAACAAATCGGAACATTTAATACAATTTTAATAATCTTTTTTACAGCAATTGTAGGAATTTATTATGCAAAGGTAGAAGGATTAAACACTATTAAGGCCGGTATGGTTAATCTTTATAAAAACAAAATTCCTTTTTATGAAATATTATCTGGAGCATCAATTGCTATGGCCGCTATTTTACTTATTTTACCTGGGTTTATTTCTGACACGATTGGTTTTTTATTCCTTATTCCCTTTACAAGAAAATTAATAATAAGTTTGTGGCTGAGAAATAAATATAAAGTTAAATCACAAAATGAAGAGAATATTATAGATGCTGAAATAATTGAGGAAAAAAAAGAAAAAGATGAATTATAAGATAGTAGCTAAATACATTAAAGATTTAAAATTTGAGATACCCAACCCTAAAACTTTTTTTTTATTAGAAAAGAATATTTCTAATTACAAAATTAATATTGATATTAAAAGCAATCAATTTAAAGATCAAATTATTGAAGTTGAGACAACTCTTACTCTCAACCCTAATACTAATGATTTTGAAAAAATAAATACTAAAATAGTTTTTTCTACCATAATTGAAATTGAGGGTGAGTTAACTGATAAAAAATATTTGGAAGAAATTATTTTAATTAAGGTTCCTAACGAAATTTATCCTGAAATAAGATCCTTATTTGTTTTATTGTTTGAGAAGTCTGGATTTAAAAAAATTAAAATTGAAGAAAGTATTGATTTTAAAAAGCTTTATCTAAAAAGAACTATTCAGTAGTAATTTTTTTTTAGTTCTTTTTTTAAAAAAACCTTGTGTAGCTCAAGCTCTTTATCGCTTGGTTCTACGACTATTTTACAATAATCTATTTTGTTATTTATTCTATTCTCCAGATTGTTTTCCAAATCTTCATTTGAGAAAATAAGTTTAGGTTCTTTTGCGTCTAATAGATTTATATATACTTCTCTTAAAAGTTCACAGTCTAACAAAGCATTATGTTTAGTTCTTCTGGATAAATCTATATTAAATCTTCTACAAAGAGCATCTAAAGAATTAGAGGTACCAGGAAATTTTCCTCTGGCGACTTCTAGACTATCAATGACGTTGTTTCTTTTAATTTCATTTTTTTTAATCAATTTAAGTTGATAGTTTAAAAATCCAAGATCAAAGGACGCATTGTGAATTATGATTTTTTTATCTTTTATAAATTCTAAAAACTCATTAGCGATCTGTTCGAAGGTTTCTTTATTTATTAAAAAATCAGTTGAAAAACCATGAATTTTAAATGCTTCATACGGAACATCTCTTTGGGGATTTATTACTTTGTGAAAAATTCTTTTTGTGGGAGTCAGATCATTCGTTTCTATGCAGGCAATTTCTACTATTCTATGTTTATCGTTAACTGATAGACCTGTTGTTTCTGTGTCTAAAAAAATCTCATTCATATTTTTTTATAAAATTTTTAACATTTTTTCTTAAAATTGCTAAAGAAAAATTATTATTAATTGTATAATCACAAATATTCCTCTTCGAAGCTGAAGATAATTGTCTTTTATCCAGCAGGCTAAATAATTTTTTATCACCTTTTTTTTTAAGATATCTTTTTAACCTTAATTTTTTTTTTGCCTCCACAAAGATTAATTTATCAAAATGCTTGTCCAATTTACTCTCTATTAATAATGGTATTTCTAAAAATAATAATTTATTTTTTTTTTTTAAAAATTTTGTCATTTCTTTTCTAACTAGAGGGTGAATGATGGATTCTAATTTCTTCAGATTGTATTTTAGGATTAATTTTATTTGATCCTTAATTTTTTCTTTACTGCTTAATTTAAATTTTTTTACTAAAATTTTATTGAAATATTTTTTTCTATATAAGTTTGATACGATTGCATCTGCACTGAATAATGGATATTTTTTACCCGCCATTAAGTGTGCGACAGTAGTTTTACCGGAAGCTATTGATCCTGTAATTCCTATAATTTTCATTTTAAATTACCTGTTATTGTCTTTTTCAATTCATCTTCTATTTCTGGATTGATTCCATGCCACAAATAAAAAGACTTTTGACCCTGATAAAGAAACATTTCTAAACCATTAAAAGTCTTAATTTTTTTTTTTTTAAAATTTATTGCCATTTTTGTTTCCAAAGGATTATAAACAACATCATAATAAATTAATTCTGCCTTAAATTTTTCAATTACTTGATTAAAGTTATTTCCATTTTTCATGCCTAAAGAAGTGGTATTAATAATAACATCTACATCTTGTGATTTGCTATTAATATTTTCCCACAAAACGATTTCAACACAAGGAAATTTCTTTTTAATATTCTCAGCTTTTTCTGCTGTCCTGTTGCTTATAAATATTTTTTTGATATTTTTTTTTACTAATGCATAAATTATTGATGGTGTAACTCCGCCTGCACCAAGTATCAAAATTTTTTTTTCTGATAAATCTTTGTCCTTTAGTTTTTGAATAAATGAGAAATCAAATCCATAAACATCTGTATTCTCACCAACAATTTTATTGTTGTCGTTTAAATATATTGTATTTACAGAGGATGTTTTTTTTGCATCGTTTATAACTAAATCTAAGTAAGGAATTACTTCTTGCTTGTATGGTGTTGTTACATTAATTCCTTGAAGTTCATTTTTTTTGATTCTATCTATAACTTTATCTATTTGGTCTATTTCCGTTTCTATTAAAGAATAAGTTGCTTTAATATTATATTTTTTAAACCAAAAATTATGAAGCAATGGTGAGAGTGAGTGTGATATGGGATTTCCAATAATACCAAATTTTTTTTCTGTCATGCGGTTATTTTAATATAATCTATTATCTGCTTGATGGGCAGGCCCATTATCGAGTCTCTATCGCCTTTAACGTATTCGAAGAGTTCTAATCCCCCTGCTTCTATTTGGTAAACGCCATAGGCCAACAAAGTTTCTGTTTTAATTTTTTTTAAATAATTTTCAAGTTGACCGTCAGAGAGTCTTTTCATTTTTAACTCCGATTGATCCGTAAAATTCCAAATCATTGAACCATTTTTAGAAATGCAAACTGAAGTTATTAGATAGTGTAATGAACCATTAAGTTTTTTTAATATCTCTAGAGCATCTTCCCTTGTTTTGGGCTTATTTATTAATTTGTTGTTTAAACTTATAACGCTATCTGCACCTAAAACCATTTGATCTTGGTGTTTATTGCTGACTTTTGTAGATTTTAATTCTGCTAAATTTTTTGAAACAAGCGTAGGGTTAGCTCCTACGGCTAATAATGAATCTTTAACCTGATCTTCGTCTACGTTAGAAGGAACCACAATACAATTAAAATTATTCTTACTTAATATTTCTTTTCTAACCGCGCTTTTAGATGCTAGAATTAATTTCATTTTTTTTGGTTTTTTTTTATGTCAAAAATTTTAATGATTGTAGCGGCTGTTTCTTCAACTGATTTTCTAGTTACATCTACAACGGGCCACTGGTACCTTTTAAAAAGTTTTTTTGATTCTTTAATTTCTTTTTGAACAAAAATTAAGTTAGAATAATTTGGGATGTTAATTTCTTTCATAATTTCTAATCTATTACTTCTAATGTCAGACAGTCGATCTGCTTCGACAACTAAACCTATAACACAAAATTTATTAGATTTTTTCTTTAAAAGATCAGGAATTTCTTGCGTGCCCACAAGTGGTATATTTAAAGTTTTGTATCCCTTGTTAGCTAGATAAATTGATGTAGGGGTTTTACTGGTTCGGCTAATGCCTAGTAAAATAATATCAGCACTTTCAACATCTTCTATTTTCATTCCATCATCATGTGTCATGGAGAATTGTAAGGCTTCGATTCTTTTATAATAATCTTCGTTTAAGACGTGTTGAGCACTAGGTGTGTGTGTAGGTTTTTGTTTAATTAGCTTTGAAAAATTTAATATTAGGTTGTCTAATATGCCGAAGCAGGGTATTTGTTTTTTTTTACAGGCCTGTTTAATGTGCTTGTCTATTCCTGTTTCTACTACAGTATATAAAATTATTACGTTTTCTTTGCACTCACACTCTTTTATGATTTTATTAATTTGTTGTTCTGTTCTTACAAAAACATATTCTTTTTTTTCACAATCAAAATTTGAAAATTGAGATTTTAAAGCAAGATATATTCTATCGAGGGTTTCTCCGGTTGAATCTGAAATTAAAGTTATTTGGTATTTATGTCCCATAAGTAATTTTGTTAACAACTTTATTATAACTTGTTGTTATACAATTGAGATATTTTAATTGAAAATTCCTTCACATTAATTCACATTTTTTTAACATTTTATTAGCTGTTAATAAAAAAAGATAATTTTTAATAACTGTCTTAATAATTTTAGATTTTTCTCGATTAGTCTAGTTTTTTTTTATTTGATCTTAAAACAAACTGTTTAAAACTATGTATAAATACTTATTTCACTAACCAACATGCCCTATATCAAATAATATACTTTTAAATATATTATTTTATTAATGACTAAATTAACAAACTGTATATTAAACAAAGATCCTTCTTGTGTTCCCGTTTGGTTTATGAGACAAGCAGGCCGATATCTTCCCGAATTTAGAAAGATTAGATCTCAAAATGTTGACTTTATAAAACTATGTTTAGATAGTAATCTTAGTTCTGAAATTACACTGCAACCTCTAAAAAGATTTAATTTAGATGCTGCCATAATATTTTCTGATATTTTAATGGTACCATTTGCTCTTGGTCAAGAAGTAAAATTCGAAAAAGAAAAAGGACCTATTTTATCCCTTTTTAATTTACAAAAATTTTTAAACATTACCAACATCAATAACTTTATTAAAAAACTTAGTCCCGTATATGAAGCAATAAAAATAACAAGAAACAACTTACATAAAGAAAAATCTTTAATATCATTTGT
>Ga0307488_10002261_pt1 | contig 16303 bp, 9 predicted proteins | sample SB02metaG_FD_202248 | JGI IMG/M metagenome (GOLD analysis project Ga0307488, IMG submission 202248) | Sea-ice brine microbial communities from Beaufort Sea near Barrow, Alaska, United States - SB 0.2 | ecosystem: Environmental > Aquatic > Marine > Coastal | place: USA: Alaska | collected 2017-05-06 | reverse complement strand
CGTCGTCTTCGCCGTCGCCGCGCTCAACGCGACGGCGGCGGCGGCGTTCGCGGCGCTCGCGTTTGCGACGGCGTGGAAAGCCGGCGCGTATTTGGGGTGGTTCGAGGAAACGACGCACAAAGAGTTGTAGCTTCAAGGGCCTTATGATAACATAGCCCTTGGTAGCTTTACCTAAATAGTACCCTAGCTAGCTAGTAATAATCTATGAAAGAACTATCGAGTTTCTAACTCACTCTCAAAATGCGGTCAGCTCGCTCGCGGCGGTTTCAGCGCCGCGCGCACCGCTCGTTCCAGCCCGACCCAGTCAAACGCCGCGGCGGCGTGGCCCGCGCTTGCGATTTTCTCGTCGAGCGTTTTTCCGTCGGACGCCGCGTCGTTTCGCGCGGCGTCCTCCCCGGTTCCGGTTTGGAGGTGTAACGACTCAAGACCCAAGGGGTCAAACTCCGGAAGAGCACCCCCCTTTGCCTTCAACCGCGAGCCATCCCAGGATGGGGGGGGAACAACTTTCACGATGACTTCGATGCGCGAATCCCGCCGGTAAGCGACCGGAAACAACGTCACGGAAGATTTTCCGGATTCGTGCGATTCGTCGTCGCCGGATTTAGTTTCGGAAGATTGATTTGAAGATTCAGATTCACGCGCGCGTTTCCCGCCGAACCGCGGCGCGACCCACTCCTTCCCCACTCGTAACACCCCCTTGCACCGTACCACGCTTGGGTGCTTTTCTAAAGATTCAAACAGCGCTTTCAAGCTGTGCCGTAAAAAAACTTCGTCCCGGTGAAACACGAGTCCGGCGGTTTTGTACTCAGCAGTGCCGCCGAGCGCCTGGCTGGGTTTCCCAACTGTGGGCGCCGGAATCATGTTTTGTGGCGTCGACGCCCCCGGTTGCGGCTCCGTCTTCTTCGATAGCGCGCCCGCCTTCTTCCTGTGCGCTGACGTAAAAGCACCTCCCCCTCCTTGCGAAAGCTCGAATGCACCTCCTACTGGCGCGCACACCAGCCCGCACGGCGTGTCTAGCAGGGCCAAGTCAACCTCGCCGTTCGCGACCACCGCGACTTTTGACTTTGCGGGGTAAAGCGACTGCGCCCATTCCGTGAATTGCGCGACATCTTCCGCGGTGGCCAGGTCAGCCTTGGTCCCCACCACCACGTCCGCGCAGTTGACTTGGTCCTGGAACGCTTCTGAGTTGAACAGCTCGTTCTTTTTACTTTCCGAATTTAACAGAGAAATGTCCACCAGCGCGATCGTGGCTTTCAGGTCGAGCGCGCCTTTGAGGAATTCGGTGGACAACGCATCGAACAACCCTCCAGGATGCCCCATCCCACTGGGTTCGATGAGCAACCGGTGCGGTTTCGCCCGTCTCAACACCTGGGTCACCGCCACCGTAAACGGCGCAGACACGGCGCAGCACAAACAACCCCCCGCGACCTCACGCACCACCACGCCGCCGTCGCCCCCTCCGGTGGTGGACTGACCGGACACGCCCTTTTCCGCGAAACCGCCCGCGGTGTCCAACACCGCCCCATCGATGCCGAGCGCGCCGAACTCGTTCACCACCACCGCCCAGGTTTCGTGTTTCGGGCGCTGCGCGAGCAAGTGCCGGATAGCCGTGGTCTTGCCAACACCGAGCACGCCCGTGATGATGTTCACGGGGATCATGGCGCGTGCGGTGAGGCGCGCGTCGTGATGACGTCGCGGGGTCGCATCACGAATGCGCAGACGATTTCGGTCAGCACGTCTTGTCGGCACACGTCCAAGAAGACGAAAAGTCGGGGTGGTCCTGTCATTGCTACGATCTCGTGACCACACGACCACAGGGACAGACACGTCTCGCCCAGTGCGGTATGAACGTTCTGCAGTCGCACGATGTCTTTCTTCGCGAGTACGAGGACGCGCGCGGTGCGGTGCGTGCCGTGATTCGCGCCGAAGCCCCTGGCGTTGAGCTGGTGCTTCTGGTGGACGAGATGCACTGCTTCGGGGAGGTGACCGAGGAGATGACATCCTTCGCGCTTCGACGCGCAACTTCCGTGTGGAACGAACACTCGCGAAAACGGCAGGCGCGTCTGGCGAAAACGCAGGCGGTGTACCGGGAAGACACGTACCGGTGCGCGGAATGGAGGGAACGGATGACGACGTGGCTCAAGGAACAGGGGAAGAAGGAGGAAGCAGCCCTCCTGTTGCGCAAAAAAGAAAAAGCGCAAGAGGTTTCGGTGAAAAAAGAAAAGTTCGAGGCGTCTTTTTTGAGCCGCCTGCGCGCCCTGATGACGAACGAACCCAAGTTGATCGATCAACTCGGGTTGATCGCGGGCGGACGACCGGACGCTTCTACCCGGGAACTCGATCTGGATTACGTGATGCAGGGAGTCATGCAGGCAATGCTGAATGGGTTGCCCGCGGCAACGCCGGGGAAGGAATCCGAACACTACGATTTTCTGACGGACAAATTAGGAGGGCAAGACGTGCTCGAGGATACTTTCCGCGAACACATTAAAGTCGCAGCCATTAACAACAAAGAAACTGTAAGAGCCCCCGCCCCCGATCGGCGCGAAGCGGTGGAAAACGCTATCATAGTCAAGCGCATGCGTGATATTTTGAGGAATGACACGGCCTTGGTGCGTGCGATGATGGCAACAACGGGCGCTCCAACACCGGAATCCGCGATCGATGCACAAGCGCTGAAAATCTTGCAAGATTTGAGGGCGAATGGGGGGGACTTCGATGTGGCCAACAAGATGTGTGACTCCATGCAAGAGCGCGTGGATAACAAATTAGGTTGGGACCCCGCCGTCAGCGGCAGTACCGAAGCCGCCGCCCTCGCTGCAATGCGTCGTATGAGGGAGATGACGACCTCCCCCGAGGTGACGCCTGCCCCCGAGGTCACGGCGGCTCCCCCCGTCGACGCCGAGGAGAAGAAGGAGGAACCACCAGCCCTCCGGTCGAGCAAAGTAGAGTACGCCGCCGTGCAGTTAGCCGCCTTAGAGATCGCCGAAGCTGCTACCTGTCTGGAGGAAGCTACGCGCATGCTTGATCGTGTTTTGGAGGAACGACCCAGGTGGTTGGACTCGGTTATGGCGGAAACGGGCGCTCCTACCCGGGAAGCCGCGACCCTTTTATTGAAGCAGCAAATCACTGAAATGGTGAAAGCCATGGAAGACGAAGAAGAGGAGGAAGACGAAGACGCCGAGGAGTCCTCTTCTTCGTCGTCCGACGTTCCCGCCAACGAAACGAACATTGCGAGTGCGGAAGACGAGGGAGTTTTCCAGGAAGCGTTTCGGAAGCACCGGAAGGCAATCCGGCCCCCGAAGAGAACGGTGTCGCCCCCCCCCCCCGTCGACGCGAAAACGACCCCGCCCGCGGACTCGAATCCCGCGGGTTTGATCGCCGGGCTTCCGCGCCGTTCGCCGGCGGTAACGAACCAAGCTCGGCTCGGCCCTTTCCTCGGGCGGACGCAAGATTCCGGCGCTCTTGTCCCGGTCCCACACTCTTCACGACCGCAAACACGCCCAGAACGCGGTCTTTTCGGTCTTGCCATCAGAGCGTGCAGGTTAGTCGCGAGGTGGGTGCACCCGCTGATGTGCTTCGCGGGCCGAGGGACGAACGGAGGGAATTGATGAAGAACACAGACGCGCGATTGCGCGAACGCGACGTGTCGTCACACCAAACACGCGCCGATAGATACTAGCTAGACGTTGACTACACACTACTTTTCCTACCGACTACTTCCAATTTCACCGTTTCCCCTTGGCTCGCATCTGCTTCAGTCGCGCCTCTATTCTCTGCTTTGGCGTCGGTTCGTCACGCTTGCGCTTGGCTTCGCGCGCTTCCGTTTCCGCCAAAGCGCGCGCGGCGTCTTCGTTCGCCTCGAGTTCGCGTCGCCGCCCCATGACGTTTCCAAACCCGGAAACCCCGTCCCTGTGCGTCACCCCGGATTCGCCGAGCTCCCGCATCACCGATAGGTTGTGTTTGGACGCTTCCCTCGAGGCGAAGATTTTGCGAGCGCGAGAGTCAATTGACCCGAGTGAAGCGTCCAGACCGGAGGTTTTCGCGGCGGCGCTTTGTGATGTCGACGGCCGACCCATCCAGAACGGCGTACCGGGGTCTCGCGGTTTCGGGCGTTCACTCACCGCGTTTTGCCTTCCTCGGCGCCTTCGCGCGCGTTCCAACAGCGCATCCAGCGCCACGGTGTCTCCCTCTTGAGGCGTCTCTTCTTCGTCGCGCGGCGGTGCGGCGACCAACCGAGGCACGGTCACCACCAGCGCGCCGCTGTGTGTTTGCGCCGCACCCACGTTCGCTTGTGTTCCATCCGTATCGCCGGTACCTATATCGTCTATACCTGCACCTACAGCGGTATCACCCATCAAACCCGCTTCCAAAATTCCGACTGAGGCGCACCTGCGTATGTACAAACACAGCTCGCGCTTCAAATCGGCGATGGTGTTGAGCCCCGCGGCTCTTACCTCCCCCGCGACTCCCGGCGCGCCGAGTTCCGTGTCGGGTGCGATTCGCGCCAGCAGCGACGACGCCGCGGCGAGCGCGGGAACAAACCGCGTCTTCGCGAGGAGACAGGCTTGGCGAAGCGTCGCGAGTGCTTGGCGGTTTTGGAGGGTTTCCGTGACCGATATGGGCACTTCAGGTAACACTTCGGGTAACACTTCAGGTAACACAGTTTTAGGGTACGATGCGTTCGCGAATGTCTTGTCATCCGCGTTACCCGAATCCGCGGTACCGTCCGCGTCCACGTCCTCCCACTCGTCTTCGTCGTTGTTTTCGTTTTCGTGTGTCTCATCGCCCCACGCATCGCCCCACGCATCCCCCCCTCCCAACACCACCCCCAAACACGACCGCATTGAGTCTATCGCTTCTTCCGCCAGTGTCGTGAGTCGCGGCAACTCCAATTCGACGCGGCGCCACCGCTCCACGAGCCGCGCGTTTTCGCGTCTCTGCGATTTGCGATTCGCAATTAGCGTCGCCGCCGCCCTCGCCGCTGGGGCGTCCGCCCCGAGCGAGTCGTTCGCGAACCTCACCGCCAGTGCTAGCCGTGGGTGGTGAACACCGAACTTGTCGTTCCAGGATTCCAACGCCGCCACGGCTTTGTCAATGAGCTGTCGCGTTTCTGTTGGCGGCCCGGGAAGCGGATGGTTGTCCCCATCAGTCCCCACGCCTAAATGCAGAAAAACATCAAGCGACACCAACGCCAACGAACGGAACACCACGCTCCGGTGGAACAGGATGTCGAACACGGACACGGCGTGCGATCGAGGGCCGCACTCCTTGTGCGCAAGCGCCTTACACAGCACGTCGTGTACCCGGCCCATCGCGTTTTCGTCCCGTCGCACTTCCTGTTTCAACGCGCGAACGAGCTCCGCATCGGGGCCAACAGTGCCGAACGGCGGGGTCTCGCACGTCAGCTTCGCAAGCTCCGCAACCTTGCCGTACGGGTCCGCCGGCGGTTTCCGCGGCCACCCGAAAAAAGAGGGCATCGCGCTCGGGGAGACGCAACCCCGCCGCGCGACACGTTGTGTCTTCCACTTTTTGTCATTGTCTGCAGTCTGATTTTTTCGAGGCTGGCTGGCACTTTCGGCGATTCCCAGGCAGCCAGGTTCCGCTCGTTTTCGTTTGTCCAAGGGCACACGCCGCCACTCTCGGGAGACCGCCTGGCACGACCGCCGCGCGCGTGAAGTTGGGTCACGCCCCCATCGGCGATGGCTCTCGCGTTCGCCTCACGTGCCCGTTCGCGTGCCCCGCGCATCACCCGACCGGCGCGTGTCATGACAAACACAAACGCAACCACCCTGTGCTCCTTTCGTGTCCTTTCGTTTCTTTTCGTGGCTTTCCTGTGCACCCCCCCCGTACGCGCGCAGTTCGGCCCGTTCGAGGGTTCGGACGCGACGTGCAGTATTGACATCTCCACCGTGCGCGTAGACCCTACCCTTGGGGAGCGGTGCGACCCGAGGACCCAAGGTGACGGCTTGTGCGACTCCTGCATATGCGACCTTTCAGACCGCTTACTGGAAGCAGGCTACCAAGTTCGAGGCGCCACCTCAATTCCGTTCGAGTCGTGCGCGTTTACGCACCTTTCGACGTTACAACGCAAAGGTGGCGTGACGCTTGTGGGGATGATGCAAGTAGCGTCGCAGTGCGGCGACATACCGGACTGCATCGACGGCCTGGAACGGAAATACAATCCCACGGAAGAAACCGAGACGCTGGACGTCGCGGACGCCGACGCTCCCGAGTCAAACGACCTGACCAACTTTGACGACCTGACCGACGCCGCCGCGGTCCTCCCCGAGGACGCTCCTGAGGGAAGCAAAGCGCAAGAGCTGTTGCGCGCCGTGGCGGGTGCACAACTCACCGCCGAGGAAAGCGCCGCCCCCGCCCTCGGTGACTTAACAGTTGACGGTGTGGTGGTCGGTGGGGACGGTGGCGGTGCCAACAAAGCAAACACAATTGCCTCCGCTGTCGCGCCGTCCGCTATAATCGCCGCCGCAGTTCTGGTTCTATTCTGGTACCTGCACCGCGAAAAACGACGTGCTTTTCTCGCGGTGACCCACGCAAACGCCGTGGAAGAAACCGCCGCTGCGGGTGCGTCTGAACTTTGGTTCTCAGACGTGACGTGCGCGGCGAAACGCGGCGGCGGCATTTTCGGTTTTTTCAAGTCCCCGTTTTCCGCGCTTCTCCAAAAGAAACCAAGCGCGTTGGAACCCACGAACGCCCGAACGTTGGAACCTTCCATCACAGGTAAAGTGCTTCTGTGCCGCGTTTCCGGAAATTGCACAAGGGGGGAGATGATGGCCATTATGGGCCCGTCCGGGTCGGGGAAGAGTACGCTGTTGGACGTGCTCGCCGGGCGGACGGAACAAAGCGTTACCGGCGTCGCGAAAGTCGGCGGCGTCGTGTCTCTCACCGGCAAAAGCGGCGCCTCGCTCACGGCGAAGCAGCTGGCCAACGCCGTGGCGTACGTCCCGCAGGACGACAACCACCTGCTGTCGTACCTCACCGTGGAGGAAACCGTGATGTACTCCGCGGAGTTGCAGCTGCCTTGGTTCATGGCGAAAGCGGAGAAGCGCGCGCGCGTCGCGGGTACGCTGCAAGAACTGGGGCTTTCGAACGTGCGCGACTCGCTGGTGGGCGGGAGCGGGCGCAAACTCGGCGGGTGGGGGGGGCGAGGGTCCGGGGCAGTGGGCGACAAGAAAAAGCAAGGCACTGATGCTTCTTCAATCGATTTGGAAACCGGGGGTGACTCAGTCAAGACGCCGGGTATCAAAGCCTCCGATCCAATCAATCGCGCTGCAGCGGGAGGCGCCGGCGTGAGCGGCGGCGAGCGCCGGCGCGTCGCCGTCGCGGTGGAGCTCGTGGCGTCGCCTTCTTGTTTGGCGCTTGACGAACCCACGTCTGGTCTTGACGCGTCCGCGGCGAACTCCATGATCACGACGTTGCGACACCTTGCCAGCGCTGGCGCTGGGCGAGTGGTTGTGTTCTCCGTGCACCAGCCCTCGCCGCGGGCGTTTCGGCAGATGGACCAAGTGCTGTTGCTCGGGCTGGGGGGTACGACGCTGTGGCGCGGGAACCCGAACCAAGCTGCCGCTCGGTTCCGGGAACTCGGAATAGGCCCGCCGCTGCCCGACACCTCTTGCGACGCAACCGACCCATACCAGGTCGACATCAGCGAGTGGATCCTGGAGGTTGCGAGCGATTCCTTGATGCGGGAAAAGCTGATTGGCGCGTCACCCGCGTTTCCCATGGCGACTCTCGACGACGACGCGAAAGACGACTCCAAAGACGACTCCAAACCCCGCAAAGACTCCCCTCATCCCTCCGACCGGGAGACGACCCAAGGGCCTCACCAAAAGAAGTGGCGTTCCTTCGCCACCGAAATGCGGGTGCTGCTTTGGAGGGCGTTCGTTACGTTGCTAAGGGACCCGGCGCTGGCGGTGGCGCACCTTTTGGTGGGAATAGGCACGAGCGCTTTGCTCGGGTGTTTGGTACGTATTGCGCGTTTCCCAAATCCCAACACTGTTTACTGCCCCTCTGTGACTGTTTGAGTACACGGCCGTCATTAAAAGGAAGTATACTACATACATCACAACTGCACTGTTTTACCGAAGCTGGTGACTGTTTGTCCATACATCGCTCAATACAGTACACCCATACTCAAGACTCAAGACTGACACTTTTCTTTTACAATCGCAGTACCTTTCCTCGCCGCTGACCCTAGCGGGGTTCCAAAACCGCGCGGGAGGTTTGTTCTTCACGCTCGTGTTTTTCGGCCTAGCCTCCGTCTCCGCGTCCGACCGCCTCGCGAGCGAAGGTACGTGTGTAAGGCTTTCCCAAATCCCGCCTCTGCGTGTTCCCACACAATACTGACACTTTCGGTTATTTATCGTAAGCGAAAGCGCGTCAACGGGACATAAAGTCCGGGTACCACGGGTGCGCGTCTTACGTCATCGCGTCGCTGGTTTCTGACATCGCCGTGCTCCGAGCGCCCGCGGTGGCGCTGTACTCGGTGATTTTCTACACGATGATGGGCTTGAAGAAAGATGCGGGCGCTTTTTTCGTGTTCCTGGGGATCCTGGAGCTGTTCGTCACCTGTACGGTCTCGTTGACCACCCTGATCGCCCTGGCGTACAAAGGCTCGCCCGCCGTGGGGAACCTAATAAGCACGTTTACGCTGCTGCTAAGCGCGATGTTCGGAGGGTTTCTCATCGCAATCGACTCCATCCCGGAATGGCTGCGGTGGCTGCAGTGGCTCAGCGCGTACCGGTACGCCTGGGGCGCGGTGCTTTCCAACGAAATGAGAAACCAGGTGTTTCTGTTCGACACCGATTTCGAAGGCACCATGATCGAAGTCGACGTGTCAGGCCAGACCTACCTAAACACCTTCGGACTGCACCCCAAGGTACGTGTGTAAGGCTTTCCCAAATCCAGGCACGGCACACTGTTTGCCCATACAAGACTGATGCTTTCTTTTATGTAAAATCGCAAGTTCATCAAAAGAGACGCGCTTGCGCTGTTTGGGATATTCGTGGGGACCGGGGTTTTCGCGTGGCTTTTTTTGAAACGCGCGTCGCGAACGGAAGCGGTCGTGACTAACTGCCCATAGGAGCATTTGGTACCTGCAAATCCTCAAAGCATTCCCGGACACGTTCCCGGGGACGGAAAACCGCCTCGCCCCCGCCCCCGCCGCCGCCTTGGGGAGAAACGGGGTGTCGCTGGAGAGACGCGTACCCAGTGAAATAAAATACAATCGTCCTTTTCTCACCTCACAAAAGCCGTTTCGTGGTTTCAAGACGCGTCAATCTGCGCATACGCTGGAATTGAAGTCGATCTCTCCACCACACCCAACCGACCAGACCTCATACGTTCGTGGTGTACGAGGGGTACATATTGATGTTCGAAAGTCCAGGGAAAACTTGGAAGCGGATCATCTACGAACTTCGTACTACGTGGTATTTTTTCAATCGCACGCTCACCTCTACTCGCTCATCGCTGCACGTGCGCGCCTCGTCGTTTCCGTCGTCACACGGCGCCGGCATCCCGGAGCATCTGAACCACAGGCTCATGACCAATTTCAGCGGCGATGTGCAGCGGTGTCGTGCCGCCATCTGCCGCCTTGTTGACGTCAGCGCCCGCCACGATCAGCGCCTGCACCACCGTCTCGTTGCCATCTAGAGAAGCCATGAACAGCGGGATCGGGTAGATTTTCTTCTCGGAGGACGTGCGTGACAACGACTTCGAAGGGAAGACCGGGGATGACGACGCCCGCTTGAGCATCGAAGTTCCGCCGTCTCTTACGCGCGCGTGTCTCGACGCCGCGCGGCGCGTCGACGACCATCGCGGACGGTTCTGTGCGCGCGCGCGTCGTTGTGGTGTGGTCACAGATGACAGATCTAGTGGCTTTCGATTTTTCGAAATAAGAACTTTTCGTTTCGTTCGTTTTCGAGCGCTCACCCACGTGTTTGCAACGGGACGTGTCGTCTCCGCTCCAGTCCCGGAGGCGCGCGACGACACTACGATGTCGTCGCGGCATTGTTGCGGGGCCTCCTCGAGTGGAAGGGGGCTATCGCCTGCGTTTGCGCCGGCGCCTGGAAGACGCCAGTGGCGCGCCGCAGTTTCCGCGCCTCGTTCGCGGCCCCAAACATGTCAGCTTCGGGGGACCGAAACCAGATCTCCCGAAACCTTTCGCGTCAAGTCGTCCTCCGGAAACACGAACGTGGCGTTCCCACTCGGTATTATCCGCGTAGCCGTGGAGGCGGGGTGGAGAAGCCGCAGGAGCTTCGACCGGAGTTTGCGGGACGCACCCGGGGCGGTGTCCAGAGGGCTGGTGGTCGATGCGCTGGAGAAAATCACAGGCCTGGACGTCAAAATCCAAGGCTCCCTGCGTTTCTTCCCCGACGGCGTGGTGATTCACGATTTGCAAATAGGCGACGGCATGCATGTGGAGAAGCTGTTGCTACGCGCGCAGCTCCAGCCGTTGCTCGCCGTGCTCGATAACTGGAAAACGGACCCGGGAACCTGGGACATAGCGAAAAGCGAGTTGCGCGTTGTTTCCATTCGTCTGGGCGGCGTGACTGTCCAGGAACTGGATTTCCACGGCATCCGCAAGATGTTCAACCTGTACGTCCGCGCGCCCGGCCCGATTGTGATTGAGAGCTTACGGCTGTACGATCTGAATTTGCAAATCAAGGCGCACGACAAAAGCCGGGTTTCCGAAACTCTGCGGCTGAAAGCGTTTGAGATGCAGAAGCTGGACAGCCGCGCGCCGGCGGCGACGATGGCGGGGTGCGTGGTGAAGATTGACGAGACGAAATCGAGTGCTGACTACGACGCGACATCGACCGCACGACGTACAGCAGGCACTTCCACATCTGCTTCCACGACTGCCGATTCCTTCACGGTGAAAAATAAAAACAAGATTGACCCGTTCGCGCAAGCGCGCCGCTTCATTCCGTCTGAGTTGATGTCGCGTCTGGACAGCGCGGTGCCTGTGGAGTTGATCGGGTTCGCGGTCGCGTCGCAGGCGGTGTTTCAATCCCTAGCGCCGCTCGCGGCGGCGGAGGTGGGTTTGCTTCTGGAGCAATCCGGTAGCGCGTCGCTGGCGGAGCTTGGTAAAATCGGCGGTACCGGCGAGGCGTTGCTGGATGCCGGAGTCGTCGCCGCGCTTCTCGCGCAAGGGTTCCCGAAGCGCATGCTCGCGGACGGCGGTGCGCTGGCTGTTAAGCTCGTGGAGAGCGGCGTGGGCAAGGTTTTGGTCACGGAAAGCGCGGACGTGTTGAAAGTGTTGATTGAAAAGCGAATGATCGACCGGGTGTTGGACCTGGATTTGATGGACGCGCTGCTTGACCGACCCGAGCTGACGAAGGAGATGTTGCGCTCGGGGGTCGTGAAAGGCGTGCTTCGAAACGGCGTGCTGCGCGTGTTGCTTACGAGCGGGAAAGAAAAAGTGGCAACGTCGTTACTGAGGGGGCCGATGATTGAAACCCTGATGAACACCGGGTTGTTGCCTGCGATGATGACCTTCGAAGTCCCGGGGGATGAACGCCTTCCGCCGCCCACGGGGAGCGTGGACGATTCCGGGGACGAGTTCGAGGCGCAGAAGCCGTGGGCGACGGGAACGGCGAGGCGACGGTGAACGCGACTTGTCATGGGTAAACAACAGCGGGTACGGTAGACTATTGGGATTCGATGGGGATGAATCCCCATCGAATCCCCACGGGCCTTCGCTGAATCCCCAACTACCACTACTACCACTACTAAACAAAGACTATACACTACTGCTGAACAAAGCACCGTCTCAAAACAGCCCTCGCAGTGGGTTATTCTGCGACACGTGTCCGGACCGCCTTCCACGAAGCAACGGATTGAAATCGATCGTATCTCCGCTGGAGTTGAGATCGTTCGCCGCCGCCCTGGCGAAGGCGTTTCTTTCGTCGCGCCCGCGCTTCTTCGCGTCGCCGACGTCCGCGCTGGTCTTCGTTTTTCCTTTCTCTGTAAGCTCAGCTTCTTTTGCTTTGTTGTTTTTCCAAACTCCTCCTCCCGGTTCGACCTGCCTTGCTGCTTTTCTTTCTTCTCCCACCACATTCAGTACGCGTCTCTCCGCCTCCGCCGCGCCCACGCCTCTTCGCGACGTTTTCTGTACCACCCGCACCGGTTCGATGGCGCCCTGATTTTGTCTGCCCAGGCCCGTCCCAACCCGCCACCCCGCGTTTCGCAGCATGCGGAACCCGACGTTTGTGGCGTTCAGCGTGGATGGGTGTTGGGTGTTAGGTGTTGTGTTTGGACCTTGCGCTTGTGCAGCAGCCGTGCTCCGGGATGATGACACACCACCACCTGACACGACTCTTCCCGAACCAGCAGCTTCGTCAGGGATGGAAAAATCCACAACCCCGCCGGACGTGAACCGCGTCACCGACCGCGAGGATTGAACCCGGTCATCACGCATCGTACGTTTCCGTACCAACCAACAGGGAGGCTCGTATCGGACACCAGAAGACCCGCGGCTCGGAGGCGCGCGAGTGCCGCGAGCGCGGCCCAGAGTGTGTCTTGAGACACGGTGTGACGATGAAAAAGCGAAACAAGCGAGTGTCCGTTTTAAAGATCTCTGAGACTCTGTTCCCTTCCGACTCCTCTTCACGACCCCATTCAAGACACACGCGGACCTTGGGTGACCGTCGCCACACCCCTCGCGTCCACGAGAGCTCCGGATGACCTCGCGAGAGATATGCAAGTACTTCCTGCACGGCGCGTGTAGAAACGGAAGCGGGTGTCGGTTCAGCCATCAGATGGATGCGCCTAAATCCACGGTGTGCACGTACTACCTCGCGGGGAACTGCGCGTACGGGGATAAGTGTCGATACGACCACGTTCGGCCCAAGGTGCGTGCGCGCAACGGTAACCGCGGTTCACGTCGGGACACACCGCGGTCACCGTCGGGATCTTTGTTAAGAAGAATCGGGAAACCTCGGATCACGCCCCACGAGACCGCGGCTCCACGAACCACGACGTCATCCCGCAAGTGGGCACAGCACGCGGCGCCAGATCTGGGACAAAAATGACACAATTGAAATTGACAAAATCTCGCGCCTCGTCTTCCATCCCCCAAAAGCAGGACAACCCGCCCGGCGCCGTTCCAGGCGGCCCTCCCCAGAGGCACGGCGGGTCGGCCGGCCCTGGCTCCATGAACTCCGGGGCGGCGGCGTTCGTGCCGGGCGGCGGGTCGGGCGGGTTGGGCGTCGCGATGGGGCGCATGCGTCTTGGCGGCGGCGGACACGAGTCGTTCCAGCCGCCGCTTCCGCCCGGGACGCCGGCGTGGCAGGGCGGCGGAGGCGCCGCTTACGAGATTTTGGACGGGCCTGATGACAATGACGAGGACTGGGGATACGTTGACGAAAACGGGAACTGGGTTTCGTTCGGGGATGACGCGTCGGGGAACCGGGAGGAGGTTGAGTTTTTAAAATCGCAGCTGCCAAGCGAGGATGACTTTTTGGACGGCCTCGGCGCGGACACGGGCGCCGGGTACACAGAAACCGCCGCCGCCGCCGACGAGTGGGGGTACTATGACGACACGAACACGTGGGTGTCTTTCGGAGGGCAAACAAGCGAGTACCTGCAAGCCGCGGGGGGTGGGCGTTGATAGGACGATAAAGTGATTGGCAAAATTTCCGCGAAGGCGAATGGGACTTTTGGCGAGGATCGATGCCCGTTTGTTTTCGCGGCGGAGAGAGGACGTTCCGTGCGCAATATAAGCCGGTCGGCACGCCGGGCTTGTTGTAATTCTACCACAAAAGTGAGCGATGAATAAATTGAAATTAAAATGAAAAGAATCACCGCCTGGAAAAACAAAACGTCGTCGACGAGGCCGACGGGCGCACATTTTCGCGAGCCCGCGTTCGGCTTTCGTCCCCAGCGTGACTTATTTGCAACAATAGTCACCTGCGTATGTACTAGTTCTGGTGGACAACGAACCCGCGCGAACTTAAAATCCCCTTTTCCCCCTTCGAATCGAACCCTTACGGCTCGTACGACAGAATGGGTGACAGCCACCGTTCCGCGGTTTTGAAATCCTGTCCTTTGCGGTCGGCGTACTCCTTGACCTGATCCGTGGGGATTTTCCCGACGTTGAAGTACGTGGACGATTTACCCGCGAAGTACATCCCCGAGACGGACGCGCTCGGAAGCATGGCGAAACTCTCCGTGAGCTCCACCCCGATTTCCTTCTCCACGTCCATCAGGTCCCACATCGTGCCCTTCTCCGTGTGGTCGGGCTGCGTCGGGTACCCGGGCGCGGGGCGGATGCCTTGGTACTTCACCTTGAGCAAGTCGTCGCAGTTGAAGGCTTCGTCTTTCGCGTACCCCCAGTGGTCTTTCCGAACCTGTTCGTGCATCAGCTCCGCGAACGCCTCCGCCAAACGGTCCGCCAGCGCTTCGGCCATGATGTACGAGTAGTCGTCGTTCGCGACTTTGTACTCCGCGACGAGCTCGTCAAGCCCGATGCCCGCGGTGGCGACGAACATGCCGAGGTAATCCTTGACGCCCGAGGACTTAGGCGCGATGAAATCCGAAAGCGCCATGTACGGCTCCTCCACGTCCTTCTCCGCTTGCTGGCGCAGGGTGTGGAACGTGTGCGTCTTCTCCCCGCGGGTCTCGTCCGCGTAGATCTCGATATCGTCCCCGACCGTGTTCGCGGGGTAGAAGCCAATCAAGCCGTTGAGCTTCAACCGCTTCTTGTCCATGATCATCTTGAGCATGGTCTGCGCTTCTTCGAAAAGTTTCTTCGCCTCCTCGCCGACGGCGTCGTCGTTGAAAATCTTTGGGTACCCTCGGTTCGGGTAGCGCCCGCGCAACTGCCAGACCTGGAAAAACGGGTTCCAGTCGATGTAGTCGATGACGTCAGCGATAGGCACGTCCACCAAGGCCTTGACCCCCACGAACTTGGGGGTCACGGGGAGGTGTTCGGGTGACGTGAAGTCAACCGCGGCGGCCAAAGCGGTTTCCCTCGCCTGCTGAATCGTCAAGTACTTGCGGTCCTCCAACCCGGCGTAGAACTCCTCCCGCATCTCCGCGTACGTCTCCGCGATGTCCTCGAGGTACTCGCCTCTTTTGTTCTTGTCCATCAAGGTTTGCGCAACCGGTACCGCTCTTGACGCGTCCAGGACGTGGATCACTCCCCCGCTGTAGCTGGGCGCGACCTTCACGGCGGTGTGCATCTTTGAGGTGGTGGCGCCGCCCACCAGGAGCGGTATTTTTAAACCCGCGTCCTCCATGGCTTTGGCCATGTCCACCATCTCGTCCAGGGACGGGGTGATGAGGCCGGACAAACCCACGATGTCGGCTTTGTGTTCCTTAATCGCGTCCATTATTTTTTGTTTAGGGCACATCACCCCGATGTCGATCACCTTGAAGTTGTTGCACCCCAACACCACGGCCACGATGTTCTTGCCGATGTCGTGCACGTCGCCCTTGACCGTGGCGATCAGGAAAACCCCGGCGTTGGCGGCCTCGCCCGTTCCGCCGTTCGCCAGCCGCTCCTCTTCCATGAACGGAAGCAAGTGCCCCACGCTCTTCTTCATCACCCGCGCGCTCTTAATCACCTGGGGAAGGAACATCTTACCGGCGCCGAACAAATCGCCCACAACGTTCATGCCGTCCATCAAAGGGCCTTCGATGATCTGCAGCGGGCCGGGGTAGTCTCCGTTCACGCGGCACTCCTCCGTGTCAGCGACGCAGAACTCGTCAATGCCTTTAACAAGCGCGTGCTCCAGCCTCTTGCCCACGGGCTGGTTCCGCCACGCCTTGGTGTCCGCCTTCGCAGCACCGGCGCCTCCCGGGGCGGCGCTCTTCTTGCGGAGCTTCGTGGGCCCGGACTTGGCGTCCAAAGTTGCCGCGAATTGAAGCATGCGCTCCGTCGCGTTGCTGCAGCGGTTGAACAGCACGTCCTCGACGTACTCCAGCAGTTCCTTGTCCAGGTCCTCGTACACATCCTCCTCTACTTGTGCGCTGTTCACGATGCCCATGTCCATGCCCGCCTTGCAGGCGTGGTACAAAAACGCGGAGTGGAACCCGCGGCGCACGGGCTCGTTGCCGCGGAAGGAAAACGCGAGGTTGGACACGCCCCCCGAAATCTTACATCCGGGGCACAAACGCTTGATCTCGCGAGTGGCGTTGATGAAGTCGACGGCGTAGTTGTTGTGCTCCTCCATACCAGTACCGATGGTCAGGATGTTGGGATCGAAGATGATATCCTGGGGGTTGAAGCCAACCTTCTCGACGAGGAGCTTGTACGCGCGCATGCAGATGCGCACCT
>Ga0307488_10002260_pt1 | contig 16303 bp, 14 predicted proteins | sample SB02metaG_FD_202248 | JGI IMG/M metagenome (GOLD analysis project Ga0307488, IMG submission 202248) | Sea-ice brine microbial communities from Beaufort Sea near Barrow, Alaska, United States - SB 0.2 | ecosystem: Environmental > Aquatic > Marine > Coastal | place: USA: Alaska | collected... | reverse complement strand
TTGGAAGTAGATAGTGATAACCTTACTTCTGATACTACTATGGATATGTATCCTGGTAAGATATGGAAGAGGGAGGGTGGTCAGCCTGGACGTACTATTAACTCTATTCAATTCCCAAGTACTGCTCAGTCTAACATGATGATGTATGATAAGTTCAGAGCCTTAGCTGATGAGGGTACAGGTATCAGCTCATTCTCTCATGGACAGACTGGTGTGTCAGGAGTAGGTCGTACTGCTGCAGGTATATCAATGCTGATGGGTGCTGCTTCTGGAGCGATTAAGACTGTCATTAAGAACATTGATGACTATGTACTTGAACCAATGGGTAAGGCTTACTTTGCCTGGAACAACCAGTTTGACTTTGATCCAACACTACTTGGTGATCTTGAAGTTAAACCTCAGGGTGTTTCATCCTTGATGGCTAAGGAAGTTAGATCTCAACGTATGCTACAGCTTATACAGGTTGCTGGTGGAGATCAAGAAATGTCAATGAGACTGAATAAAGAGTACCTTACTAAGGAACTTGCTAAGTCTCTTGAGCTTGATCCTTCACTGGCTACTCTGTCTGAAGAAGAGTACAAACTAAAAGTAGCTCTGGGAGTTTATGCTCCTCAAGAACAACAGGCTCCAACACCCCCAGGTATGGGAGGAGACATAGGACCTCAGGCCCCTGCTATGCCTGGTGAGCAAGGCTTCTCTGGTACTGAACAACCACAGGGTGAAGAGCCTATGATGCCACCTATGCCACCCCAGGGAGGTCCTGTACAGTGATCAAAGTAGAAGAAGAAAGATTACTTAAGACTGTTGGTAGAGAGCCAATGATTAAGTTTGAGGAATACTTAAAACTTAAGACAACTACTAAAGTTATGAAGCTTGAAGGTATAACTTTAGAAGTCTTTGATAAAAAGCAGGGAGAGATAAAGGCTTTGAGAGAAGTCTTATCTGATCTTGACTTTATTATCAGAGGAGAAAAAGAAAAGAAAAGTAAAAAAAGGTCTTGACAAGATTAAACTTATGGGTATAACTAAGTTTTAGATGTATCCTTTATGGTACTCTATAACCCTCGGCCCCTAAGACAGGCTTCCCGAAAGGATAACAAAATGTCAGAAGAAAGAAAAGAAGACACACAGCTAAATAAAGATGAGGCAGAACTTGCAGAGTTAATAAAGGCTCGTGCAGATAAAGAAAAGGGTGAAGCTCCAGACCCTGAACTTAAAGAAGCAGAAGAGATCATGGCTGATCCTGAAGCATCTAAAGAAGATAAGAACTGGGCTAAGAGATACAGCGATACCAAGAGTGCCTGGTACAAAGAACGTAATAATAAAGATGAAGAACTTAAAAGATTACGTTCAGCTCTTGAAGAACAAAAGGCAAAGAGCCCTGAGAGTATGCCAACTAATGAGGCAGATCTTAAAGAATGGCAGAAGCAGTACCCTGAAGTAGCAGGAGCCATCAAAGCCATTGCCACTGATATCGCAAAAGGAATGCAGGGAGACCTGGAAGCTCAAGTTTCCAGCCTTGCAGAGAAAGATCAAAAGTCCACTGCAGCTCTTACTAAAGAGAAAGTGGTCCAAGCACACCCAGATTTTGATGCACTCAATGGAGATAAGTCTTTCCATGAATGGGTTGAAATTCAAGATAGCTGGGTTGGTGATGTCCTTTACAAGGGACTGAACCCCAAGAGTATTATCCAAGCCATCAACCTCTACAAAATGGAGAACAATCTCCTAGAGACTGGCGAAGATAATAAACAGTCTAATAGAAAGACTGCTAAACAAGACGAAGCTGCTGCTGCCTCACTGGTAACAAAAGCTAAAGTCGAAACACCTCCGACTCCAAAAGGTAAACTTCTAGAGTCTGAGGTCCTTAACTGGACTGACGAAGAGTGGGCAGAGAATAAGCCCCTGTACGATAAGGCTAGACGTACTGGGAATCTTGTACTCAATGTAACTAACGCTGCTTAGAAACACACTCTTCACTTAACCATCCTTAGACTAAAGGCCCTCTTTTTAGCCAAAGAGATTTCCCTGGAATCCAAGACGTTAAGGTGAATGAAGTCCCTCAACCTAAACATAATGCTAAAACAAGGAAATAACTATGGCATATGCATCCGCTGCAGGGTATGGCAATTTACCTAATGGTAACTGGTCCCCTCAAATCTATGCGAAAATGGTACAAATTGCATTCCGCAAAGAGTCCATCGTTCGTGACATCACCAACTCTGATTACACTGGTGAAATATCTGAATTTGGTGATACTGTTAAAATCATCAAAGAACCTAACATCGAAGTTTCAGCCTACGTTCGTGGACAGACTGTCCGTGCACAAGACTTAGACGATGATGAAATCATCCTTATTATTGACAAGGCTAACAAGTTTGCTTTCCGTGTTAATGATATTGAGAAGAAACAGTCTCACATTAACTGGGAACAACAAGCTACTGATCAAGCAGCCTACCGTATGCGTGATGCATATGATAGTGAAATCTTGAGCTACATGGCTGGTTACCTAGGTACTGATGATGGCGAATTAGATCTTGCTGCTCACAAAATTGGTGCAGCTGGTGGCCCAGTTGAGATTACTACTGGTGGAACTGTAAGTTCTACTTTGTTTACTCCTCTAGGTATAATCAATCGTTTTGAGCGTTTGCTTTCACAGCAAAATGTTCCTGACGAAGGTCGTTGGTTTGCTGCTGATCCAGTTTTCTTTGAGAAGCTTGGTGACGAGGACAGCAAATTTATCAATAACGACACTGGCGACAAGGGTGCTCTTACTAATGGGCGTGTTCATGTTGGCAAGATTCGTGGTTTTGATATGTATCGTACTAACAACCTGCCTACAGTCGGTAACGGTCCTGCTGGTAACGCTACAAGTGATCATGGTGTGATCATGGCTGGACATAGTTCTGCCTGTGCTACAGCTGAACAGTTAAACACTGTTGAAACACTACGGGATGGCGATGACTTTGCTGACCTAACTCGTGGTCTTCACTTATATGGTCGCAAGGTTCTTCGTTCTGAAGCTCTTGTCGGTGCATATTATCACTCAGCTTAGTAGGAAAGGAATTATACTATGGCTAATATCGATCTAAAACAAGGCGGTGCAACTGCTGGTCTTGGGATGGCTGCAACAGCCACACCAGGTATCGTATCTGTTAGAGTAACAGGTGCACAGGCTGCTGCTGCTAAGGGTTCTGCCCTTGCTGCTGCCGACATCATCTATGTAGCAGACATTCCTGCTCATACAATGGTTAGAGGAGTAACACTTGCAGTGAAAACTGCTGAGACTGGTACAACTCTTACTTTTGATCTTGGTGACGCTGGTTCTGCGGATGAATTTGTAGATGGTGCCGATGGTACTACTGCAGGTTATTACGTCCAGGGAACTAATGGTCTCTTTGATGTTGCAAAACTATATGCTGCTGCTGATGTTATTGACCTAACAGTCAAGACACTTGGTAGTGCAAACGATGACTGGGAAGTTGAGATCCTCTTTGAGGTGGCTGACTATACTGGTAATCCACGGGCTAAGTCTGCTAAAGACGTAGCTTAATATCACTAAGGTTTTGGAGGTTGTACCTTAAACAACCTCACCTCATTTTATAAAGGAGCCTTCAATGGGAACTACTTTCCTGGAACTAACCAACAGGGTAATTAGAAAGCTGAATCAGGTAGAACTGACTTCGGCTAATTTTAGTTCTGCTACAGGTTTCCAAGCACTAGCTAAGGACTTGGTTCAAGAAGCTATTGACGATATCAATCAGGCTGTAACTCAATGGCCTTTTAATCACAGCACTGGTACAATTACAACTACAGATGGCACTCAGACTTATGCTCTTGCATCTGACAATAAAGTTACAGACTGGAAAACTTTCTATCTTAATGAGAATGCCAGCCTTGAAGTATCTTCAAAACCTTTAGGGGTTGTAGAATATCTTGAGTGGCATAATCGTCTAAGGGCTAATGATCAACTGGCAACAGCTGGCTCAGTTAATATACCTGCTCAGATATATCGTACTCGTGATTTAAAGATTGGAGTAAGCCCTATTCCTGATAGAGCCTACACAATTACTTATGAGTACTGGAAAACCCCTACTCCCTTAGCTGCTGCTACAAGCACAACACTTATTCCAAGTGAGTATGACAGAGTTATAATAGCCTTTGCAATGCAGGGTGCCTATGACTTTAGGGAGAACTATGAGATGGCTGCTAAAGAATATCAGAAGTATAAGAAAAGTTTAGCAGACATGAAAAGAACTTTAGTTCCACAGGAAATTACCTATGCTTATGATACTAGAACTAGATCTAGAAGTCGTAGAGATGGTTGGTCTAAGTAATGGATAGATGGGAAACCCTTTCAGTTACCCCTGAGGGTGGCATAGTAGAAAACCTTTCTCCTTTGGTACAAGGAACAAGTTTACCTGGGTCTCTTATAGATGCACGTAACTTTGAACCTTCTCCTATCGGTGGCTATCGCAGAATTAAAGGATATCAAAAGTTTGATACTGCTGTTGTTCCTAGTTCAAATGCAGCACTTAAGGTTGATGCAGTTTTTATGCTTCAAAATAAATGTCTTGCCTTACGTAATAAAAAGTGGTATGTCAGTATAGGATCTGGGTGGGGTTCTGCCCTTATAACATTAACAAATACACCAGTGAGTGTAAGTAGTACAAGGTATAACTGGAGTGGAACTGATAATATTATTATTGTGGATGGAGCTAATCCTCCTATACACTTTGATGGATCAACCCTAACATCGATGATTGCTACAAACGCTGTTAATGGAACAACGATTCATTCTACTACAGCAGCTAATATTCTTGCAGCTACAGCAGTTCAAGAGTTTCATGAGCATATGTTCTTTTCAGTAGGACAAACAATTAGATTTTCTGCTCCTAATGAAGAAGCAACTGTTACTGGTGCTGGTGGTAGTGGTGAAATTAAAACTGGTAGTAAAATAATAGGTATGGCTCCCTGGAGAGAACAACTCTTTCTTTTTAGCTATGACCGCATTGGAACAATATCAGGACAAAATAGTACAAATTTTCAATTCCAGAATGTAACCCATAAGGTTGGAACTATTAATCCAAAAACTATTCAAGAGATGGACGGAGATATCTACTATCTGTCTTTTGATGGTATCAGAACTGTTGCAGGTACTGTTAAGAATCAAGACTTTGAACTTGGAAATGTTACTCGTAGTGTTCCAAGTCTAATTGAAAATCTAGGTTTCAAAGACTCAGGTAAAGAAGTACATGCAGTTACACTTAGGGATAAATCACAGTACAGATTATTTATAGGTGATGCTGCTCATGAACCTTCCGAGGGAGAAGGTATTCTTGGTGGAGTTCGATTAAATAGTCAGGGCAATAAAGCTTTAGAATGGTTTAAGATAAGAGGAATTAATGCTTCATGTTCAGACAGTTCTCAGTTTACTACTGCTGAATATATAATACACGGGGGCTTTGACGGCTATGTATATCAACAGGAAAAAAGTACAGGATTTAATGGGGCAGATATAGATGCTTTTCTAAGATTTCCTTACTGGAGTATTTCTGATCCTGAGATGCAAAAAACATTATACACTGGTAAGTTTTATTTAAAAGCAGCCAGTATAATTGAACCTTCTGTTGGGTATAACTTTGATTATAATATAAGAGGTAATGTTCAACCACCTATTCAAGCTCTTGGTACTGGGGAAGAGGGCTTTGCTTTTTATGGAGATCCTAATTCTGTTTATGACGGTTCTAATGTAAACTTTGGGGATACCTTTCCTGTGAATGCAGATGTAAACTTAGTAGGTTCAGGGAACAACGTGTCATTTTACTTTAGCAGTAATGACATAAGAACAGAATGGACTGTTCAATCTATCACTATTGAATATAGCACAGACGGAAGAAGAGGATAAAAGAATGGCAGTAGGTTACACAAGGCAATCTTCAGGGGATATTGCAACGGGTAATACCATTGAGGCAGCCCACTTAAACGATGAATATAATAAGATACAGGATACTTTTCATGCAACAGCAGGACATACTCATGATGGAACTACAGGCGGTGGTGGTAAAATACCTATGGCTTCTGCGGTATCTGGTATCCTTCCTATCGCCAATGGCGGTACTGCAGCTTCTAGTGCTTCTGCTGCAAGGACTGCTCTAGGTCTCGCAATAGGAAGTAATGTTCAGGCATACACTTCTGTATTAGCTGGTACTACTGCTTCATTCCTCACAGCTCAAAACACAAAGGTTAACTTTCTTACTGTAACTCAAGCTGTTAATTTAGATACTATGGAAAGTAACATAGCTACTAATAATGCTAAGACAGGAATTACTTCTGGGCAAGCATCAGCCATTACAGCTAACACAGCTAAAACAGGAATTACTTCTGGACAGGCTAATGCAATAGTTGCCAATACAGCTAAGACAGGAATCACTTCTGGTCAAGCCTCAGCAATAACTGCCAATACTGCTAAGACAGGAATTACTTCTGGACAAGCTAATGCAATAACAGCAAACACAGCTAAGGTAACTAATGCCACACACACAGGTGATGTAACAGGTGCAACAGAACTTACTATTGCTACAGGTGCTGTAGAGACAGGCATGATTGCAGATGATGCTGTAACTGTAGACAAACTAGCTAATTCAATTAACTCTGCTATAACTGCCAATACTGCTAAGACAGGAATTACTAGCGGACAGACTAGTGCTATTACAGCTAACACAGCAAAGGTAACAAACGCTACCCACAGTGGAGAAGTTACAGGATCGACAGCACTTACTATTGCCAATAATGTTGTTGATGAGCCAAAACTAAAAGTGTCTAACGCACCTACTAATGGATATGTGCTTACAGCACAGTCTGGTGATACAGGAGGGTTAACTTGGTCGGCAGCAGGAGGTGTAGGAGATATTACTGCTGTTGTTGCAGGAACAGGAATATCTGGTGGTGGTACAAGTGGTTCAGTAACGATCACAAACTCAGCACCAAACGTAGTTCAAACAACCGTTTCAGGTAACGCAGGTACAGCTACTGCTTTGGCTACTGCTAGAACAATCGGTGGAACAAGCTTTAATGGTACAGCTAATATAGCTGTTGCATTAGCTGCCACTGCAACTACCCTAGCAAATGCAAGAACTATTGCTGGTGTTTCATTTAACGGTTCTGCTAATATATCTCTTAACAATAACGCTATAACTAATGGAGCAGGGTACCTTGCCTCAGTTAATAACAGTAACTGGAGTGGTACTGACTTAGCAGTTGCCAATGGTGGTACAGGTGCCAGTGATGCTGGAGCTGCTCGTACTGCTCTAGGTGTTGGTTCAATGGGTACTGATGCAAAGACGGTAAGTACATCTGCTGCGAGTGGTACTCCTGCTGATGGAGATGTATGGTTTAGGTATACTGCGTAATGGTTGCTGAAACAAAGATAGGTGTTGGTGGTGCATGGAAGGGAATGAACTCTATACAGGTTGGAGTTGGTGGTGCATGGAAGACTGTAAGTGAAGCCTATGTCGGAGTAGGTGGTGCCTGGAAGTTAGTTCATCAAAATGCTGCTGCCCCTTCATCTGTTTCTATCACAGGGGGAACAGTAACTTGTATTGTAGAAACATCGGGAGGTTCTTGTACTTCTAGTACAGCACTGATACCTACAATTAATGGTGGTTCGGGTGGATCTTACACTTATGCATGGACGTTAGTGTCAGGTTCTGGGTTAACTAATTCATCAACTTCTGGTTCAACTCTAACTTTATCTAAGACTAGTGATCCACCTGCAGGAGGTTATAATTCATCTACAGAAAGTTGGAAAGTAACAGTAACAAACCCAGGTGGTGCAACAGTCTCAAATACTGTATCTGTAACACTTCGATCATATGGCGATTTTGACGATTAAAGGAATTAAATAATGTCTGATAAACAAAGAACTCCCTTTGAAAAGCATGGGCAATCTTTAATACAAATCCTAATAGCAGCCTTATGCTTATGGATGGCTAACACAACTAACCTTACTGCCACCAGTGTAGCTGTTCTTACAGAACGTATGCAGGGCATTAAGGTACAACTTGATTCCGTTCAACTAGAGTCTTCTTTAAGGTATACTAAAGAAGATGCTGTTAGGGATACAGAAATAATCAATAGACGAATGGATCGTCAATCAGATCGGATTACAGTACTGGAAGAAGACTCTTGACTTTTTCTTCTAAATGTGATATGGTACCTTTAGGGATTCGACAGGACACTACTAAGATGAATAGGAATATATAGAATGGCTGTAAATAATGAAATGCAAGTACTTAAGAAGAACGAGCCTCAACCACCTGTGACCAAGCCTCTACCAAGACCTGCTAACATGTCTGATGAAGAATTTGCAAAGCTTAGTAGAGCACCCACAACTCCAACTTACCGAAGACAACAAGATATTCAAGGTAACGATCAGGGCGATAAAGATTATCAGATGGATGAGGAAGAACAGTTCAGTCGTTCTGATGCAGGTAAAGCAGACTTTAAAAAGTTTAGAGATTCAATCGATCCAAACACAGGAGAGCCAAACTCTTTATGGTATAACGAGGATGGAAGTCGTACTGATTATGCAGGTAAGTATGCTCCAAGTTTAAGTGAGCAGAGGGATCAGGCTGCAAGAGAGGCTGGTGGTGCAGGTAATATTCGTGATCCTAACTCTCCTGTTATTGGTGGCACCTACAATCCTGATGGGACAAGCAACTACGGTAGTGATCCTATTGATATGGGAGACACAGGTGACGTATCAACAGAAGAAGATACTTCAACAGAAGAGGATACTTCAATAGATCCTACCACAGAAGATCCCACTTCAGATACTCCAGCCTTACAAGAAGATAGGAAGTTAGAAAAGGGAACAGAGTTTAATTATACTAAACAAACTGTAGGTGAGGGCGAATTAGGAACAACTGAAAATGTACTCCTTGATGATCCAGTAACAGTTAGTAAAGATAACTTAGAGGTTCTAGCTGTTGAACAAAAAGACATGGGTATCCCTGATGTATATAAAGTAGATCCTCTTCCAGACTTGGAGACTGTCCTAGCTGAAATAACAGATGAAGATTTAATTGCAGAAGTTACTTCTGAGGTTACTGAAAGATATAAAGAAGCAGAGGCTGAGTCAAAAAGAACAATAGCAAACTTTAAAGCTTATGAAGGTAGTACTGTTAGAGAACAGTTTGGCATGCTACAGGATGACTGGGTGGGTGTAGACGGTAAGAGTAAGATCCCATTTTATGCAAGGGGAGCAATCACTGCTGCAAAACAGGCTATGGCAGCCAGGGGTATGGGTGGATCTTCAATGGCTGCTGTTGCAATAACACAGGCAGGTCTGGAGTCTATGATGCCTATGGCTATGGCTGATGCAAAGTTTATGCAGACACTATCAGTTAAATCATTTGATGCACAGACTGCAATGGGTGTGGCTAAGTTATCTCATATTGCAATGCTTGATGTAAAAGATCTTGACTTCAGGCAGAAGAAGGCAGTGGATACTGCTAATAAATTCTTTCAGGCAAATATGTCTAATGTTGATAATGAAAGAACAGTGGCTGCAACTAACAATGCTAATGAAGTTCAAAAACTATTTAATGATGCAGCTGCTGAGAATGTAGCTAACAACCTTGCATTTACTACAGAAGCTGAGATGACTAAGTTTTATGATCAGATGGCTTTTCAGGCTGCTGACAGTACAGCTAGGTTAATGCTTGATGCAGATAAATTTAATGCTGCAACTACAAATGCCAGGAATGAATTTAATACTAAGATGACAAGAGAGATTGAGCGAGATAACATTAATTACCTTCGTGCCATTAACACAGCTGACACTGCTGGAATTAATCAACAAAACCTGGTTAATAGTCAAAATCTTTTAAAGATATCTAACACTGAGATTGCAAACAAACTAACCCTTCAGAGAGATCGTCTTAATCATATCTTTGAAGCCAGTGAGAATGCAGAGGCAAGAGCTAACAACTATGCTATTGCAAAGTTAACTTCAGATGCTAATAGGTATAGAACAGATTCATCAATAAGTCATGCAAATTCTTCCCAGCTTGGTGCGTTTGCAGGTAGTATTCTTAAGGGTCCTCTAGAAGATTTTGCTCAATGGAGTGGCAATGCTATTTCAGATATGTTTAAACCTAAAGCTAAAATTCCCTTTGGTGGACTTAGCGTTTAAATCTTGGAGTCAAAGAACATAGATAAACATCTTAAGGCACTAGAGCTTGCAAAGAAAGCAGCAGCCTATAGTGATCAGCCAGAAGTAAACGATGAAGACTTTTTAAGATTAGCTACTGTGGCAGAAGAATCAAAAGATTTCTTCTTTGAGGTTGTGGGTGATACCATTGTAATGGGACTTCTCTGTCCTCTCGTTTATAATACTAGCCATATAAGTGCTAAAGAATTATTTATCTATTCAGATAAACCGTCTACTCAAGCGGTTAGACTTATTAAAAAGTTTGAGAATTGGGCTAAAGAAAGAGGAGCTGTTAGGATAGTACTTGAAAGTACTTCTTTCTCTCCTGAAAGTTTTACCAGGTATCTTGACCGTGTAGGTTATCTACAAGCAGGTACAGTATTTACAAAGGATATATAATGGCTATAACAACAGCATTAATTATGGGAGGTCTTGGAACTGCAGCTTCAGCAGCAATAGGAACAGCAGCTAGTATGGGTGCTGCCAGTCTTCTAGGTGGTAGTGGTGGAGGCGGTGGAGGAGGAAGCACTTCTGCATCTGCTGCACCCCTTCAAGCTCAAACAGGTTTATTCTCAGCCCCTATAAAAAGTTCAGGTGGTGCAGGAGAGAGTATGCTGGCAGCAGGTACATATGACCCTGGCTCAGATCCTTATCGACTAAGGGATACAGCAGTTAATTGGATGACTCCAAGAGAGGTAACTTAAGATGGCAACAATGACTTTGAAAGATCTTGAGAATGTAGTTCCTGGATCTTCTATGACAAAAGAAAAAGGTAGGTTTCCATTTGATGGTCCTGCTAAGATTACAGATGCTGAGGATGGTATTCAAATGGTGTTTGATTCCATAACATCACCAAAGTCAGCTAGAGAACTTATTAGAACTTTAGAGATGGGAGTTCCTATTGACAAAGTAGTAGACACCATGGTAATGATGTTTCATGGTGAAGGTATTGTATCTCCACAAGCTTTACCTATAATGGTTCCTGCAATGGTGGCAATGATTGAGAAGATGGCTGAGATGGCTGGAGTTCCTATAAAGCATTCTACTCCACCAGACCCCAGTATGGAACCTGATGAGCGTAGAATAGAAATGCTTATAGCAGAGATGTCTTCTGATCTTGTTGAGGAAACTGGACTAGGAGAAGAAGAAGTAATTGAAGAGCCTCTAGTAGAGGGCGAAGAAGTAAATGAAATGGGGGATGAGCCTCAAGGTCTTATGTCTCCCCCAGTTGAAGAAGGAATAGTATAATGGGATTTGGTTCTTTTATGGGTGGTTTTGCTGGTCAACTTAATAAAGAAAGAGAAGAGGTTCGCCTTGCTGATATTGCAGAAGAGAAAGCTACACTAGCTTCTCAAAGAGCTCTTGCCAATAGTATAAAGTTAATGGAGGCAACCGAATCTGTTAAAAAAAGAATGGAACTAGATAAACTAGAAAGAGATATAGCTAGAGATGAAGCTGAATTTAGAGCCTGGACGGGTGAAGCAAAGCAGGTAGATTCTGGTGATCTTATCTCAAGACTAGACCCAACCACTGTTGTAAAGCAAGAAGGTGCTAATGATCCTGCTTCGTTATTAACTTCAGGGGTAAATAACAATTTTTCTGGAGGCACTGTTGCACCCGTAAACAAAAAACAAAACCCTGCAGTAGTAGAAAATCAGGCAATGGTTGAGCTTAATAACTTAGAAAAATCCTGGAATCAAAAGTTTGCTACACCAATTCCTCAGAAAAAAAACTACTGGGACAAAAATAGAATAACTAGTTCACAAAAGTTTAACAGTGCTATGGCTACATATTCGCAAGAAGAAATGAATAAGGAGGTTTTAAAGCAGACTGTCCTTGATCGTTATAAGAAGCCTGGACTAGTTCGACTTTATTCAAAAGGCTATGCTGACCTTTCCTCATTTGAGTCTGCAGAGGGAGACTACTTAGGAGTTTTAGAAGACTATGGTGTAGAGGCAGCAGGAAGAATGGAACGAGAAGGTTTAAGTCGAAAAGAATTTAATGCCAAGTATGAAAACAATTACTTTACATCTGAGGAAATAGGAACAAGAGAAATCCTTAATAAAGAAACTTATAATTCTAGTATGCCTGTTCTTCCTGGTAAGGGTAGGGGTGAAAGTCCTGGCAGGGCAGATGTTATAGGATCTATTTCTAAATACCTTAATGAGAACGTACAAAAAATTATACTACCAGGTGATATAAATATGTCAGACCCACTATCAGTAGCTAGTGGTGGTGAAACTAGAGGAAAAGCAGCACAAGCTAATAAGACTTCTAATCTTATAGCAACTAGTTTAGTTCGGATGGATCAACTTAAAAATACTGGTACAACTGTTAGGGATGCTTTTGATAGTGTTTCATCACAGGTAACAGAGTTAAACTCTTCTATAGAAAGACATCTTAATAGTCCTAGTACTGGAGGTCCAGCAGATGTTTCAAGACTTAATGGTTCACAAACAGCTGGAGTTTCTTCTCCTGTACTAGGCAACTATGTAAGCACAACAAATCCTGAGGATCCAAATTTACAAAACTTATATGAGATAGGTTCACTAACCGTTAGAGATAAACAGGCACATGCAAATTTCCTTGTTGGAGCATCTTCTCTTATGTCGCCACTTGACTTCAAAGAATTTAAAAGTACCATAAAAGCAAATAAAGCAGTTGAGCTTTATAACAAAGTTATAGACGGAGGAGTTAAAGATGCTATAGATACCTTTGTAGATGAGATAGAAACAAATGATTTTTATAGTAGAGCAGAAAAACTGGAAGTCTTCAACCTTGTACGTAAAGCTGCAGACGACCAGTTAGACAAGGAGTTTAAAAAGGTAGAGGCAGGCGGTCAGGGAGTTGATGTTAATTTTGATGAAGGCACTAAAGTTTTTGAAAGACCTATAGATAATCCAGTCTATCCTGTAAATGAAGGAGGATATAAAGGATTCTTAAGCGATCTTGATAAAGAAAAAGAGTTGGATGAACGGGAGACTAAAGAAAGAGAGGATTTGATTAGACAGGATACTGAAGAAAGAAAAGAAATTGAATTACGTAAAAAAACTGGTGTCCCTGAACCTAAGGAAACTCCTCTTTCACAAATGATTGAAAGAACCATGTCTTCCATTGAAACTAATCTTAAAGATATCCAAGATGCAAGATCAGCAGCACCTGGAGGAATGGCTCCGTACAGTATGGGAGGAACACAAAGAATAAAAGAGGCATGGAATCAAGGGAGTAGTTCTCGTATGGTTACAGACGTTGAAAGATTTGTGTCACAAAATCCTGACAGCGTAAAAGACTTATCTCCATCTCTTCAAGAAAGTTTAAATGAAATTTTAGAGAATGGTAAGTATGGGGTAGAAACTATAAAAGACTTTATGAAAGACAAAGAAGGTTATAAAACTTCCTCATATGATGATCCGTCAAGGAATAAAGAAGATGACACGGATGAAGATGGCGTACTTACTATTCCAAAAGCAATTGGTTATGGATTTAGACTTAAAGAACCTCAAGTGCAAGACGCTTTAAGGTCTGTTCTGGGTAAAGAAAAGTATGAGTTAGTTGTTAAGGGAAAAGAGCCCTTGCTTCTAGAAGATGGAGATAAAGTATTTGATATTGTTGTTGAAAACACTGTTGCACAATTAAATAATATATTCCCTGAGTACGAGAGTTATCCACAAGTTATTAAAAGTATTTTAATTGACACCGTTTACAATACAGGAGCTACTAAATTTACAAGTATTGGTGAAGAGGGGGGAAGTCCTTTATTTATCCAGGCAATTAAAGATAACAACTGGGATCAGGCTCTTCTTGAAATGGGTACATCTCCTAGAGCTGAAGAGAAAAAAGAATTGCTTCGAGAATACTTAGCCGAATTAAATAAATAAAGAAAGAGGCTATATGATGGAATTACTTCCAGTAACTAACACCATACTAGGTACAGGTAAAGAAGATACTGATAAAATAATATCTAATATTACTCCATTTACTGTTGGTTCTACTGATGCTGTTGATACAGAAGAAGAACCTATTGTTAAAGCAAAAGCACCTATAGACACAGAAACAGATAGTCTTCTTAACAAACCTACTGAACCTGCTGTTAAAAAACCAGAGGAGAATAAAAAACAAACATCTGTTCAGTCTGCCTTGTTTGAACAAATAGATCCTTATCAAACTAACTTTCAAAAAAGGCAACAAGCAGAACGACTTGTATCTGTTTACAATAGAATGGTTAATAGGGAGTCACAGAACAGTTATGATACTGTTAAGTTAATTGATTCAATTGGTGATAGACTTTCTAGGAACACTTCTGAAATAGAATTATTAGATTCTGTAGAAGATAGATTAAATACTCAAGAAAATGGTAGCTCAGTTGCAGGTGGAATCTTCAGTGCAATTGGAGACTTTACTTATGGGTTAGTTGGAAGAGGTTTAATAAAGGCCACAGGCAGTGCAATAGATACTGTTGAGGATGCTATTAACTATACCTTTGATTCTGATATAAACATTGCTGACATTGAGATTGACCCTGCTAGTTCTACTGCTGAAGAAATTGGAACAATAGTCGGTACTGAAATTCCAGCAATTGTTGCAGGATATCTTGCTGCTGCAGGTTTAACAGCATCAGGTGTAGGTGCTCCAGCAGCTGTTGTTACTGCAGCTGTGACGACAGCAAGAGTTAGTAGGCTTTCCCAGGCACTCCTTAGAGTAGGTGGAGCAGTTAAAAGAACTGCCCCTGCTCTTCTTGCGTTTGAAGCAACTTACGCAGGTGTTTCACAGTTTACTCACAGACCTGATGAAGTTTTACTACAAGACTTTTTTATTGATAACCCTGGAGTAGATAAAGATTCTGTTAATCAGTACCTTGAGGGTAACATTACAAACCCTGATTCCCTACGTAGACTTAAGATGGCAACAGAAAGTGTTGTTATAGGGGCAGGTTTCTCTGCTTTATTTATGGCAGTTGGTAAGGGCCTTAGTCGATTTAGGGATCCAAAGTATGTTAAGAGTTTAGCTAAGGACTTAACAGGACAGGGTGATTCTCTTTTAAGTCAACGACAACGAGTAGAAGAGTATCTTGTGTCTGTGGCAGGGTACTCTCCAAAGGCTGCAATTGCCAGAGTTAGAGACCACATGGATTCGGGTGCCTCACTTAGTTCTTTAGTTAAACAGTCTGAAGTTGACAAGATTATTATGAATGATCCGTCTGCATTAAAAAGAATTACTGCAAGAAATGTTTTAGAGACAACAGGTCAGCGATCACCAGATGAAGCCTTTGAGTATGTAACCAGACTTGAAGCAAAGGGAACCCTTGACGAAACTATAAGTAAGATAGCAGGTGCAGAACCTGCAGACTATTTGGCACAGGCTGCTGCTAAGGGTGATAAACTTACAAGAGGAGCTGAGGCTAAGTCTGCTAGTCTTCTAGGGAAGAATGTGTCAGAAGGAGAGTCTGTTCTTATTGGAAGAAAAATGGAAAGAGTTAAGGTAGGTGCTTACGATGCTGCTACTCTTGATGGTATAATGCAGGATGCTCTTACAGGTATTGGTGGTAATGCCACTAAGATATGGAGAGTCTTTGAGGAGACAGGTAGTAAGACTGACTTTTTTACAGACCCTTCTCAGTCTCCTTACGTTCTTAAATCTTTGCAAATGCAGAGATCCCAGGGTCATGCTAACAATTTTATCCTATCTGGTAAGAAGTTTTCTCCTGTTGTTCCTGGAGCTGCAGGTAAGGTGTCAAAGACAAGTGCTCTTTCTTTGGGAAATATTCAAGAAAAGTTTCGTTGGAAAGCACAAGATCGTGATAAATTTTTAAGTTATGTAAGGGCTGAAAAACAACTTCTTGATTGGAGGAAAACTACCCCTATTCCTAGTAAATTAACCGAAGCAGAACTTGATGTAATCGTTAAACAAGGTAGAGCAAATCCAACCTATGTTGAGGCACTAGCTGACTATGGAGCTCTTCAGAAATCAATCTTGGACTATAGTGTTGCATCAGGAACTATTTCTAGGAAGGAGGCCAGTAGTATGATAGCTGCTGCCCTCAATGAGGATGGCATGTACGTTTATATTCCTCGTAATGTAGCTGAAGGAC
>Ga0307488_10002259_pt1 | contig 16304 bp, 20 predicted proteins | sample SB02metaG_FD_202248 | JGI IMG/M metagenome (GOLD analysis project Ga0307488, IMG submission 202248) | Sea-ice brine microbial communities from Beaufort Sea near Barrow, Alaska, United States - SB 0.2 | ecosystem: Environmental > Aquatic > Marine > Coastal | place: USA: Alaska | collected... | reverse complement strand
AGAGGTGGTATAGATGTTTAGCTCTTTGTAGCTATAATTGGCAGTAATAGCATTTCCATCCTGAGAAGATTCATCAAACAAAGCTCGGCCATGTTTGTAATCAATTTTTAAGCCATCAGATCCTCGCGCTTCGTATCCGCCATTAGAATAAACCCCAGAGGGAACAGTCGCTCCAGAAACCGAAGAATCGTATACCCACTGTTGATGTGGGCTTGCGAAAGTATCGTGACTTTGGAAAACTGGACCAGTGGTAGCGTAAAGATCGCCAGAAGTCGTTCTGTAAGCCTGACCCTTATCCAAAAGGGTATGCTGATACCATTCTTTGAAAGAGGACATCAGAATATGGTCGTATTGGGGCTTCATTCTACTTTAAATTACACGTCTTAGTTGATTATCGCGGGTATTTGCTGGCGGAAGATGAAGAGCGCCTCGTTAAAATATGGTCTAGGCTTGAAAGTAACAATATCTCTTTTAACCTTACCTTTTATTTGGACACCCACCTTAGAACGACCTTTGCCCCTTTTTAGCATATATTGATCGCTGTTTACAAATCCTCCTGTTTCAGCAGCCTCCACCCAACTTTTTCCAGTTTCCCATTTTAAAGAAAACTGATTATGACGACGAAAAGCCTCTTTACTAGGGACAGATACTCGAAGTTGGCCTTTATTGTTTTTAATAGCATGTATTCTTATCTTGATAAAAGATTCGAGAAAAACCTCCAAATCCGAAATAGGATTATCACCCGCTTTAAACCCAAATAGGCCGAATAGAGGCCCTTCTGCCTTGAAATCCTGAGAGAGAGGGTCTTCGCTAATGCGCCTGATAAGATCAGCCTTTGCGATGTTAAAGGCCCTCGTGACCTTAGGGGCTACCTTGAACTGACTCTTAGAAGAGATCTTTCGAATAAGAGCGCTTTTGAATTGCTTTGATGTTGTAATAAAAGGCATGTGCTAGCTAACCCTTTCTAAAAGAAATTCATAATATTGAAAATCGTCTAAAGGGCCGAGCCGACGAACATCTTCGTCAAATTTATAGTCCTGACCTAAAATCACCATTCTCGTTGCGTCCTTTATAAAATCGTAAGCGTCTTGTTCTACTTGAATTTTTACCCGCCCCCAGCTATGGTAAAGCTTCGCGGACAGATTTTCATCCCCTTCTAGGGAACGACGAATAGGCTGGTGGTTGACATACCATATCCTAGCTTGGAAAGACTGGGAAACGGTTTCCCTACTTACTGTTGTTGTGTATTGACCATAGTCAGATCCATAATCCGCATTATAGTTAGGGTCTAACATCGTAATCTCTTGAGTGGCCGTTTTGTAAAAGGTGATAGGATCTGTCTTGCAGAAGGTATCAAAAACATCTTTCATAGCCCTTCTAACTTGGGCCTTTAACGAGCTACTAACTAAATTAGACATGGTATCGGTTTCTACTTTCTTTCATTCTAACTCCAAACAACGTTTCCAGATGTCACATAGGCAGCGGGAGGGTAAGAATCTCCAAGGTTGCGAAGCCCGCTATCAGCATTGTTCCGACGAGAATTGTAAGTAACCTGACGGGGGATTATAGAAACGTCCTTATACCACTTGATCAACTCTCCCAAATTAGATTTGCAATCAGTGGCCATTTTATTGTAAGTTTTAGCTATTTCGTTTTTAGATGTTCGCCTAATACGCCCCTGATCCTCGCCGTCGATTTCAGTCCAAGAATCGTAGGCCATCGCGCCCAAATTCTGATTAGCCATCTTAGTGAAGTAATGGCAGTAATACATTTCGGTATAAACCCCTGAATCGGACTGATTCATTTCAGGGGTAATACAGCCGCTATTCGTTACTTTGAAACAGGTATCAAGATTTAGATTTAAAACACCTAAGTTGTAATTGAGCCAAGTAACGACTTGCCCAGTTGGAATCCCTGTTTCTCCAAGACTATTAAGGATACGGCCAGCCCATCCTGACATTTGAGGTAAACATGTTGCCATATCTATAGTTACACTTACTTACCCCCAGACATAATCTCTAAAGCCGCTTTTCTTTTTTCTTTAGACATTTCATTGTTTTTGTTAACAGTTTTCTCCGCGAGGACTTGGCCGTAAGACGAGTTAATGGTACTAAATTCCTTAAGAAGCTTACCAATTAGACTTTCCCGATTTTGAGACGGTCGAATCCCAATATCCACAGAGTGCGAGTGTAGGTCGCTGGTATTCATAGAGCGAACCTCTTGCTCATAAAGACCTCTATCGTGAGTGTTATAGACCGAATTCTTTGTTCTGCCCAAAATGTCATCTAGACTTCGAGCAGGCTTAGATTGACCGATTGAGACCTCTTTTCGATGGTATGTCGGCTGCTCTGTCTTAACGACTTTGACTGCTACCTTTTTTGCCGCCACCTTTTTCTCACCTACTTTTTTACTTACCGTTTTCTTTTTAACGCTCATAAAAGGGGTTACACATTTTAGCCAAAAGTGTGAAACAAAAACGGGCCGTTCAATTAAGAACGGCCCGTTTGGTTAAGTTGTTTTACTGATTAAGAATCTTACCCTTTAGACGATAAGACCAACAGTTGCTTTGGAGTCAAGGACAGCGCGAGCTTCCTCAACATAACCATACCAACCCCACTTGTCCGAACGTCTAACGAACTGATCGTCAACTTCGGTAGTGAAAGTCGAATTGGTCTCTGGATTCGAAGAAGCCGCTCTTACGAAGGCGTCTACAGAGAGATCCAGACCGAGAACCAACTCATCATTTGCAGAATCGAAAGTAGGCTCACTACCACTAGCAGTAAAGAAGCTATCAAACAATACGTTGTAAGCTTCGCCTACTCCGAACTCCAAGAGTTCAATAAGGCCTACTCCAAAAATCTCAGGAACACCAGAGTTAGTGAAGAACTGAGACCGAACGCTGTCAGGGAGAGCGAGTGCTGTGGACTCGGTAGAATCAGGCGCTCCGCGAGTGTTCATTGGCTGATAAGCGAAAGAACGAATCTGTTGAACGATTTCTGGAGAAACAACCATATCGGTAAGGCCTTGACCTACTGAGGTAGTAGGTGTGCCATTAACCCAAGACTTACGAAGCCTTTTGATCATCGTCCACAAGCGGTTCAGGTCGTCCACTTGAAAGACATCAGTAGTAGTAGCGTCAATCAAGTTGGCTTCACCAGCATTATCAGTCGAATCAGCGAGAGCCTTCAAGAGAGGTGCCCAAGCGTTACGCTCTGTTTTAATCAGGACTTCCTGCGCCATGCGCTGGATACCCTTGTTAACAACATCCAACCGAGCATCGCGAGCATACTGTTTCAGAAACGAAACGGCAGAGTCGAGTCGGTAAGTCGTCAAACGCATGTCCGACATACCATGAACGAGGTTCGTTGGCAAACCGCCAGCCATACTTTGAGACCAGACCGAAATCAAGCCCTCTTCGTTACCATCATAGAGATCCAAGGGGATACTCGGAGTGGTTCCGAAATCATAGGTGCGGGTGTCATAAACCAAATTCGAACTAGCCGACTGATCCAAAACTTGCTCGATAATAGGACCAGTGAAATTCGCAAGAATCTCCTGTGCCGCCATCGACTCCTCTTTTTTATTTGAACCAATTGCCTTAAGCAGATCGCTTTTCTCTTGGTCCTTAGTAAGTTTTACTTTTAACATTTTTCTATTTGTTTAAATTAAATTATTAAGTTATAGTTCAGTCTGTATTAGCACTCAACCTTGAAGAAAGCGTATCCGTCAGCATCGACAGAGCTTAGAAATTTACCTACATTACCAACAGCGTTGGTATAGTCAGCGACAACAAGTGTGCCAGCGGCAGCACCCGTTCCGATAGTAGCACCAGATCCAGCGCCAGCAGTTCCAGCAAAACCATTCAAAAGAATGATACCGTCAGTCAAGACAGGTGCCGCTTCTCCAGAAACAATGACCTGTTGCTCAGAGCGTTCGTATTTTGGCTGGTAAACGTAACTTTCGCCCCATGAGTTAGTCTCACGAACATCGTAGAGAAGAACACCGAGAACAACGTCTCCAGCGCTTGCACTATCAATTTTCCAAGAAACTTCGCTACGAAGAACAGTTGCCCGACTAGGAGTATTAGAACTCAAAGCACTTGTGTAACCGAGATGGGCCGTTCCAGCATTCTGACTTACATTAGTATTACCATTGGCAGCGGTAATCGTTACCCAAGTCCCTTTGTTTACCGAACCGTCAACGTGGGCATACTGGTTGATAACGTCGTGATCAGAGTAGTCTCTGAAAGGTTTTAAATTTGGTGTAGAAGTGATATCCATTTTGTTTTCTATTTTTTAAATTATTATCGAGTTAGTTTTATATAATAAAGCTTATCCAAAAGTCACGCCGCCGTCTTTAATAGAGAAAGACTTTTGAAGGTTAGATTTCTCACCTTCTTCAAGATTCAAAATGTTAGGCAGTCCGCCCTTTTTGGCACTGCGAGCTTCGATGATGCTGTCACTGAGATCTTCGACCTCGTCTTCAATAGCGTTCTCTTCAACTTCGTCTTCAACTTCGTCTGACTCGGCAGACTTAACCTTGGCTTTAGCAAGAACATCAAAATCCTTTTTCCAAGAGGTATACTCATCGTCAGAAAGGTCTTTAACCTGCTTAGCGATAATTGCGCTTTCGGCACCTTCCAACTCATACTCTTCATTCAAAGCAGTCATTCGCTCATTGAAAGCATTTTGTTTTTGATCAGCTTCTTGAGCAGCCTTAAGCTGGGAAAGTTCGTCTTTCAAAATTCCAAGCTCCAACAGAGCCTTTGAGGTTTCTGCGGTCTGAACTTCGTTAGCCTCTTTTTCGGCAGCAATAGAAGCTTCAAGAGCGGCTTGTTTTTCAGAGTAATCTGTTTCAGCTTGGTTTAGCTGCTCAGAGATAAAAGTGCGGATACTAGAAGCCTGAATTTCGGAATCTGTTCCTAGCTTATCTTCTTGAATATCGTTGATTGACGTAATTTTCATATATCTATTATTTTTTACAGTTTGTTTTGGGGTTTGTGAAATATTTTCTTCGGAGTCGATGTTGGCATCATCGCTTTTTAAAATGAATGGTAGGCCGTTTAGTAGGCTGTCTGATGCCTCAACGACATCCAGTTGGTTGTCACCGACTTCTAAATCCAAGTCTTCATCATCGTCGGCGTCTTCTGAGGATGCTATAGAAACGCCTTCGACAGCCGCAGCGGGAGTCTCGGTAAAAGCGCACCCTGTTGGGAGAACGTCTCCGACAACTACTCGATAAACTTCGACTCCTTCATTGTTAAATCCAGACCCACCCTTTGCTCTTAAAAATTGAGTCAACTCTTTAACGTGAGAATCTTTAGTTACGATTTCGGCATTCTCCAAATTGCGAGAACCCAAAGCTAGGTGATATTCGTCGAATCCTAGCTCCCAAGATGCAGACATTACCATGTCAGCAGATGCGTTTTCTAAGTAATCAGCAAAGTAAGGGTCGATTAATTTATAAACAACTGCGGCGAGGGAAATATTGAAAGGCGATTTGGTTTCTTTTAAATCAGCTTTCTTCATTAATTCGCTTTTTTCGAACGAAGAAAACCCATGGTTAATGATATGACCGACAACATGATCTCGCATATGCTCGATGTTCATATGCTTATGATCAAATTGCTTTGCGATCCGAAGCCCTACATCTGTTTGGATTCCATCGTCATTATCATTAATTAAGTTAACGACAGCCGCGTTAAAAGAAGCATAGAGTAAATCGGGGTTTCCATCAATAATCTCTTGCTCTGGGAATAAACCGTTGAGGCTCTTCAGGTCAGTAGATGCGACAAGAGTGTTCTGGTCGAAATTCTGGAAAGGCTTAATGCTGGCAGTGATATCAAACTTAGTTGAGTATCTGAAATCTTTAAATTGTTTTTTAGCCATAATAAAAATAGTTACACCGAACCTGTTACAATGAGAATCCTTGTAGTTTGATTTCTTTATCCAAACCCCAATTACCCGACTCAATTAAACTTTTATAAAATTTGGGCCGCTTTGCTGTATTTCTTAAAATAGTGCGAGGATGGTATTTCAACCAATTATAGCGGGAATGCGTATAGTCAGAAACCCATCGTTTTTCATCCCCACCAGAAACGGGGGGTTTCTCGCTGAATTTTTTACGAACGATAGCCAGACCTCCGTGAATGACAGAGTCAAAAATGACTAACATCGACAAGGGCTGTTCAAAGCCGTTTTTATCAAAGAATGATTTGGCAACATCCCAATATCTTTGGTCAAAAAACTTATCTTGAGTAGCCTTCATCACAGGGTCAGAGCCTGATTTCTTTAATAAATTAATAAAATCTGAATCATTATATAAAGACGGCTTACAACCCACTCTACCTACATATGATTTAAATTCATCCGAGTAAAGACCGTCTTCTTCGGCATACATTTCGACTAAATATTTCAAAGTGGAAAATTCGGTGCTGCCCGACCGACCGAAAGTAGTCTGTTTAATCCCGCTTGGACCATCATCATAAATGGAAATATCGGCATAATTACCCGTCGGAGTCCCTGTTTCAAAAATATTAACTATAGATTGGATTTTGGACTTAATATCAGAAGCGTCATTAGGCGAGCTAGACCCCTCTTTTAAATACAGCTTTCTCATAGCGGTCTCGGATTTAGGACCCCACTTACCATCGGCAATCAGATTAGCTCCATATAGAGAAACAAGTGCTTCTTGGGCTAGTTTAGCTATATTTTTATTAACGCTCATTAATTATCAAAGTCGCTTATCTCATAGCCATCTTCTAATATGAAGAACCGCCCACCTTTTGTTTTAAAAGCCGCTGCTTTGGTTAAAGGATCTATTTTGTAGGATTTGATTTGATATTTATCTATCACGACGCCTTCGGAATCGAAAAGACTTACTGTCTTCTTGGAGCAAGATAACAGAACCCCCGTCGCTAAAATCAAGGAGATCAAAGCTAAGTTGCTTAAATTTCTTCCGCTGAACATGCGTGGCCTCCATTTTTAAGTAAAGTTTCCATATCTGAGTAAGAAATCCAGAAACGACCCTTATCACCCCACTGCTCGCCCCAAGAGTTAGCGCAGAGAAATGCTTTTAAATCACTGTTAACCCCATAAACAACAAAACAATGACCGCCTTCGTCGTTTCCTGTTAATTTGACAAAACCTTTCTTGTCTAGGGTGTTCATCCCAGAAAGCCACTTTACGCCAGCCACCAAAGGGCCGCGAGTTGCGACGTATCTCCAAATAGACTCAGCGTCGAAAGCCCAATAGTAAGATTTATCTACCAACCCAGATGCGACCATTACCTTGGCACCAGCACGAATAGAAGTTCCTTGTGTTCGAGGCTCTTCGCCGACAAACTCGTCAATAGATTGAGCCTCTTTGTAAATCTCTACAGGGTCTGGAGACCTATGCATATGAGGAGAACTTTGGATAAATAAAGACCAAGCATGACCTACGCACGAAGATTCCTTACCCTGATCCATTATCTTACCGAGCTTGTGGACTTTCGTTTTCCGAAATGGGTTACTAATAGGGCTGGTGATGGCAGAAAGAGGAAAATTTTGATCACGATAATCACTTGCTAATTCACAGCCCTTGCCACCCACAATTTTAGGAACTCTTTTCTTCCGAGTTTTTTTAACAGGAGCGACCTCAACCTCTTCGACCTCTTCGACCTCTTCAACCTCTTCAACCTCTTGAGCGTCGTTGGTATCGTTAGTATCGTCGATAATGGTTTCCTCGCCCGAGGTGTTGTATGATTCGTATGATTCGTCCATGTTTAAATATATTTCAAATATTAATATTAGTCTTTTTCGATTAGAGAGGTTTTAGTTTTGTGAATTTTGCTCAATGTCATAAATTCAACCATATATTGGTTGGGTAGTAAGATAAGGTCGTCTTTATAGATGAGACCCTCCCCCCCTTTTAGGGGCGGCGACAGTTTAGATCCGTAAGTTTTTGTTAAAAAAGAATACCGAAGGGCGGCATTTTCCGTTATAGAGAACCCCCCGCCTTTAACATACTCAATAATGCCTGAATTTTGCTCGTTTCCGTCCCAACTAGGCTGAGTGTCTACAATAGGGCTAGGAATGACTGTTTTAGCCGTCTGGCAAGAAGACAACGAGAACAGTGAAAGCGCGAAAATAACACCCAAAAAGGTATTAGCTGGCAACCTGCTTGCGGATTTCTTCAAGCGCAGCATTTTTTTCTTCTTCAGTTCCATTTTCTATTTTTTTAATTAACTTTTCAGCCTCATCTTTCCCAGTCACTAACTCTTGAGATGCTTTTCGCTCTTGCATCTCCACCGTATTATTTAATTTGCCCTCAAAATTCTTTTTATCAAACCACCCTTTTAAAACGCCTAGTAAAGAAGTTAAAATACCCATGAAGCTCATATTATAGATTTATTATAGATTTTTCTTTTTTAAATTAAATGGGACCACATGGTTTAGTTCGTAGTCTGTTAAGAATTCATCCCGTACATAAGGCTCCGCAGCCCTTTCACACCCCTCGGCTATTTCGCCTAGAATGATCAAAATCGTTCTGGCATCCCTATCGCTGCTAATCTCATCAAAAAAATTAGCATAGACAGAACTAAGCTCTTGTCCTAAAGTAGCCCAATGGGGCCTACTTGGGGAAACAAAAGAAACCAAGTTCTCTATTTCTTTAGGGGATGGTATTTTACCGTCAGACAAAGACCTGATAGATGCAGCTATTGAATAAACCACTTCAGCCTTCGCCGTCCTATCCTCAGGTGTCTCCGACAAGGATAAAACCTGCTCACAAGCAAAATAAGAAGCTGGCTCCACATAAGGAACCGCTTTCTCTATGATAGTGCGAGTGTCCTCTAATTGAATAGAGGCGCACCCACTGGCCAAAACCAAGACCGCAGCAATAGCTAATAGACTTTTCATTAATCCAAGATCTAGTCAAGAGTTATCTCTACACGAGCTTCAGCCTCTTTGGTAGCGGCAATCTTACCGCCTGTAACATTCTTATTTTTAACAGAAGACGCGAATGCCCCACCAGCGACTGCGACGATAATACCAGCAACGCCATGTGCAACACTCCCAATGCTCTCGGGTAAGAATGCAAGAAGGGTTGGGTTCGTGCTGATAGCAACGGCGATAGCGAAGACCCAGCCTAAAATACTTGTTCCTTTATTAGAGTTCATATTTGTAATTACACTTCTTTTGGAAGGTCTGTGCCTGAATTCGCCAGCAAAATCACTCCAAGTTCGTCTTTCACATCGTGTTCGGACAGAATTTCTTCAAATTTAGCGTTCAAATCAGGATTGAAAGAAATCTTACCCGCAAGGGCGTTTTCTATATTTTCGCTCCAGTTTTCGATCTCTATATTAGACATCATATAAGTAGCCAGAGACAAAGCCCTTTTCTTATGGTCCTTGCTCATTCTCTTTATAGAGTTCTTTTTCTTGTAAGATGATTCTACTTTAGATATAACAGTATCTATCTGAGAAGCGGCATTTTTAATTTGATCTAGTGAAAAGCCAGACGAGGCCCCAATAGGTGAAGTCTTGCGGTTTTGAGAGACTTTGTTGGTTCCCCCAGATGGCCGACCGCTCTCGCCGCTCACCTCACCGTTTTTACCACCTCTTTCTATCGGGGCGTAAAAGCCTTCATCTTTCTGCTTGAGGAATTCCTTTTGGTTTTTCTCAGAATCTGATTTAGTGGGTAATTTATTAGAGCGATAAGCCTCAAAAGTTTCATCAGGGGTCAATAAACCGATTTCGGCCAGTCTATTGTAAACCTTGTAGTATTCCACGTCATCTTTCAAATCAACCTCTTCGAACTCTGGGACAGGTGGGTTTCTGAACCCAAGCTCTCTAGAAAGCCTTTTAACCTCAGGGAGCAAGAAGCCCTCCAAGTAGGCTTCCCGCGCTTCTTTCAATCTTTCTAAAAACACGTCAATTTTAATCATCGCGTTGGCGAACTTATCTTCCCCGAAGAAGATATTGAGCAAACCGCTGTTAATATCACGATCTACGACTTCGTATTTTTGAGAGCCTAAGATCTTATTCAAATCAGGGATAACGAAATCCATTTTAGTGGTATAGTCTGAAACAAGAACACGACCTACACTCTCAGTGGAGAATAGGTCGTTCATTGAATCAACCAACGCTTGGTCCACCCCACCTTTATCAGGCTCAGCACCCATGGTGATGAGCAGAATGCAATAATCAACAGCTTTAGCGATCACAGCCTCCGCTTTTTTAAATTGCAATTTTAAATTAATATCAAACAAAACTGGAAAAAACATAGGAACGGCCATCGGCTCGTAGTCCTGCTTCTTGCAAAAAACAGCGGTCACCTTGTCAATATCCAGAGGAATAGTAGGGACGCCGCCGTTGTCGATAGCAGTCTTAGTATCAGGATGAAGGGCCGCTTTGAAAGCTTTCTCGGCTGGAGTCTTAGGGCTTTTAAGTTTCGAAATTTCGTAACTGTTTAGAACTTTGGAGTAAGTAGGTTCATCAAAGCCTGCGTTTCCATCGCATTTAATATTCGCGGCATCAAGCATTAAATACTTAATTGGAATTGTTTTTTGAACGGGACCACTATCTATAGATGCCGTTCTTGTCATTTTACGAAGTTCTTGACTAGAAACTTTGGAATCCAATCTTTGGATAAACATACTACCACCTCTAAAGTATTCTCTAAAATACTGATCGTTGAATTTCCACCCCAATGCCTCTGGATACCATGTATTAAAGAATTTTACCGCGTTCTGATCCCCGCCCCTCCAATGGATCTTGGAGTTCGAGAACTCTGTCATGATGTCAATGGTCATCCTGAAGACAGAAACATTCCAATATGCTTTACGGCACAACTCAATAGCTTCTTTAACATCTACGCCACCGTCTGAGGACTCAAAGGGAGTGATTCCACTGTCGATATTATGTAATTCGCTAGCAAGCCTTTTCCTTTCCCCGCCAAAGTTGCTTACGCCCCCAGAATAAGACCTAGTTCGAGATGAAGCGTCTGACATAAAAGCGCTTGCCACTAGAGGCCTTTCAAATTTGTTAACCTTGGTTTTAACAGCCGCTGGGGTTTTATTAGCAGCGGTTTTCTTCTTAACCACTTTTTTAGTGGGACTTTTAGCGGTTACTGTTTCTTTTCGGACACTCATAACTGGGATTACACCGTATTAGGCGACAAATCTAGGGATAAATCGAGAATTCTCCTTTTTAGCCACCTTAGCGCCCTGCATACTCCTGTAACAATCAGCCCCGTATAAGGCCAGTAGGAGGGCTGAGTAAGAGTCTTTTCTTGCCCGTGTGGAAGATTTATCCCTAGCTAGAGACTGCGGCAGGTCAAATCGCTGATGACCAGTTGTAGTAGAAGTGACCTCTATTAGAGAACACTCTCTCTTAACTAGATCTACAAGCTCAGATTGCCTGTCTATAAAATCGGTCATTTTAATAGCGGGCGTTTTTTGACTTTCGTCACCGTCGTCTGTAAAATCCAAATCCATAATCGGGATTTTGCTTTTTATTAACTTTTGATACTGAGCCTCACTAGGCTTAGCAGCGAACATGACCCTTTTTCTCTCGATACTCGCTTGCAAAAGCTCGTTCGCTTCACGAATCCACCGAGGGGCAAAGTATTGAAGGTGGACGATTTTCCCAGTATTTTCGTTATACTCAGCTTTACTGGTAAGAGCGCCTTCCATCTTATTCTCGTTATCGAAGTCGTGTTCAAAAACGCTTATATTTTTCTCTAGAAGGTCAAGAGTTTTCAAATCGTTAAAAAAGCTTTTGCCGCCAGCTTTATCAAAGATCACATAAACAATGTTAAAACAAGTTAATATATAGTTAAAATAACAGCTTCGGCTTTTAATATCACTTTTAGAGAGTGCGTAGTTATGAACAACGGTGCATTTATCATCGTCTTCATCAAGCTCAAGAACACACATCGCAAAGTGGTCAGATGATTCGGCGTCGTCATAGTTAGGGTCAATTCCTAGTATATACTTCTTCTCTTTTTGACCCATTAGGCTAACCGCTGGATAATCCCCAGAGTTAATGGTTGCTTGCTCCATTTTTTTAGCGGAGAAATAACCCGCGCTGTCATCGGTGAAGTGAGCCATGTATTCACGAGCAAACTGGGCGCTAGAAGATGACTTTTTAGCGTTCTTTACGTTCTTCTCGTCGTAAAGACCCTCGGGGGCAATCTCATAAGAGAATTGCATGATACAATGAGAAACGTTATTCGCCCTTTTGTCAAAGATAAGATCTTTATAATCGGTATATAACTTATATAAATATTCAAATTTATAACTGGCCGAAGTCAGCCCGATCAGCTTGTTTGATGGGAATTTATACCGATCCCCTTCTTCCAGCTTCCCAGCCGCAATTAGAAGGTCCTCTGCCTCACGGACCTTCTGCCTCTCAACGGGGTCTGACTGAATAGCCATAAACGGTCCAATGACTTCGTTAATAACCTTCTCTGTTAAAAGGAGAAGCTCGTCAATAATCATGACGTTGAAACGGTAACCACGAATCCTGTCTCCAGCACCAAGAGGAACGGCTACAATAACGCTACCATTGGAAAAGTGCATTTCCCACGCATCGGGGTTATGCTTGCATGGTTTGTCGGGAATTAAACATTGGAGCAAATACCCACCTTTAGGGGAATAGGCGTATTTTTCAATATTTTGGAATAACAGACGGGCCTGTCTAAAGTTACTGGAGCAAATGCCTATTCTAATGTTAGGATTGAAAATCGCATAAAGCATCGCATACCAACCAGCTAACGTACTCTTACTTAAGCCCCGTCCGCCAACAAACAACACAAAATCCTTCTCAAACAGCGCTCTGATAACCAAGTCTTGGAATGGGTAAACCTCAAAACCAGTTAATAAATTAACAGAAAAATACGGATTGGCCTGTAAAAATCTAACCAGTGCCGATTGAGCCTCCTCGGTAGAGAGATCTCCCTCTAGCTTGGCTAGTTCGTTGTTAGTGTCCGCAGTTTCCTGTAAAGCGTGTTCTCCTTCTTCCCACATGATTATTTCGTGTTGTAATAATATTGCAAATCTATACTCTTAGCGACTTCTTTCATCCGAAACACCTCTTCAATAAAAGCCGCACTTTCATTTCTATCATCTACAAAAACAAATTGAACATTGTCATAATTCTGGATAAGGTCTCTCATTCGTTTTGTTAAAAACCCCGCTGATGCTTTTTGTTTAAATCTAAGATTCGGTCTATGATCTATAAGATCTTCTATAGGGGCTTCGACCATAACAACTAGGTAATTTCCTAAATCCACCCCTCTTTGAACCTCTTTTTCGAATCTGTCGTAACCCATGCCTAGTGTGCCTACTAGGTCTTGTAAGGACTTTCTTTCAATAAATAAGTTACTGTAAAAAGGAGGCTTACATCCATAATCGCCTGTATCCAATTTTAGGATACTAAAAGACGGAAAGAACAAAGGGTCTTGCTCCCTAGTGTCGATATAAAAGTCTACAAGGCCATCTTGAAGGTTGACCTTCTTTTTGAAATCAAATGGCTTAGGAAGCCCCATGGCGTCGTAGAACTCGCTCGTAGAAAGGAACCCTTGAACATCATTGTAGCTAGGTAATTTTTTCGTTTTAAGTTCCACTGTGGTCAGACCCTTTTCTCGGGTCTCCTTCAGCGGCTCGAATAAAGATCTTAATACTTCAATCTTATCAACTTTATCCACTTTCTCACTAGAAAACCACTTTCGCATATTATCCCGTCTGTTAAAACAATCAGACAGGTATTGCTTCTTGCTCTTAAACTTAATAGGTTTACCGCTATACAAGTCCTCTTTAGGATAGTGCTTTACATAGTAGTCTTCGATTTTAAGCCCATGGGACCTAAAATGACGATGAAGGGCCGTTTCGGTAGGGAAGGACTCCTCGCATTCTTTGCAGTAAAAATTCATAAAATTTACACAATTTAGTTTTCAAGGATCTCTGTCTTACTAATGCCAAGGACTCTGGCGATATACTCTGGCGCAGATTCGATTCGGTCGAATTCCTTTTCAAGCTCCAAATTCCTCGCCTCTGCGATAAGAAGCATTTTCTTACGACTCTCCTCCCCCTTCATTTCCTCTACAAGCTTGGATAAAGATTGGTTCCGAGACGCCTCGCCCTTCATTCTATTAATACGACTACCAGACAAAGAGGCCTGTAGCTTCTGAATTCGGGTCTGGCATTTATCATACTCTTGAACCTTGGATGAATAAGCGTCGGCTAAGGACATAGCTAGCTTTTTAGAGTCTTCATCGGACTCAATAACGTCGTCGAGTAGCTCGTTGATCTTATTCATCTGCTTCTGGAGTGTTAGGGTCATGACGTAGTCACAGCATAAGCTAATATACGCATTCAACTCCTCGGCTATTAAATCAGGTTTATTATAACAAGCTTCGACAAAAGAACTTTCAAATAAATTCCTGTTAGACTGGTCAGGAATAGCGTTCGCAGTGGCAATAAACCGATGGGAGTTTAAATACTTCCTAAGAGCCGCCAAGCATTCTTTCTCCAAAGAGGTGAGATCGTCTTTCTTGAAATTAGCATTAATATCAACACTGTTAATATGTTTAATTAATTGCAAATCGGTATTTGGCGGGTTATATCCCGTTACGGAGGGGTTCGAGTCTTCGCTCGCTTTGTAGGAAAGACCAATTGCCTTAACGAAGCGATCAACAGTCTTCGTTTCCCTGCTTAGGGGCTTGGTATCGTTGCCAAAAAGAACTTTCGCCATGTCGAAAGCTCTCATGTTTGAGGAGTTATTGTCAATAAACTTTAGTTGGTCTATATCAAACTCCAAACAAGGGGTGTCTTTGTATTTTTTAGTTAAATACCTTTTTATTTTACCGAATTCCTCAGATCTTTCATCTAAATCGTCTTGCCCAAAAAGATGTCTAGCCATTTCCAGAGGCTTATCGCCACTCCAATGAGATTCTATATAAATCTGCTGCGAGAAGTCCAGATCATACTCGTGCTGATTAATAGTCCGCTTGGTGAACTCCCCATCGTAATCTTTAAACAAATCAAAATTAACTGGCATAAATAAATTCCTCCGTATCTACAAGGTTTCGGGCCGTCTGCATTATTTTCTTTTTGATGTTAAATAATTGTTTGTAGCCAGCCGTTCTATCTTTCTCAGATGTCTTGAAGCCCATTTGCTCGGCAGTGGCCTCCTCTGTTTCGTTTTCGATGTATAGGAGCCTATAGACTTTATAATGGTGATCGCTAAGAGCCACCTTCATACGCTCGTTAAGCCGTCCTACCGCTTTTTCGATATCAATCCCATCAGAATGCTCCGTAACTACCTCCGAGCCATCTACGAAGTCAGGATGGTCGATAGAGGGGGCAAGTTTAATATTGTAACCAGCCTGTTTTGTCTTTTCCCATTTTTTGTATAATGGACATTCGCCGCATTTCTTACCACTAGAAGTATACCCACAGGCATCAACACCTTGATTAAAAGGACAAGGGGGCGACCCTTGGCAGGGAGGGGCTACATTTCCGTAGTTATTCCTAATTTCGTTAATAATCTGATGGGAGATAACTCGGCTGAGCCAGTTACGAAGAGGTCTTGATTGGTCCCATTTATCCCATTTCTTATGAACATGTATCCTAATAATCTGTTTGATATCGTCATAATCCAAATGAGACAAGGCGTTTAATCGCCACTTACCCTTTTGTTTGGTCAACTCCTCGTCTATGACTTTAATTTTATCTTCAAATGAGTAATGCATGTAAAAATGGTTAAATTAGGTTAAATTACTCGCCCGTTAAGCCGCCTAATGATTCCTTGACCTTCTTAATATGAGCCTTGGACACTTTCTTCTTCTTCGTTTTCTCAGGTTTGCTATCTCCGACCAAATCGCCCAGACTACCGACCCTAGCATTACTACCTCCCGAGAAAACCACCCCTTGCATTTTGTTAGAACTCAAATTCGCCGCAATTTGATCTAAATCATCAGACCCGTCAAACTCCTCGTCGTCATCATAAAATCCATCATCATCTGCAATTTCTTTTACAACGAGTTTCTTTTTGAGGCTATTTCGTTTTAAGGCTTTAGCACTGACCCTCACCTTTTTTTTAGAAGTCGCTTTGGTCGGAGAGGGCGAGGTGGTAAAAGAAGATTTGCACGATCCGCACTTGGAAGGCTTGCCTCCTATCGTATAAAAGCTCGGTGAGCCACATGATTGACAGTATAAAGTTGGCATATTAGTTATTAGAAGTTTGTTTGTTGAGTTCCTCGAAATTTGAAATTAGCATTTTCATTAAGGTATTTAAAGCTGGAAGACCCAGTGGGGGGG